>Ga0209971_1000050_pt1 | contig 38624 bp, 35 predicted proteins | sample InoplaM3SAM_FD_187588 | JGI IMG/M metagenome (GOLD analysis project Ga0209971, IMG submission 187588) | Arabidopsis thaliana rhizosphere microbial communities from the Joint Genome Institute, USA, that affect carbon cycling - Inoculated... | ecosystem: Host-associated > Plants > Roots >... | reverse complement strand
TGGTGGATTCAGAGCGAGGTACTCACCCTGGAGCGCCGCCAGCTCGATCTCAGGGCAGGTACGCTGAGACTCGAGCCGGGCACCACCAAGTGCCGGCGTGCCCGAGCGCGTGGCCATGAAGGTCACGGGTCACAAGACCCGGTCGGTCTTCGACCGCCATCACATCGTGAGCCCGGCCGATCTCCAGGATGCGACACGGCGACTCTCGGGCATAACGATGGGCATAACAGACACTGATGCGAAGAACCCGAAGCGATAAGCCCTTAGAATATTGGCGCGCCTGGAGGGATTCGAACCCCCGACCCTCGGCTTAGAAGGCCGATGCTCTATCCAGCTGAGCTACAGGCGCAGCGCGTAGTTACGATACACCAGCACCGGGCCGAGCTACCGGGCCGTTGGGAAGGCGGCTGCACCCTGCCGCAGCGGCTCAGAACGCACACGACTGCCGCCCCGGCTGCGCGCAGAAGCGGTACTGGACCGTGCCGGTCATCACGACCGCCTCAGCAGGCTCAGCGAGAACGACATGTCGTTCGTCACCGCCGCCTGGTGACAGATCAGGCAATCGCCGGGGAGCTGGAGCTTCAACGGCTCGGCGGTCAACGGATCGAAGCCGCCGAACGTCCAGTCCTGAGCCAGACCGAGCGCACCCGGCGAACAGCACACCCACCGGACACTCCTTGAGGCTGGGGTCTCGCCTCATCGCGTCCACCGCATCCGGGGAGGCGTACAGATCTCTCGACAGCCCGTCGACGCAATCGATGACCGCGTACTTGATCACGCGGTCTGGTAGCGCTGCGGATAGAGAACCGCGGGAGGTGACTGGGCCGCCGCCGACCCGATCGACAGCGCACCCACCAGCAACACCACGCGAGCCCACATGGTTGCCCGCCACATCCTACCTTCCCTTCGCCACCGAGCGCGAGTCGGTCCGGGGCGGGTCGCGCTCCTGACGCCTCGGCCGCGCGTCCTTCACCTGGTGCAGCCCCAACCCGGCCCCCCGCGGATGGCCCATGCCGCCCGCGCCCGATTGACCCTGGATGGAGTCACTTCCCGGTAAGTTCGTCACGTCTTGGCCTCATCCCGGTTGGCGAGGGTGCGTCATCGCGCGGAAACGGCGCTGGCACACGAAGTGCTCGGGATCTCGTTGCATGGACGACCGGACGAACGGTGGGCACAGGCTGGACGCCGATCTCTCGGGTGTCCACGTCCTGATCGTCGAGGACACTCCCGACTCGCGCGAGGTCCTGCGCGTCCTCCTCGAGTACTGCGGGGCGGAAGTTCGCACCGCCGAATCCGCCGAGGAGGGCAAGCGCCTGCTCGGGGAAGAGCGTCCCGATGTCATGCTGAGCGACATCGCGATGCCGGACAACGGCATCGAGCTGATCCGAGCCGTCAAGGCATCCGCGGACGAGCGGGATTTGCAGATACCGGTGATCGCCATCACTGCGTACCGCGATCGTCGCCCGGAGCTGCTCGCCGAGGGCTTCGACGAGCTGCTCGAGAAACCACTCGATCCGGTGATCCTGTGTTGCGCGGTGAAGCGGCATATTCACTGAGACAGGCGCAAAAACGGGATACAAACAGTAGGCACAATATGTGGGTTGACAGGCGAGCGCGCCCACGATAGGCTGCGCTCATCATCATTCATACCGGCTCGGAGATGACGACAGCAAGCGAGGGCGTGAGCGGCGCTCTGCCCCGAGAGAGCGTCAACCTCTCGGCCGAAGATCTCGTCATCGAGCTGCGAACCTCCCGCACCGATCTCGCCAGGCTGGTGGAAGCGGCCGTCCGCGACCACCCCACCCGGATCATCGTGCCCCAGCGCAGCGTCGACGCGTGGGAGCGCCGCGAGCCGGAGACCTGGCTGAAGGTGAGCGGCTGGCTCACCGCCCGTGGCATCAAGATCGTTCAAGTCTAGCTGGCGCTCGTTCCTGCCCCGAACCTCCGATCATCCTCGGTGAAGCGCCACGCGTAGACTCGTGGTGGGCAGGTGAAGTGGTCGGGGTGAGAGGATTTGAACCTCCGACTCCCTGCTCCCAAAGCAGGTGCGCTACCGGGCTGCGCCACACCCCGATGTCAGGCGGGAGCAGTATACGCTTGGCCGATCGGCGGCTTCAACTCCAGCGCTGCAGCAGCTCGCGCGCGAGCGCCATCGCGCGGCCCCGATGGCTCACCGCATGCTTGGCTTCCGGCGTGATCTCGGCGAACGTGGCGCCGAGCGGCGCGTAGTAAAACAGCGGATCGTAGCCGAAGCCCCCCGTCCCGCGCGGCGTGTCCAGCAAGACGCCCTCGACCATGCCTTCGACGGTGGCCTCGCGGCCGTCGGGCGCGGTCACCGCGATCACCGCGCGATATCGGGCGGTGCGCCGCGCGGGCGGAACGTCCGCGAGCTCACGCAGCATGAGCGCGTTGCGGTCCGGATCGGTGAGCCCTTCACCGCCGTAGCGTGCCGACAGCACGCCGGGCCGGCCGCCGAAGGCGTCCACCTCGATACCGGAATCGTCGGCCAGCGCCATCTCGCCGGTCGTGGCGGTCACCGCGCGGGCCTTGCCGAGCGCGTTCTGCGCGTACGACGCCTCGCCCTCGGGCGGGAGGACCACGCCCGGGTAGGCGGAGAGGTCGCGGATCCGGTAGGGCAGGTCGGCGAGGAGCTCGGCCAGCTCCCGGCCCTTGGCCCGGTTGGCCGTGGCCAGAACCAGGAGCGGGTCAGAGGGTGAAGCGCTTGTCGCCACGCGCCTCGAGGGCCCGGCGCTGCAGCGTGATCAGCCGGGCGATCCCGTCGCCGGCCAGCGCCAGCAGCTCGTCGAGCCGGGCCTTCGGGAACGGGGTCTGCTCGGCGGTCCCCTGCACCTCCACGAAGGCGCCCGCCCCGGTCATGACCACGTTCATGTCCACCTCGGCGGTGGAATCCTCGACGTAGTCCAGGTCGAGCACGGGCCGGTTGCCGACCATGCCCACGCTGATCGCGGCCACGCAGTCACGCAGCGGCGAGCCGGCCAGCGTGCCCGTCTTCTGCAGACTGCCGATGGCGTCGGCCACCGCCACGAACGCCCCGCTGATGGCCGCGGTGCGGGTGCCGCCGTCGGCCTGGATGACGTCGCAGTCCACCCACACCGTGCGCTCGCCGAGCTTGGCCATCTCGACGACCGAGCGCAGCGAGCGGCCCACCAGCCGCTGGATCTCCTGAGAGCGGCCGCTCGGTCCGCCGCGCTCGCGCGACATGCGCGTGTTGGTGGAGCGCGGGAGCATGCCGTACTCGGCGGTCACCCAGCCCTTGCCCTGTCCCTTGAGGAAGGGCGGCACCTTGTCCTCCACCGATGCGGTGCAGATGACCTTGGTGTCGCCGAATTCGACGAGCACCGACCCCTCCGGATGGCGCAGGTAGTCGCGCGTGATCGTCACCGGCCGCAGCTGATCCGGCCGACGACCGTCGTGTCGCAGGTGCACGGGGCTCATCGCGGCGAGAGGCTCGCGGGAGCGGACCGGGCCGGCGCGCTCTGCGCGGTGCGCATCCGCTGGTCGTAGCGGCGCTTGTACTCGGCGAGCCCGGTGTAGATGGCGCGGGCCAGAGCTTCGCGATGCTCGGCGGTTCCCAGCTTCTTCTCCTCCTTGCGATTGGTGAGGAAGCCGATCTCGATCAGGATCGCGGGCATCGCCGCCCCGCCCAGCACGTAGAACCCCGCCTGCTTCACCCCGCGGTTGACCAGGCTCAGCGACTTGCTCATCGAGTCTTGCACGGTCTCGGCCATGAAGCTCGACTCTTCCTGGAACTCGGACTGCGCGAGGTCCCACAGGATGCTCTTCAGCATGTCGCCGCGCTGCCGCGAGCCGCCGCTGCCCTCGAGCTGGACCACGCCGTTCTCGACCGCGGCCACCTGCCGCGCCACATTGTCCGAGGCCTCGGACGAGAGGAAATAGGTCTCCACGCCTTCCGAGACCGCTTGCGGGTGGGCATTGGCGTGAATCGACACGAAGAGGTCCGCCCGATGCTTGTTGGCGAAGTTCGTGCGCTCGCGGAGGGGCACGAAGACGTCGGAATCGCGGCTCATGACGACTTTCACCCCGAGACCGGATTCGACCCGCCGCGCCACCCGCCGCGTCACATCCAGGACGATCTCCTTCTCCATCAGCCCGCTCGGTCCCACCGCGCCGGTGTCGTGGCCGCCGTGGCCGGCGTCCAGCACGATCAGCTTCAGCGGCTGCATCTGACCGCTGCGCCCCGGCTCGCTGCCGGGCTCCCGCGGCCGGTACACATCGAGCACGAGGCGATAGGGATCGACCAGCGTGGTGTGCTTGACCTCGCCGGCGGTACCCTCCAGCATCACGCGGAGCACCGCGACGCCGTCCGCCGGCTCGAGCCGGACCTCCTGGACGAGGCCGTCGCCGATCTCCTCGACGCGGGAGTCGCTCAACGAGAGGCCAGGAAGGCGGACCCGCACCTCCTCGTCGGTCGACACCACCGCGTAGGCCAGCTTGGCGCCGGTCTCGATCACGATGCGAGTGAAGCTCGGATAGGACCGGTAGCGCATCTCCTCGAGCGGCACCGATCCCTGGACGGTCCTGGTCTGCGGCTTGCGGCTCTCCGAGACGGCGACGACCGAGACGCCCGCGCTCAGACGCGGCAGCCCCTTGCTCAGAAAGTCGCGCGAGACGAGCCAGCTGTGGCCCACGACGCGCGCCGCCGAATCCAGCGCGATGGTCTGCCCGGCCACGCGCGCGCTGGACTGGCCCCGCACGAACTCCGCGGTGTGCTTTCCGATGGTGAGGGTCGCCCGATCTCCCTTCACGTGCCACGCGCCCTTGAGCATGGCGGCGAGGCGATCGGGGGCGATGTAGGCGGCGCCGTCGTCGGTGACGGTGATCGGGAGCGTGCCGCGGTTGCCGGCGCGGTCCTTGATCTCGACCGATTCGGGGCGCGCAGCGTGAGCCGAGCCGACGAGGATCCCCATCAGCGTGAACAGCAGAACGGCGGCGGTCAGTCGTCGCATCATGGCCCGGGCGCGCGGCACCGCCATTCTAGCAACGGAGCGCGGAGGCGGCGAAGGAGGAAATTGTGATAGGCTTCGCGTCCGTGGCGCTCCACCCTCTCGCGTTCGTCGGGATCGATCTCCCCGCGGTGCTCGCCGCCCGCTGATGGGCCAGTTCGGGATCGGCCAGTCGGTCAAGCGATTCGAGGACGTCCGGCTGCTGCGCGGCGAGGGGCGGTTCCTGGGCGACGTGAGCCTGCCCGGCCAGGCCCAGGCGGTCATCCTCCGCTCGCCCCACGCGCACGCGCGCATCGTCTCCATCGACGCGGCCGCCGCCCTGCGGGCACCGGGGGTGCTCGCGGTCTTCACGGGCGCCGACGTGGCCCGCGACGGCCTCGGCACCATGAAGATGACGCTCAAGCGCACGCGCCCGGACGGCTCGCCGATGTTCGCGCCGGCCCACCGGGGGCTCGCGGTGGAGCGCGCGCGGCACGTGGGCGACCCGGTGGCCCTCGTGGTCGCGGAGACGCGCGCCCAGGCCGAGGATGCGGCGGACCTGGTGCGCGTCGACTACGAGGCCCTGCCGTCCATCACCGACACCGGCCTCGCCGCGCAGCCCGGCAGCGCCCCGGTCTGGGACGAGTGTCCGGACAACGTCTCGAACCTCCACCAGGCGGGAGACAGGGCGACGACCGACGAGGCCTTCGCCAGGGCCGCGCACGTGGTGCGACGGCGGTACGTGATCACCCGCGTGCACGCCCAGTACCTGGAGTCACGCGGGGCGCTGGGCGTCTACGATCCCGGCGAGGACCGCTACACGCTCTACGCGGACGTGCAGTATCCGCACCGGGTGCGCAACGCGCTGGCCAGCAACATCTTCAAGATCCCGGAGCACCAGATCCGCGTCATTGCCGGTGACGTGGGCGGCGCCTTCGGGACCAAGGGCTGGCAGTACGCCGAGCACCGGCTCGTGCTGTGGGCGGCGCGCAAGCTCGGCCGGCCCGTCAAGTGGCAGTCCGAGCGCCGCGAGGCCATTCCCGCCGACGAGCACGCGCGCGACAACGTGAGCGAGGCCGAGCTGGCCCTCGACGCGCAGGGACGCTTCCTGGCCCTGCGGGTGCGGACCTACGCCAACGTCGGCGCCTACGTCTCCTCGGACCGCAACCTGCTCGCGACGTTCAGCAACATCGCCACCCTGGTCGGGGTGTACACGTTCCCCGCGGCGCACGTCGCGGTCTACGCCGTGCTCACCAACACCAACGCCACCGCCCCGTATCGAGGGGCGGGCCGGCCCGAGGCGACGTACGTCATCGAGCGCCTCATCGACGACGCCGCGCGCGAGCTGGGGATGGATCGCCTCGCGCTCCGCCGCGCGAACCTGATCCCGGCCTCGGCGATGCCGTATCGCACCGCGCTGGGCGTCACCTACGATTGCGGCGAGTTCGAGCGCTGCATGGACGCCGCGCTCGAGCTGGGGGACGTGGCCGGCTTCGAGGCGCGCCGAGAGGCGTCGCGGGCGCGCGGCCGGCTGCGCGGGCTCGCGGTGGTGAACGCGATCGAGCGGGCCGCCGGGCCGCAGCCCGAGTTCGCGGAGATCCGCTTCGCGCCGAGCGGCAGCGCGACCATCTTCATGGGCACGAAGAACCAGGGGCAGGGCCACGAGACCACGTTCAAGCAGATCCTCCACGAGCGGCTGGGGCTCGATCCGGCCGACGTGCGGTACATCGACGGCGACACCGATCGGGTGGCCTTCGGCATGGGCACCATGGGCTCGCGCTCGACCGTGATCGGGGGGACCGCGCTGTGGACCGCCGCCGAGAAGGTCATCGCGAAGGGACGCAAGATCGCGGCCCGTCTGCTCGAGGCCGCCGAGGCCGACGTCTCGTTCGGTGACGGCAAGTTCTCGGTGGTGGGCACCGACCGGGCGCTCGCGCTCAAGGAGGTGGCGCGCGCGGCGTTCCAGCCCGCCCAGCTGCCGCCCGGGCTCGAGCCCGGCCTCTACGAGACCGGGACCTTCGCGCCGAAGCAGGACACCTGGCCGAACGGCTGCCACGTGTGCGAGGTCGAGGTCGATCCGGACACCGGCGACGTGACGCTCGAGCGGTACGCGATCGCCGACGACGTGGGCACGGTCATCAACCCGCTCACCCTCAAGGGCCAGATCCACGGCGGCGTCGCGCAGGGCGTGGGCCAGGCCTTGATGGAGCAGGTGGTCTACGAGCCCGACTCCGGCCAGCTGCTGACCGCCTCGTTCATGGAGTACGCCATGCCGCGCGCCGACACGTTCTGCGACATGGCGATCGAGAGCCATCCCGTTCCGACCGCCCTGAACCCGATCGGAGCCAAGGGCGCGGGCGAAGCGGGCACGGTCGGCGCGCTGCCCGCGGTCATCAACGCGGTGATGGATGCGATCGCGCCCCTCGGCGTGCGCGAGCTGGACATGCCCGCGAGCAGCGACCGGGTGTGGCGCGCCATTCGAGACGCGCAGCCGGATCCGCGGGCGCGCGCGTAGCCCCCGCGTCGTCTCCGGCAAGCGCAGCGGGGCCGGCCTCGAGCGGTGAAGACGGCACCGCCCTTCGGGTCTCAACCCCGAAGGGCGGCGCCACGATGGTGGAGGCGGTGGGCATCGAACCCACGTCCGGAAACCCTCGGCAACAGGCATCTACATCATTAGCCGGTTATCCCGTGCGTCTCGCCTCTCGGCCCCCCAACCGGCCGGGTCACCGATCAGCCAGCTCCTGTAGGTCTCGCTCCTCACCCCGGAGCAGGGCTTGGAGCCAGTCACCGGTATATGACGTCCTGACCCGGACCCCGATGACGCGATCCGGAGGACGCTAGCGGGTGTTAGGCCGCCAGGGCTAGCTGATTGTCGGCAGCTATAACCGTGCCCCCAGTTTTACGAGGAGAGAGCACCTCGTGATGCCGCCTGTGCGTCACTGATCCCCGTCGAAACCAGTCGCCCCCTTCTACGCCCGCTGTCGGGCGCGCGTTTCCTTCTCCATTTCCCGCCGGCTTTCGCGCTCCCGGATGCTCGCGCGCTTGTCGTGGAGCTTCTTGCCGCGGGCCAGGCCGAGCTCGACCTTCGCTCGCCCCTCCTTGAAGTATAGACGAAGGGGAATGAGGGTCAACCCGCGCTCGGCGATCTTGCCCAGCAGGCGGGAGATCTCGCGTCGATGGAGCAGCAGCTTGCGCTTGCGCTCGGGATCGTGGTTGGCGTCGGTACCGTGGTGGTACGGGCTGATGTAGCACCCGATCAGCCACGCCTCGTTGTTGTCGATGGCCGCGTAGCAGTCCTTGAAGTTGACCTGCGACTCGCGCAGCGACTTGACCTCGGTGCCCCGGAGCACGAGGCCCGCCTCGTACGTCTCGAGGATGGAGTAGTCGTGGAACGCCTTGCGGTTGGTCGCGATCGCCTTCTCGCCCGCCATGGTCGCTCAGCGCCGAGGGGCCAACGGGCCCCTTGACTTCATAGGGCCGGTCCGTAAGATGAAATCCTTGCCTCGGGCCGAAGTGGCGGAATTGGCAGACGCGCATGATTCAGGGTCATGTGCCCGCAAGGGTGTGGGGGTTCGAGTCCCCCCTTCGGCACCATCTGGACCGTCAGCCCGCTTGCGCGACATATCCAACGACTCTACCTCAGCCGCGGGCTGAGGGATACGCGCCGACCCAGCAACGACGAGCGCTGCGCTGCCTCCACCACGCGCATCGCGGCCAGGCCCGCCTGCACGTCGACGACGGCGGCGCCGCGCCGAGCCACCGCATCGAGGAAGAGCTCGAGCTGCCGGCGTAGCGGCTCGGGGCCCGCGGCCTTGAACGACTCGACCGCGCCCTCCGCGGCCTGCCAGCCGGTCGGCGTCTCGAGGTGGCGGTTGGCGAGCACGCGCACCTGCCCGCTGCCGAAATCGGCGTCCAGCGTCGCGCGCTCGCCCGCGATCACGCACTCGCGATGCGTGCCGGGTGCGAAGTAGCCGGCCTCGATGTGCGCGGGCACGTCGCCGTATTCCACCGTGGTGAACGAGCAATCGTCGAGGCCCCGGCCGAGATGGTCGCGCAGGGTGGCGGTCACCGCGGTCGCGTCGCGATCGAGCAGGTACGCGAAGAGATCGAAGTAGTGGATCGCGTCGGCCTGGGTCACCCCCACGTCGGTCCGCGGGCGCTTGAAGCCGGCGAACCGTCCCGCGCAGTACCGCACGCGGCCGAGCGCGCCCGCGGCCAGCCGCTCGCGCAGCGCGACCGTCACCGGATGAAACCGGAAGATGTGGCCCACCTGCACCACGCGGGTCGTCGCCGCGGCGAGCGCGGCGAGCCGCTCGCCCTCGGGGACGGTCAGGGTGAGCGGCTTCTCGATGAAGCAATCGCGCTCGGCGCCCAGGCAGTCCGCCGCGATGGCCAGATGGCTCTCGGCGGGCGTGACGATGTCGACCGCGTCGACCTGGGGCAGCGCCCGGCGGAAGTCATCCACCACGCAGGCGGGCGCCACGCCGGCGCCGATCGCCAAGGCGCGCCGGTCGGGGTCGACGTCGGCCACCCACCGCTCGACGCCCAGCTCGCCCAGCACGCGCAGATGCTTCTCGCCCCAGCGGCCCAGGCCGACCAGCAGGATCTTCATCGCGCGGTGGTCGGTTCGCCGCCCACGTCCTCGACGATCTCGTAGCGCAGCCGCCGGTCCTTCATCCAGCGCACCACCAGCAGATCCACGAACGCGCGCGCGGCCCGGTTGCCGATACCGTACTTGGACCGCCCGAAGCGCCGGGGCCGGTGATTCACCGGCATCTCGAGCACCCGGAAGCCCTGCATCGTCAGGAGCGTCGGGACGAATCGGTGGAACCCGTGGTAGAGAACCAGCTCGCGCAGGCACTCTCGCCGGAACGCGCGGAAGGTGCAGCCGCTGTCCTGCACGGCCTCGTCGCTGAGGCGGTTGCGCACCCGATTGGCGATGCGCGAGGAGATCCGCCGAATCCACGAATCGCCCGCCGCCCGGTCCACTCGATAGCCGGTCACCGCGTCCCACCGGCCGAGCTGGGCGAGCATCGCCGGGATATCGCGCGGGTCGTTCTGGAGGTCGGCGTCCATCACCACCACGTGGCGGCCGAGCGCCGCCTTCAGGCCCGCGTCGGTGGCGGCGGTCTCCCCCGCGTTCACTTTCAGGCGCACGAGCCTCACCCGCTGGTCCTGCTCGCGGAACCCGCGGACGATGTCGGCGCTCCGGTCGCGGCTGCCGTCGTCGACGAAGATCACCTCGTAGCGCAGGCCGGTCGGCTCGAGGACCTCGCGGATCTCCGACCACAGCGGCGGGAGGCTGCCCTCTTCGTCGTAGACCGGAATGACGACCGACAGATCGAGCTCGCGGCCCACGGGCGGCGGCGAGACTAGATCACGCCGGCGGCGGCGAGACGCGCGGCGCGCCGCCTTGCCATTCGGGCGCCAGCGTATGGGGCAGGCCGAGACGGTCGAGGACGCGGGCCAGGGTGTGCACGACGAGATCGTCGATCTGCTTGGGGCGGTGATAGAAGGCGGGCATCGGCGGCAGCACCACCGCGCCCATCTCGGCCAGCGCGGTCAGCACGCGCAGGTGGCCGAGGTGTAGCGGGCTCTCGCGCACGACCAGGATGAGCCGCCGCCCTTCCTTGAGCGTCACGTCCGCGGCGCGCGCGATGAGGGTATCCGCGGCGCAGTGGGCGACCGCGGCGGCCGACTTGATGCTGCAGGGCACGATGACCATGCCGTCGGTCCTGAACGAGCCCGAGGCGATGGCGGCCCCGATATCGCGGTTGCGATACCGGCGAGGCGCGAGCGCCTCGACGTCGTCGACCGCGTAGTCCGTCTCCTCGACGATGGTCCGGCGTCCGGCGTCCGATATGACGAGGTGCGCCTCGACGTCGGGGATCCCACGCAGCAGCTCCAGGAAGCGGATGCCGTAGATGGCGCCGGAGGCCCCGCTGATCCCGACCACCAGGCGCTTCACAGACGGAACCTCCGCCGGTACACCTCGTCGCGCGTCTTCTGGTAGAGCAGCTCCCACTCCGCGCTGCCTTCGGGCGCGGGCCGCGAGTAGGTGCTCAGGGAGCGGCGCACCTCCTGGTCGATCGACTCCTCGAGCTTCGACTCGTCCTCGAGCACGCGGAAGACTTCCGTGCGCAGGTGCCCGTGGGCCTTCTCGTCGGCGGCCTTGATCATCACGCTCTCGGTGGCGGTCAGATCGGCGACGATGCGGTCCGCGAGCGCGAACATGCGTTCGCGGCTCATGCGGGTCACAGCACGAACCCCCGCTCCTTGGCGAGCTTGGCCTTCACCAGCGTGAAGAGGCGCTTGTAGTCCGAGGCCGAGTCGCGGATGAGCTTGGCGTTGTCCATCAGGAGGGCCCGGGCGTCGGCGTCGATCTTCTCTTCGGCCTGGAAGTTCTCCACGAGGATCCGGCGGACCACGTCTCGCGCCCGCGCCTCGTCCCGGACGTCGGCAAGCTTGCGCCCGACCAGCCGCTTGACCACGGCCTCCGCCATCCGCCCGGCCACCTCGTCCCTTCGCGCCATGCCCGAAGAGACAGGGTACACGGCGCCGAACGGGGGTGTCAAGCACAACTATACGGAAAATTGGTCAAAAGTGGCCGTCAGGACCCGGGAGAAGCAGACGGAATCGGGACCCTTTGCCGGGCAGGCTCTCCACTTCGATGCGGCCGCCGTGAGCCTCGGCCAGGGCCTTCACGAGGCTCAGCCCGAGCCCCAGACCCCGGGCCGCCACCGTCTCGGGATGGGGCACCCGCACGTACTTGTCGAAGATGCGGGGCAGCTGCTCGGCCGGGATACCGACGCCGTCGTCCTCCACCGCCACCTCGACCATCCCCGGGTCGTCCGGCGCCGCACACGCCGATACGTCGACGCGGCCGCCCCGTGGCGAGTACTTCACCGCATTGGACAGGAGGTTCTTCATCATTCGATCCAGCGCGTCGGGATCCGCCTGGACGGCCGCGCCGGGCGTGCTGGTGGTCCAGCGGAAGCGGTGGCCGCGGTGCTCGGCCGCGAACAGCTCGACATTGCGCTCCAGCAGCGCGTCGAGATCGACCGGCTCGGGCCGCAGCTCCAGCGGCCGTCCCGTCTCGATGCGGGAGAGATCGAGCAGCTCGCCCACGATGCGCCCGAGGGTGCACGCCTCGGTGTGGAGATACACCAGGCAGCGGCGGGCTTTCTCCGGCGGCAGCGTGGCGCGAAGGAGCAGCTCGCTGAAGCCCTGCAGCGCGGTCAGCGGCGTGCGCAGCTCGTGCGAGACCACCGAGAGGAACTCGGTCTTGGCCTGATCCAGCTCGCGCAGGCGCGCCGTCGCGGCGGCCACCTTCTCCGACAGCTCCTCGGCAAACCGCTCCTGACGCAGCGTGAGCCGCGCGTTCTCCACCGCGAGCCCCACGTGCACGGCCAGCTCATCGGCGGCGGCCCGCGCGAGGCGTGGCAGATCGCCGGTCCACTCGACCGCGATCGCGCCGACGACGCCGGCTCCCGACGTGAGCGGCCGCGTGATCCCACGCCGCGGACTCGGCCCCGGCGGCTCATCGGCGCGGACGCGAGGGTCGGCGCACAGGTCCGCGCTCGAGACCGCCTGGCCGCTGGCCAGCGTGAAGGCCGCGGCGCACTCCTCGTGCACGAGCGTCCCGGTCGGCACGCTGGCCAGCCGCGCGGTCCGGATGTCGTGGCCGACGAGCAGGGCGACGCGGCGGGCGCGCAGGGCGCGGCGCACGATCTCCGCGACGTCGCGCAGCGCGCTCTCCAGCGGCTCCTGCCCGTCGAGGCGGCGCTGGATCGCCAGGACGGCGTCGAGTCGGGCCGCCCGGGCGCGCGAGCCATCCACGAGCCGGCCGACGAGCAACCCGGCGAGCACGGGCAGGCCGAGCGACAGCAGGCCGTCGAGGGTCCGGGACGTCAGGCCGTCGCGCTCGACCGCCGGCAGCGCGAACGGCGCGTGCAGAAGCCCGGCCAGGGCGCCGGCCAGGCCACCGCCGATGGCGCCCCGGCTCAGCGCGGCCCATACCGTCGGCAGGAGGTACAGATGGCGGAGCACCGAGTCCGAGCCCTGGCCGGTCAGGGCCATGCTGGCCGCCACCGCCGCCACCAGGACCAGCGGCAGGGCGATCATGGCGTGAGCGTCCGGTACGCGGCGAAGAACGCGAGGCCGGTCAGGTACCCGGGCAGCAGGCTGCCACTCCACGCGCGCAGGGCGCAGGCGACCAGCCCCACCAGCCCGAGATAGAAGATGGCGCCGGCCCGCGCTTCGGCCGCGGGTGGCAGCGCCGGGTCGAGGAGATACCGCACGACGGAAAGGCTCGTCGTGGCGAGGGCGGCGGGCCAGAAGCTGCTCCGGCGCCAGCACGCGGTGAAGAGTGCACCCCGGAAGAGCCACTCCGCCGACAGGACGTTGGCGCCGACGTCATAGGCCAATGCACCCGCGTACGCGGCGGCACTGGCGTGGACGCGATAGCCGAAGGTGAGCGAGGCCGTGAGCAGCAGGTGCAGCCCCAGGAATCCCCCGGCGGCCAACCCGGTCACCAGTGGAATGGGCCGAGCCCCGTTCAGCCCGATCGCCCGCATCGACGGCAGTCCACGCGTCTCGTGAATCAACACCGCGGGAACCAGCAGGAAGGCGAGCGGGCCCCAGGCGGTCACGCGGGCGGCGATCGCCGCCAGGATGGCCGCGGTCGCAAGCCGTAGCACCGGTCCGCGCCACCCCGGTGTCGCGGCCGTCGCCACGAGCCAGCCGATCGCGATCAAGCCCGCGTGAACCGCTCCGGTGGCGAGGCCATGGCCGACCCCGGCCCAGTTCGGCCGCAGCACCTCGAGGGCCAGGCCGAGGGCCGCCATCCACACCGCGGCGATCGCCACCTGGAAGCACGGCGAGAGGGGCGGCCGACGCCGCACGCCCTCCGCCGGCTCAAAGCGCGCGCTCAGCAGCAGCATCGTCGGTCAGCCGGATGCAGAGGGCGGTCAGATCGGGGTCCAGCGTGCGGCCCGCCTGCTCATCGAGGCGCCGCACCGCCTCGGCGTGAGACAGCCGGGTCCGATACGGCCGGTCGGACGTCAGCGCGTCGTAGATGTCGGCGATGGCCACGATACGGGCCCCGATCGGGATCAACTCGCCGCGCAGGCCGTCGGGATATCCGCTGCCGTCGTGCCGCTCGTGATGATGGCGCAGGATCACCGCACCCTCGGCGAAGAATTCCAGCGGCGCGACGATCTGGGCGGAGACCACCGGATGCCGGCGCATGACCGCCCACTCCTCGTCGGTGAGCGACCCGGGCTTGCGCAGCACGCCCTCGGGAATCGCGATCTTGCCGAGATCGTGCAGCAGCCCGGCCTGCGCGATCATGTCGGCGGTGGCGGTCGGGATGCCCGCGGCGCGCGCCATCTGCCGCGCGAGCGCCCCCACCCGCTCGGAATGACCACGGGTATACGGATCCTTGGCCTCCAGCGCATTGGCCAGGCCGAGCAGGCTCTGGAAGATCGCGTGCTGCAGCCGACGGTACGTCTTGCGCAGGTCGATCGCGTACTGCAGCGACTGCTGGTAGGCGTTGCGCAGCCGCTCCTGCGTCTGCTCCAGCTCCCGCTCGCGGGCGCGCGAGGTCTCGTAGAGCGACTTGAGATCGCGCGCGTAGGACAGCGCCTGGGAGAGCGCTACACTGCCGGCCATACCGTCACCTCCGGCACCAGCGCGCGCACCAGGGTCAGCAGCGCGAGCGGTGAGAACGGCTTGGTCAGGTAATGATCGGCCCCGGCGGCCAGGCCACGGCGGCGGTCCTCGGCTTGTGCCGCGGCGGTGAGCATGACGATCCGGGTATGCGCGCACTCGGGAAGCTGCCGCAGGCGCCGACACACCTCGAGCCCGCTGAGGTGCGGCATCTTGACGTCGAGCAGCGCCACCTCGGGACGGGTCTGCTGCGCGAGGGCGAGCGCGGCGGCGCCGTCGGCGGCCTCGACGATCTGCACCTGCGGGTCTTCGAGCGTGAAGCGGACCAGGTCGAGGATGGCGGGTTCATCGTCGGCGATCAGGATGGTCGTCATGGACCTTCGAAAGTGCGAAGGATGTGCCACGCAGCAACACGCGGCGAATCGCCGATTTCTACGCGACGCGCGGGCCAGGGTGCCCGCGCCGGTGGGCACCGCGCGGGACGCACTGCCCCGCGCGAGAGGCAGGCGGGCGGCTAGGCGCCGCCCATCGACACTACGAGCAGCCGGGTGAGCGCCCGCTGATAGGCCGCGAGCGCGTCGTGATAGTCGATCTCCTCGGTGCCGCCGTCCGGATCGCGGCCGGCCATCCGCTGCTCGGCGCGCTGCCGCGCGCGCTCGGCGCGCTCCCGGTTGATCTCCTCCGGCCGCTCGGCCAGCTCGGCCAGGATGATCACGCGCTCGGGCGTGACCTCGGCGAATCCGCCGTGCACGGCCAGATGGACCTCCTCGCGGCCCTTCCGGTACACGACCTCGCCGCTGCCCAGCGTGGCCAGCAACGCCGCGTGGCCCGGGAGGACTCCGAAATACCCCTCGGTGCCCGGGGCCACCACCTCGTCCACCTCCTCGGAGACGAGCTGGCGCGTCGGCGTGGCGAGCTCCAGGAGCACTACTTGGCCTCGCGCATCTTGGCCGCCTTCTCCTGGGCCTCCTCGATTCCGCCGACCATGTAGAAGGCCTGCTCGGGCAGATCGTCGTGCTTGCCCTCGACGACCTCCTTGAAGCCCTTGATGGTATCCGCGAGCTTGACGTAGCGGCCGGGGGAGCCGGTGAACACCTCGGCGACGAAGAACGGCTGCGACAGGAAACGCTGCAGCTTGCGGGCGCGGGCCACGATCAGCTTGTCCTCGTCGGAGAGCTCCTCCATGCCGAGGATCGCGATGATGTCCTGCAGGTCCTTGTAGCGCTGCAGGATCGACTGCACCGCCCGCGCGGTCTGATAGTGCTCCTGGCCCAGGATGATCGGGTCGAGGATGCGCGACGTGGAGGACAGCGGATCCACCGCGGGATAGATGCCCAGCTCGGTGAGCTGGCGCGAGAGCACGGTGGTGGCGTCCAGGTGCGCGAACGCGGTGGCCGGCGCGGGATCGGTGATGTCGTCGGCGGGCACGTAGATCGCCTGCACCGACGTGATCGACCCCTTCTTGGTGGAGGTGATCCGCTCCTGCAGCGCGCCCATCTCGGTGCCCAGCGTCGGCTGGTAGCCGACCGCGGACGGCATGCGGCCGAGCAGCGCGGAGACCTCCGAGCCGGCCTGGGTGAAGCGGAAGATGTTGTCGATGAACAGCAGCACGTCCTGCCCTTCCTCGTCGCGGAAGTACTCGGCCGCGGTCACGCCGGTGAGCGCCACCCGCAGGCGCGAGCCGGGCGGCTCGGTCATCTGCCCGAAGATCAGCGCGGTCTTCTCGATGACGCCCGACTCCTTCATCTCGTGGTAGAGGTCGTTGCCCTCGCGGGTGCGCTCCCCCACCCCGGCGAACACCGAGATGCCGCCGTGCTGCTTGGCGATGTTGTTGATCAGCTCCTGGATGAGCACGGTCTTGCCCACGCCGGCGCCGCCGAAGAGGCCGGTCTTGCCGCCGCGGGTGTAGGGCTCGAGGAGATCGACGACCTTGATACCGGTCTCGAACATCTCGACCTTGGTGGACTGCTGGTCGAACGGCGGCGCGGGCCGATGGATCGGATAGAACTTCGTGCTCTTGATGGGACCGATCTTGTCGACCGGCTCCCCGGTGATGTTGATGATGCGGCCCAGCGTCTCCTTGCCCACCGGAATCGAGATCGGCTGCCCCGTGTCGTCGACCGGCATGCCGCGCGTGAGGCCGTCGGTGGCCGCCATCGCCACCGTGCGCACCTGGCTCTCGCCGAGATGCTGCGCGACCTCGAGCACGAGCTTCGCGGAGTAGGCGAAGACGTCGGTGCTACCCGCGCCCGGCACCTCGAGCGCGTTGTAGATGGGGGGAAGCTTGCCGGGCTCGAACTCCACGTCGACGACGGGTCCGATGACCTGCACGATCTTGCCTTGGTTCATCCTGTGCTCCTCGAGGCTGACGGTTTCGGTTCCGCGGGCCGCGTTGGCAGACACCCGTTCAGTTCTTCCGGCCCTTCAGCTGCGGGGGCCTCGACATGGCCCCCGCACTCCCCCAATTGCGGACACCCGTCTAGTTCTTACGGCTCTTCAGCTCCCCCAATTCCGTTCGCGGGCTGCTCGGCGCTTGCTGCTGCGTTTCGAATCCGGTCCGCTGGCGGTTCGGCCCTAGGCTTCGACGGCTTGGCGCAGGGCTTCGGCGCCGCCGACGATGTCCAGGAGCTCCTTGGTGATGCGCTCCTGGCGCGCCTTGTTGTACTGGATCGTGAGCACGCCGATCATCTCTTTCGCGTTCTTGGTGGCCGCTTCCATCGCGGTCATGCGCGCGCCGTACTCACCCGCCACCGACTCCATGAGCGCTCGGTACACCTGGGTCGTCACGTGTCGCGGCAGGAGCGCGGCCAGGATCGCCTCCGGGCTCGGCTCGTAGATGTAGTCGCCGACGACCTCGCCCGGCCCGTCCCCCGCCTCCCCCGGCTCGATGGGCAGCAGCTGCTCGCGCTTCACCCGCTGCACCGCGACCGAGCGGAACTCGTTGTACATGAGGTGGACCTCGTCCACCTCGCCGGCGAGGTACTCCTGCATGAGGCCGCCGGCCAGCTCCTGCGCGTGCGAGTACGCGAGCCGGTCGAAGAAGCCCAGCATCTCCGACTTGATCTGGTACGGGCGCCGCCGATAGAAGTCCCGCGCTTTCTTGCCCACCACCACCAGCGTGACGCTCGTGTCGCCCTGCTCGCGGAGGAACGCGAGCGACGCGCGCAGGATGTTGGAGTTGAACGCCCCGCACAACCCCTTGTCCGCGGTGACGATCACGAGCCGCTTCCGCGTCGGCGGCCGGCGCACCAGCAGTGGATGCGCCTCGCCCTCGGCCCGGCGGACCAGACTCGAGAGCAGCTCGGCCATCTTCACCGCGTACGGCCGCGCGGCCAGGATGCGATCCTGAGCGCGACGAAGCTTGGCCGCGGCCACCAGCTTCATGGCCCGGGTGATCTTCTGGGTCGACTCGACGGAGCGGATCCGTCGTCGGATGTCGCGGAGCGTGGCCATCCCGATTCGTCCTAGGCGGCCTTGCTGCCGCGCGCGGCCATGAACTCGGCCTTGGCCGCTTCGATCGCGGCGGCCAGCGTCGCGCGCAGCTCGTCGGTCAGCTCCTTCTTGTTGGCGACGTCGCTCAGCACCTGTCCGTGCTTGCGATCCAGGAACCCGAACAGGAACTCCTCGAAGGGCCGGATCTGATCCACCGGCATGTCGTCGAGCAATCCCTGGGTACCCGCGAAGATGATCGCGATCTGCCGCTCGACCGCCAGCGGCTGGTACTGCCCCTGCTTGAGCAGCTCGACCATGCGCTGACCGCGCGCCAGCTGCAGCTGGGTGGCACGGTCGAGGTCGGAGCCGAACTGGGCGAACGCGGCGAGCTCGCGGTACTGGGCGAGGTCGAGGCGCAGCTTGCCCGCGATCTGGCGCATGGCCTTGATCTGGGCCGATCCGCCCACGCGCGAGACCGAGATCCCCACGTTGACCGCGGGCCGAATGCCGCCGTAGAACAGGTCGGACTCGAGAAAGATCTGCCCGTCGGTGATCGAGATGACGTTGGTGGGAATGTAGGCCGACACGTCGCCGAGCTGGGTCTCGATGATGGGCAGCGCGGTGAGCGAGCCGCCCCCGAGCTCGTCGTTCAGCTTGGCCGCGCGCTCGAGCAGCCGCGAGTGGAGATAGAACACGTCACCCGGATACGCCTCGCGCCCCGGTGGCCGCCGCAGCAGCAGCGAGAGCTGCCGGTACGCGGTCGCGTGCTTGGACAGGTCGTCATAGATGCAGAGCGCGTGGCGGCCCGAGTCACGGAAGTACTCGCCCATCGCGCAGCCCGCGTAGGGGGCGATGTACTGCAGCGGTGCCGACTCGGACGCCGAGGCCACCACCACCGTGGTGAAGGCCATGGCGCCGGTGTCCTCGAGGACCTTCACGACCTGGGCCACGGTGGAGCGCTTCTGGCCGATCGCCACGTAGAAGCAGAAGACCCCCTGCCCCTTCTGGTTGATGATCGTGTCGACCGCGATCGCGGTCTTGCCGGTGCCGCGATCGCCGATGATCAGCTCGCGCTGACCGCGCCCGATCGGGATCATCGCGTCGATGGACTTGATGCCGGTCTGCAGCGGCTCCTTCACCGAGCGCCGGTCCACCACGCCGGGGGCATAGCGCTCGATCGCCCGGAACTCCTTGGCGTCGATCGGGCCCTTGCCGTCGACCGGCTGGCCCAGGGCGTTGACCACGCGGCCCACCAGCGCCTCGCCGACCGGCACCTGGGCGATGCGCTTGGTGCGCGACACCGGGTCGCCTTCCTTGATCTTGGTGTCGTCGCCGAGGAGCACCGCGCCGACGTTGTCGGCTTCCAGGTTCAGGACGAGCCCGTACACGCCGCCCGGGAACTCGAGCAGCTCTCCGGCCAGCGCCTTCTCCAGACCGTAGATGCGGGCGATGCCGTCGCCCACCTCGATGACGCGCCCGGCTTCCTTGAGGTCGACCTCGGCCTCGTAGCCCTGGAGCTGTCGCTTGATGATGTCGGTGATCTCTTCCGCCTTGATCATGGGCTATCCCCCTGCGAGCCGCTGGCGCAGGCGCGCGAGCTGGCCGTCGAGACTGCCGTCGAGAATGAGGCTGCCGACCTGCGCGACGAAGCCGCCCAGCAGCGTCGAGTCCACGCGCTCCTCCAGCAGGATGCGCTTGCCGAGCGCTCGCTCGAGCCGCGCCGAGAGCTCCTGCTTCTCCTGGTCGGTGAGCGCGACCGCCGACCGCACCCGAGCCCGCGCCTGCCCGTGCTCGGCATCCACCAGTGCCCGATACGCGGACACGATCTCGGGCAAGTGATCCGCGCGGCCACGCTCGGCCACCAGCCCCACGAAATCCTGGACCAGCTTGCGCGCGCCCGCCTTCTGGGCGATCGCCGCCGCGATGCCCCGCCGATCGTCGGGCTTGATCCAGGGCCGCGTCAGCACGTCGTGCACCGCCGCCTCGCCGCCGACGATGGCCGCGACCTGCGCGAGCTCACGTCCGACCGCGTCGCTGTCGCCGCTGTCGCGGGCCAGCTCGTAGACCGCCTTGGCGTAGCGCCGGGCCGTCGCCTCGCGCGCGCGCACGGGCTAGTTGGCCTTGTCGACGCGCGCGATCGCGTCCGCGACGATCCGGCGGTGATCCTCGTCGTGCAGGCTCTTGCGGATGAGCCGCTCCGCCACCGTGATCGCGAGCTCGCTCACTTCTTGCCGCAGGTCCTGGCGGGCTCGGCGGACGTCCGACGCCAGCTCGGCGCGCGCCGACTCCACCAGCCGCGCGGCCTCGCCGCGTGCGGCCTCGACCAGCTTGCGCTGCTCCTCCGCCGCGTCCTTCAGCGCCGCGGCGCGGATGGCCTGGGCCTCGGCGTGGGCGGCCTGCAGCCGGGCCGCGTGCTCCTCGCGCTCGCGCTGCGCCTCCGCGCGGGCGGCCTGAGCCTCGTCGAGCGATTTGCGGATGGCGAGCGTCCGCTCCTCCATCTTCGTGAGCAGCGGCTTGTAGAGCAGCTTCGCGAGGATGAAGAGCAGCAGGGCGAAGTTGATCGCCTGGATGATCAGCGAGCGGTCCAGGTTGATCAGACCGCCACCGCCCTCGCTGGCGAGGACCGCCACGGGCGTGGCCCCGAGCAGGAGCGCAGCGATGGCGAGTACGCGAATCATATGAGTTCTCCGGCTGAGCGCTTTTGTGAAAGAAGGAACAAACGGAACACGAGTATCGCCGCGGCCGTTACCCCTGTCAAGAGACTTCGGCCCGTGCGATGACCCCTCCGCCGACGACGAGATCGCCCCGGTAGAACACCACCGATTGACCCGGGGCCGGCGCGCGCTGGGCTCGCTCGAACCGCACCCGGACAAGCCCGTCCTCCGTCGGCTCGATGGTGGCGGCGGCCGGCTCATGCGTATGGCGGATCTTCGCCTCGACGGCCAGCCGGCCCTGGAGGGCCGGAATCGAGATGAAATTCGGCTGCTCGGCCAGGATGACGTCGACCTCCAGCTCGTCTTCCTCGCCCACGACCACCGCGTTGCGAGACGGATCGAGGGCCGTGACGTAGAGGGGGCGGCCGGCGGTCAGACCGAGGCCCCGCCGCTGACCCACCGTGTAGTTGACCAGTCCGGCGTGGCGCCCGAGCACGGTCCCCTTCCCGTCCACGATCGGGCCCGGCCCGAAGGCGTCGGGCATCCGACGCCGCAGGAAGCCCCGATAGTCGTCGTCCGGGATGAAGCAGATCTCCTGGCTCTCCGGCTTGTCGGCGGTGACCAGGCCGAGGGTCCGGGCGCGGTCGCGGACGGCGGCCTTGGTGAGGTGCCCCACCGGGAATCGCGCGGCCTCGAGCTGCGGCTGTGTGAGCGGCCAGAGAAAGTCCGACTGATCCTTGCGCGCGTCGCGCCCCCGCCAGAGCAGGACGCGCTGCGAGTCGTCATCGCGGGTGATCCGCGCGTAGTGGCCGGTCGCGACCGCGCCCGCGTCCCACGCGCGCGCGCGCTGCAGCAGCGAGCCGAACTTCACCTCGCGGTTGCACGCCACGCACGGCACCGGCGTGCGGCCGCCCGCATACGCCCGCGCGAACGGCTCGATCACCGCACGCTCGAACTCGCGCTCCGAGTTCAGCAGGTAGTACGGAATGCCGAGGCGGCGCGCGACCGCGCGCGCATCGCCCACGCTCTCCGGCGAGCAGCAGCTGCCGAATTTCCGCGTCGCCTCCTCGGGCTCGCGCCACGGCCACACCCTGAGCGTGATGCCGATCACGTCGAAGCCCTGCTCGACGAGCAGCGCGGCGGCGACGGAGGAATCCACGCCGCCGCTCATGCCGACGACGATGCGCTCGGCCATGGCGGCGTCTATCGCGCGGGAGTCGTGATCAGCTCGACCAGTCGATCCAGCTCCTCGCGCGAGGAGTAGACGACCTCGATGCGGCCCGCGCGCTCGTTGCCGACCACGCGCACGCGCGTCGCGAGCGCGACGCGCAGCGCGTCTTCCACCGCCGCGAGCTCCGCCGAGCGTCGCACCGGCCGGCGCATCACCAGCCCTGTGCGCTTGGCCTGCACGCCCTCCTCGGTGGCGCGCACCGACCACGAGTGCGCGAGGATCTCCTCACGGAGCTTCAGCTGCTCGGAAGGGGAGTCGAGCGAGAGCAGCGCGCGCGCATGACCCATCGTGAGACGACCGGCGCGGAGGTCGGCCTGGATGAGCTCGGGCAGCTTGAGCAGGCGCAGGCTGTTGGCAACGCTGCTGCGATCGCGCGAGACTCGCTGGCCCAGTTCCTCCTGCGTCCACGAGAACTCGGCGAGCAAGCGCTGGTAGGCCTCCGCCTCTTCCATCGGATTCAGATCTTCACGCAGGAGGTTCTCGACGAGGGCGAGCTCGAGGCTCTGAGCGTCGCTCGCCTCGCGAACGACCGCGGGAATCGTGGTCAGCCCGGCGAGCTTTGCGGCCCGCCAGCGTCGCTCGCCCACGATCAGCTGGTAGCCGTCGCCCAGACGCCGCACCACGACCGGCTGGAGCACGCCGCTCTGGCTCAGCGATGCCGAAAGATCATGTAAAGCCTTGTCACCAAAGTCTTTTCTGGGCTGCTGTGGGTTCGGCGCGATGGAGTCGATCGGCAGCTCGACCGTGACCTGTGTCATGCCATCCGAGGCTGATGCCGGGCCAGGGGAGGAGAGTAGGGCACCCAGACCGCGACCCAGTCCATGCTGTCGATTAACCATGCGAAATAACCTCCCTGGCGAGATCGAGATATGCCGTGGCACCGACCGACCGCAGGTCGTAGAGCATGATCGGCTTGCCGTGACTCGGAGCCTCACTAAGCCTTATATTTCGCGGGATTATAGTCGTCATCACCTGGTTGCCAAGATGCCGTTGCGCCTCTGCTCGAACCTGGGCGGCCAGGCTGGTTCTGCCGTCGTACATGGTCAGCACGATGCCCTCGACCTTGAGGTGCGGGTTGAGGCGCTCGCGAACCAGGCCGATCGTCTTGATGATATGGGCGAGCCCCTCCATCGCGTAGTACTCGCACTGGAGGGGAACCAAGGCCGAGTCGGCAGCGGCCAGGGAGTTCAAGGTAAGCAGCCCCAGTGAAGGAGGGCAATCGATGATCACGTAGTCGTACGACTGGGCTACCGGCTCGATGGCCGCTTTGAGCCGAGCTTCCCGGTGGTCATGACTGACCAGCTCGATCTCGGCCCCGACCAGATCGATGTCCGAAGGAACGACGTGAAGGAACGGCAGCATGGAAGGTCGGACGACGTCTCCGATGGCAGCGCCCTCTAGGACCACGTGGTAAACGGTCCGCTCCAGCTCCGCCTTGTTGATACCCAGTCCGGTCGTGGCATTGCCCTGCGGGTCCAGGTCGATCAGGAGGGTTCTTCTCTCGGCAAGGGCAAGCCCGGCCGCCAAGTTGACGGCCGTGGTGGTCTTGCCGACCCCACCCTTCTGATTGACAACCGCAAGCACCCGAGCCATGGAAGAATTGAGACGAAAGTCCGCTCCAGCTGGAACACTACATCAGACGGGCGACTTCGGGAACCCATTATCTGTCGCGGTGGGTCGGCAATGTTCCACGTGGAACGCTCCCAGTGCATGAAAAATGTGGGAATCTGCCTTGCCGGGGTGGGATTGACCCGATGCCCGGCACTCGCCGTTAGCCATTCCTGCGAGCGCCGCCAGCCAAGCGGCGTTCCACGTGGAAGACTCCGCGCTGCTCTCTAAGGCAAGGGGCGGCTGGGCCATGCGGCTCAAGTACTGGCGTCCTGAACAATATGCCGCCCGCCGCCCCGAGAAAGTCGCCAGGTGCGTTCCACGTGGAACACTACTTCTCGAGGACGTGAAAGACGCGCGTGCCGCTGGCTCCCGGAGCAGACACTCTGGCGACCCTGACGCCGCTCGGAACGGTTGCCTCCGGAGCAGCGGACACGATGAGGAGACCGCTCGGTTTCAGATAGGGCGCCGCAAGGGGTTCAAGACGCTCGATCCGAGCTACCGCCCGGGCGACCGCGACATCGAAAGCCGCGCGGAGAGCGGGGTCGACTCGCGTCGCTTCGTCAGCTCGACCTTCCACTACTGTAATCTCGGTCAGGTCCAGCTCCCGACAGACGGTACGGAGAAACGACACCCGCTTGCGCTTCGACTCCACTAGGCACAGGGTGAGTCTGGAGTCGGCAAGCCTCATGGGTAGGCCAGGAATCCCGGCGCCGGCTCCAATGTCGACGACGGACAGCGGCCGCCGCGGCGGCAGCGCCTTGAGGAAGAGTAACGAATCGATGAACAGGTCGCGGACGATAGCCGCGGGAGAGGCGAGCGCCGTCATGCGGTGAACCTGGTTCCAGCGCAGGAACAATTCCAGATACTGCCGGAACAGTCGCTCCTGGCGGTCAGTGGGTCGAGAGCCCAAAACCAGCTCGAGGGCTGCGAGAACCTCTTCGATGGGATCAGGTGGCCGCCGTCGGGTCACCCGGTGAGCTTACCCGGTCAGGCCTTCTTTGTCGCCCTCGCCGGCGCCTTCTCGTTCTTCCCGCTCATCCGCTCCATGTACTTCTGTTGCGCAATCTGCAGCACGTTCGAGAGGGTCCAGTACAACACGAGCCCTGCGGGCAGATTGAGGAACATGAACGTGAACACGACCGGCATGAACAGCATCATCTTGGCCTGACGCGGGTCTCCCATCACTGGGGTCATCTTCTGCTGGACGAACATCGAGATGCCCATCAGGATCGGCAGGACGTAGGTCGGGTCGTGCGCCGCGAGATCGCAGATCCAGAGATCCACTCCGAACAACCGCCCGAAACAGATGAACGGCGCGTTCTGGATCTCGACCGAAACGGAGAGGGCGACATACAGGGCGTAGAAGATCGGGATCTGCACGACCATCGGCAGGCAGCCACCGAGGGGATTGACCTTGTGCACCCGGTACAGCTCCATCGTCTCGCGCTGGAGGCGCTGAGGATCGCTCTTGTATTTCGAGCGCAGGGCGTTGACCTGCGGCTGGAGGGTTTGCATCGCCTTCATCGAGGTCATGCTCTTGATCGTGAGCGGGAAGAAGATCACCTTGGTGATCACGGTCAGGAGAATGATGGCTATACCGTAGTTGTGGGTGAACGCGTAGAAGCGATGCATGAGCCAGAGGACCGGGACAACTAGCCACTCCATCGGCAGGCCGCCGTATTCTCTAGGTACGGGGAACCCACCGAAATATATGGAGTTTTCTAGCCCAGCGCCCACGGCCTTCAGCCGGTCGTACTCCTTCGGACCCAGATAGCTCTGAGCCATCCCCTCCCAGCTCTGACCGGGAGTTAGCGCCGGAAGGCTCGTCCGCAGTGCAACCTGCCCAAACTCAAGGGGTTTCTGTGAGTCGGCCCGCGTTTCAGTCACCTTCGACTCGCCCAGCCGGAACCCGTCCGATCGGGGAATCAATGCGGTGAGATACCATTCGCTCTCGAGCCCGATCCACTGGCCGGGTCCATTGAATTCGCCAATTTTTGTCAACACTTCCCGGTGAACCGAGCCATCAACCAGGCGCACGACCCGGATGGGATGCTGTCCCTGGAATTTCTCCGGCGTGTCCTTCGGCAGCTCCACGGCCGCCTGCCAGGCCATCGCCAACTCCGCACTCTGGGCCTGGTTGTGGCGATTCTCGACCTTGATCTGGTGGTCGACCACGTAGGAGTCGGCGTGGAAACGGAGGGTTTCCGTGATCCGAAGTCCGAATCCGTCTTCACCGGTGAGGACCAGCTCGCCGGTTCCGCCACCCGCCGGCAGCGTCACCTTGTCGGTCGAAAGGTTGAACCCGATGGATCGCGCAGGCTGACCGGGTCGGTTGACGACGATTCCTCGCGACACCAGGATCCCCGGGGCGGCCATGGGCTTGGCGCCGCGATAGTGGAGCTGCCATCCCTGGACTCGGCCTCCGGCACTGCCGATCTCGGCGCGATAGAGCGGCGTCTCCACGACCGCGGTGCGCTCGGGCGCGGCCGGCGCTTCCTTGGGAGGCAGCGGCGCCGCGGCGGCTTGAGTCGACGGCGCTGCGGTCTCGGCTTGCTTCGGGTGCGGGGCCGGAGCCTCGGTCTTCTGCGCGGCCCGCTCGGGCTCCTGGCGCATGAAGATCGCCGGATAGATCATCAGCAGCGCCGCCATGAGCAGCAGCGCCAGCGTCGTTCGCTTGTCCATCATCCTCTCGAGCTTCTCATCGGCGGCGGATCGTAGCCGCCCGCGTTCCAGGGGTGGCATCGTGACAGTCGGCGCAGCGCGAGCCAGCCGCCCCGCATCAGCCCGTGAGTGTGCAACGCCGCGCGGGCGTACTCCGAGCAGCTCGGTGCGAACCGGCACGCGGCGGGCAAGAGCGGACGGATCGTGAGCTGATAGCCGCGGACGACCTGAGCCGCCAGGCGTCCTGCGCTCATGCGCGCGCCGGGCTGCGCCGCGCCGGTAGCGTCAAGGCCTCCGCCAGACGGCGCAGGTCCTCGACCAGATCGGGAAAGGCACGACTCGCCGCGCCCGGGCGGGCGATGAGGACGACCGCGACGTCGACGGGCATGTGCGGACGGATCTGCCGGTACGCTTCGCGAAGCCGGCGTCGGGCTCGATTGCGGGCGACCGCACCACGGATCTGCCGGCTCACCGCGAATCCCACTCGCCGCTCGGCCGCGCGCTGCCAGAGCGCGATGAAGCTCGGCCGTTCGTGTCGACTACCGTGCTGGAAGACCGCCTGGAACTCCGCCGCTCGCCGGAGGCGCTCGCCTCGCGGTAGCGGCAACGCCGCCTGCGTGAGCACCGCGCCGGGCTAGACCGTCAGGCGCTTGCGTCCCTTTGCCCGACGCCGCTTGAGCACGGCGCGCCCGCCCTGCGTCTTCATCCGCGAGCGAAAGCCGTGCGTCTTCTTCCGACGCCGCACATTGGGTTGAAACGTCCTCTTCATGAAAATTTCCCCTCTCGGTCAAAGAACCTGCACAGTCTACGGAGCGCTCCTCGGCAAGTCAAGGAGCGCAAGGGCCTTGCGACGGTCTGCGACGCTGTGATACGGTCGCCTCCCGCGTCAGAGATCGCGCGTGCCGCATCACACCGGCGCGCCCGGTGGCCGGCGCGGTGCAAGAACGCGCAGCGCTCGTCAGTCGCTGAAGAGTGAATGAGACGTCGCTACCTGGTCGGCCGTCGTTGCGCTCCCGAGACCCAGGCCCCCAGGAGCACTCCCGGTTATCCACATCTGTGGATAAGTTTGTGTGTAACTTCTTGCGGCGCCGACGACCAAGGGCTCGACAATGCTTGACTCTTTGTGGACCCGCGTCCTGGTCACGCTGGAAGGAAAGATCCCGGAGACCGCCATCGAGTCGTGGCTGCGGCCCTGTCGGGTCACCGCCATGGAGGGCGATCTCATCCGCGTGGCCGCTCCCAACAAGTACAGCCGCGACTGGCTCGTCCAGCACTACACCGACTCGATCCAGACCGCGGCGCGTGACGTCCTCGGCGGCAACCCGGTGGTCTCCTTCGAGGTCGATCGCGAGCCCGAGCGCGCGCCCGCGGCGCCGCGCGAAGCCCCGGCGGTGCCGCTGTCCAACGGGCTCTCGCCGCGCTACACCTTCGGCTCCTTCGTCGTGGGCAACTCCAATCAGTTCGCGCAGGCCGCCTGCCAGGCGGTGGCCGAGCTGCCGTCCAAGGCCTACAACCCGCTCTTCCTCTACGGCGGCGTCGGCCTGGGCAAGACGCATCTCCTGCACGCGGTCGGCCACGAGATCGCCCGGCTCTATCCGTCCCTGCGGCTGCTGTACCTCTCGACCGAGCGCTTCACGAACGATCTCATCAATGCGATCCGCTACGATCGGACCGCCGAGTTTCGCGCCAAGTACCGCACGATCGATCTGCTCCTCATCGACGACATCCAGTTCATCTCGGGCAAGGAGCGGACCCAGGAAGAGTTCTTCCACACCTTCAACGATCTCTACGAAGCCCGAAAGCAGATCGTGGTGTCCTCCGACTCGGCGCCCAAGGAGATCCCGGAGATCGAGGAGCGGCTCCGGTCTCGATTCGAATGGGGCCTCATCGCAGACATCCAGCCTCCCGACTTCGAGACCCGCGTGGCCATTCTCAAGAAGAAGGCGGAGATCGAGCGTGTCCGCCTGCCTGACGACGTCGCCTACCTGATCGCCAGCCGGATCAAGGCCAACATCCGCGAGATCGAGGGCTCGCTGACCCGGATGATCGCCTTCTGCTCGCTGAGCGGCCGCGAGATGAGCGTCGATCTCGCCCAGGAAGTGCTGTCCGACCTCTGGGGCGAGGAAGAGAAGATCATCACGATCGAGCACATCCAGCGGAAGGTGGCCGAGTTCTTCGGGGTCAAGCTCGGCGACATGCGCGCGAAGAACCGTACGAAAGCGGTGGCCTTCCCGCGCCAGATCGCGATGTACCTGGCCCGCCAGCTGACCCACGCGTCCCTGACCGAGATCGGCCGTACCTTCGGAGGCAAGGATCACACCACCGTGCTGCACGCGGTCGAGAAGATCCAGAACATGCTGCAAGAAGATCCAAAGTTCAAGAAGACCATCGACACACTTACCCAGAGCATCTCGCTGTGATCGGCGGGCTCGGCGCCTCTGTCCACCGCGCTGTCCACCGCCGGCTCCGTCGTAACCCTTCGCCTCACGAGGCGCTTTCCCGTCCGGCTCGCTGTCCACCGCTCCGCCTCTGCCTACGACGACGAGTTCTTCTGTTTCCTTTCAATACCTGAACAACGGAGAGACTTATGGAAGTGCATGTGGATCGTGACGCGTTCATGCGGGGGCTGCAGATGGCCCACAACGTGGTCGAGCCACGGCAAACGCTGCCGGTCCTGGCCAACGTGCTGCTGGAAGCCCAGGGCGACACGCTGCGAATGACCGCGACCGACCTCGAGGTCAGCGTGCGGGTGACCGGACCGGCCAAGGTGGTGAAGCCGGGCACCATCACGATATCGGCCCGCAAGCTCATGGAGATCGTGAAGGAGCTGCCGGCGGCGCCGCTGGCGCTCAAGGTCCAGGAGAACGCCTGGGTCGCGCTGCGGTGCGCGGGAGCGTCGTATCGGCTGGTCGGGCTCACCCCGGAAGAGTTCCCGGCGGTCGGGGACGGAGCGACCACCGGCTGGCTGACCATCGACGGCAAGGTGCTGCGGGACATGCTCGGCCAGACCACGTTTGCGATCTCCCACGACGAAAGCCGCTACGCGCTCAACGGGGTGCTCCTCGCGGTGCACGACAAGGAGTTGCGGATGGTGGCGACCGACGGCCATCGGCTGGCTCTGGCCATCCGGCAACTCCCGACGGCGGGGCCGGCCATGTCGGGGATCGTTCCGCGCAAGGCGGTCCAGGAGGTCGCCCGCATCGTCGGCTCGGGGGAGGAAGTACAGATCGCGATCAGCGACAACCAGTTCATGCTCCGGATGCCGAACGTGCTGTTGATGGCTCGCCTCATCGAGGGCACGTTCCCCAACTACGAGCAGGTCGTCCCGCGCGCCCATCCGCATCGAGTGACCCTGTCGCGGGCCGCGTTGACCGCGGCGCTGCGGCGGGTGTCGGTCCTCTCCGAGGAGCGCACGAAGCCGGTCCGCTTCCTGCTCTCGCCGGGACAGCTCAAGCTCACCGCGAATAGCCCCGACTACGGGGAAGCCGAGGAGCAGATGGAGGCGGAGTTCGCGGGTGAGGAGATCGCGATCGGATTCAACTCGCGCTACGTGCTCGACGCGCTCGGTGCGCAGGGCGGCGAGCAAGTTTTGGTCGAGATGAAGGACGGTTTGAGTCCCGGAGTGTTCAAAAGCTTCGAGGAGGACGGAACCCTGTGTGTTATCATGCCCATGAGGATTTAACCTCTCATGGGAGCGAAAATCGTTGGAGATTGACAGGGTAGAACTGTCCGATTTTCGCAATTATCGAAGACTGTCGCTCACGCCATCGCCGCAGCTGAACATCCTCGCGGGACTCAATGCACAGGGCAAGACCAACCTGCTCGAAGGGCTCGGCGTCCTGCTGGTCGGCCGCTCGTTTCGCGGGGCCAAAGCCGTCGAGATGCTCGCCTGGGGAGCGCCCACTGCCTACGTGACCGGTGATATCCGGCGCGGCGAGACGGTCCGGGCGATCCGTCGCAGCATCGCTCAGCGCGAAGACGGCCGCTGGGGAGTTGGTGGAGAGGGCTGCGCCTGGACGCGAGCCATCGGGTTCGGCTGGCCCGATCTGGCCATCCTCACCGAGGGGCCGCAGGCCCGGCGCAACTTCGTCGACGGCTTCGCGGGGAAGCTCTACGCGGCCCATCTCAGCGGGCTGAGTCGCTACCGGCAGATCGTCGCGCGCCGGAACCATCTGCTGCAGAGCGGCCTCTCCGAGCGTGCGCTCCGCAATGCGCTTGCCCCATGGAACGAGCAGCTGGCGCGGGTGGGGCTGGAGCTGGTTGGCCGGCGGCGTCAGGCGGTCTCGGCGATCGAGAGCGAAGCGCGTGACCTCTATCCCGCGCTCGCCGGGGCGGGAGCCGTGCGGCTGCGGTACGCCGAAACCGCAGGCACCGGAGAGGGGATGACCGAGTTCCTGAATGCGCTGGACGCCCGGTTCGGCGAGGAGGCCCGGCGCGGCCAGAGCCTGGTCGGCCCGCATCGCGACGATCTGTCGATCGAGGTGGATGGCCGCGATCTGCGGCTCTACGGCTCCCGCGGCCAGCAGCGACTGATGGCGCTGACCCTGCGTCTGGCCGAGGTCGGGCCGGTGGCGCGGGCCATCGGGAGCGATCCGGTCCTGCTGCTCGATGACGCCCTGTCCGAGCTGGATCCGGAAGTACAGGCCCGCGTGCTGACCCACGTGACCGGCGCGGGGCAGGTGTTCCTGACCACCGCCGATGTCTCGGTTCCCGACGTCGCGCGGGTGACCTGGTGGGAGGTCCGCGAAGGACGCGTGACCGAGCCGCGACCGAGCACGATCCGGGGCGCCGCCTGATGGCCGATACGTACACCGCGAGCGACATCAAGGTCCTCGAGGGACTCGAGGCCGTGCGCAAGCGCCCGGCCATGTACATCGGTGACACGGGCGCCTACGGTCTGCACCACCTCGTGTACGAGGCCGTCGACAACTCGGTCGACGAGGCGCTGGCCGGGTATTGCGACAGCATCAAGGTGATCCTGCACTCCGACGGCTCGTGCTCGGTGGGCGACAACGGCCGCGGCATCCCGGTCGACATCCACAAGGAGAGCGGCAAGACCGCGGCCGAGGTGGTGCTGACCGTTCTGCACGCGGGCGGCAAGTTCGAGCACTCGGCCTACAAGGTCTCGGGAGGCCTCCACGGCGTCGGCATCTCGGTGGTCAACGCGTTGTCGGAGTGGCTCGAGCTCGAGATTCGCCGGCAGGGCAAGGTGTGGACGCAGCGCTACGAGTACGGGGCGCCCCAGGGAGATCTGGCCGCCACCGACAAGACGACGAAGCACGGCACCATCGTGCGCTTCAAGCCCGACGCCAAGATATTCGAGGAGACGACGTTCTCCTTCGACACGCTCTCCAACCGGCTGCGCGAGCTGGCCTTCCTCAACAAGGGCCTCAAGATCGTCATCGAGGACGAGCGCGACGGCCGCAGCCACACCTTCCTCTACAAGGGCGGCATCATCGAGTTCATCAAGCACCTGAACCAGAACAAGACGCCCATCCATCCGAAGGTGCTCTTCTTCGAGGGCAAGAAGGACAACATCGAGGTCGAGGTGGCTCTGCAGTACAACGACGGCTACCAGGAGAGCGTGTTCTCGTTCGCGAACAACATCAACACCCGCGAGGGCGGCACGCACCTCACCGGCTTCCGCGCCGCGCTGACCGGCACGCTCTCCAACTACGCCAAGGCCAACGGGTTCCTCAAGAGCTTCAAGGGGGACGTCAGCGGCGAGGACGTGCGCGAGGGGCTGACCGCGGTGGTCTCGGTGCGCATCCCCGACCCGCAGTTCGAGGGGCAGACCAAGGCCAAGCTTGGGAACTCGGACGTCAAGGGCCTCGTCCAGCAAATCGTCAACGACCGGCTCGGCGAGACGTTCGAGGAAGATCCGACCACCGCGCGGAAGATCGTCGACAAGTGCGTGCGGGCGGCCCAGGCCCGCGAGGCCGCGCGCAAGGCGCGCGAGCTGACCCGCAAGGGCGGGCGCGACGACGAGGGCCTCTCGGCGAAGCTCGCCGACTGCTCGGAGCGCGAGCCGCAGTTCCGCGAGATCTTCCTGGTCGAGGGCGATTCCGCGGGCGGCTCGGCCAAGCAGGGGCGCGACCGCAAGACCCAGGCGGTCCTCCCACTGCGCGGCAAGATCATCAACGCGGAGAAGGCCCGTTACGACAAGGTCCTGTCCCACAATGAAATCCGGCTCCTGATCTCGGCCCTCGGCACCGGCATCGGGCCCGAGGAATTCGACCTCAGCAAGCTGCGCTACCACAAGGTGATCTTGATGACGGACGCCGACGTGGACGGCGCCCACATCCGGACCCTGCTGCTGACCTTCTTCTTCCGTCACATGGTGCAGGTGATCGAGGCCGGCCACCTGTTCATCGCCCAGCCGCCGCTCTTCAAGGTGAAGAAGGGGCGCGCGGAGCGGTACCTGATGAGCGAGCGGGAGATGGAAGAGTTCCTGCTCGAGCAGTGGGTCGAGAAGGCGAGCATCAAGGTCCCCGGCAAGGCGGCGCCGCTGCGGGGGGAGGCGCTCCTGGAAGCCCTCAAGCGGGTGCTGGAGTTTCGCGCCCTGCTCGCGAAGATCAGCCGCCGCGGCATTCCCGCCGCGATCCTCGACGGGCTGGTCCGGCGCAAGTTCCGGGCGGGCAAGCGGGGCGTGGGGGACGGGGAGATCGCCGCCGCGGTGGCGGAGGTCGCCGCGGAGCTGCCCGGGTGGTCGGCCCAGCTCGTCGGCGGCGACAATGGGGACGCGGCGATGGTGCAGGTGGTGGGTCCGCACACCGCGCAGTTCAGCATCGACGCGCTGAAGTCGCCCGACTACGCGCAGCTGCTCGATCTGCACGCCGAGATCGCGGGCATCCACAAGGGCCCGTGCACGATCGTGGACGCGGCGGAGAAGGAGGTCCAGACCGGGAGCCTGGACGAGATGATGCGCGTCATCATGGAGCAGGCCAAGGACGGAGCCACGCTCCAGCGGTACAAGGGGCTCGGGGAGATGAACCCCGAGCAGCTCTGGGAGACGACCATGAACCCGGAGACGCGCACCCTGCTGCGCGTGACCATGGAGGACGCGGTCGGCGCCGACGAGATGTTCACGGTGCTGATGGGCGACGCGGTGGAGCCGCGCCGCGACTTCATCGAGAAGAACGCGCTGGACGTGATCAACCTCGACATCTAGGAGCCGTCAGACCCGATCCATGAGCCCCGAGCGACAGGCGCCCGTTCCGATCGAAGAGGAGATGCGGAAGTCGTATCTCGACTACGCCATGTCCGTCATCGTCGGCCGCGCGCTGCCCGACATCCGCGACGGCCTCAAGCCGGTCCACCGCCGGGTACTCTTCGCCATGCACGAGCTGGGGCTGAACTGGAACCGCGCGTACAAGAAGTCGGCCCGCGTGGTCGGCGAGGTGCTCGGCAAGTACCACCCCCACGGCGACGCCCCGGTCTATGAAGCCCTCGTGAGAATGGTCCAGGAATTCTCCCTGCGCTATCCGCTGGTGGACGGGCAGGGCAACTTCGGCTCGATCGACGGCGACCCGCCCGCGGCCATGCGCTACACCGAGACGCGCCTGGCCAAGATCGCCCACGAGCTGCTGGCCGACATCGACAAGGACACCGTCGACTTCACGCCGAACTTCGACGAGTCGCTGCAGGAGCCGGTGGTCCTGCCCACCAAGGTGCCGAACCTGCTCGTCAATGGCTCCTCCGGCATCGCGGTCGGCATGGCCACGAACATCCCGCCCCACAATCTCCGTGAGGTGGTGGACGGGCTCATCAAGGTCATCGACAACCCCGACGTCACCATCGACGAGCTGATCAAGGTGATCCCGGGGCCCGACTTCCCGACCCGCGGGTACATCTACGGGCGCAGCGGGATCCGCGAGGCCTACACCACCGGGCGCGGCATCATCACCCTGCGGGCCAAGGCCCACGTCGAGAAGATGCGCGGCGGCCGCGAGGCGATCATCGTCACCGAGCTGCCGTACCAGGTGAACAAGGCGACCCTGATCGAGAAGATCGGCGAGCTGATCCGCGACAAGAAGATCGAGGGCATCAGCGAGCGCCGCGACGAGTCGAACCGCGAGGGCATCCGCATCGTGCTGGAGCTGGGGCGTGGCGAGATGCCGCAGATCGTGATCAATCAGCTCTACAAGCACACGCCGATGCAGACCACCTTCGGGGTCATCATGCTGGCCCTGGTCGGCCGCCGGCCCCAGGTGGTGAACCTCAAGCAGATGCTGCAGGAATTCGTGGCATTCCGCCGAGAAGTCGTCACCCGCCGCACCAAGTACGATCTGGCGCGCGCCGAGGAGCGGGCCCACATCCTCGAGGGCCTCCGCAAGGCGGTCGACCAGCTCGACCTGGTCATCCGGCTCATCCGCCAGGCCGAGAGCCCCGACGCGGCGAAGGACGCGTTGATGCGCCAGCTGCAGCTCTCGGAAATCCAGGCCAAGGCCATCCTGGACATGCGGCTGCAGCGCCTGACCCAGCTCGAGCGGCACAAGATCGTCGAGGAGCACGAGCAGACCCTGGCCCTCATCGCGGACCTCCAGGGCATTCTCGCCTCCGAGTCGCGCCTGCTCGGGATCATCAAGGACGAGCTGGGCGCCCTGCGGGAAGAGTTCGGCGACGAGCGGCGCACCGAGATCCTCGCCGAGACCGCCGACCTCACCATCGAGGACCTGCTCGCCGACGAGGACATGGTGGTGACCATCACGCGGTCCGGCTACATCAAGCGGACGCACGTGGAGGCCTATCGCAGCCAGAAGCGCGGCGGCAAGGGCGTGACCGGGATGGAGACCAAGGAGGAGGACATCGTCGAGGACCTGTTCGTGGCCTCGACCCATTCCTATCTCCTGTTCTTCACCAACAAGGGCAAGGTGCACTGGCTCAAGGTGCACGAGATCCCCGAGGGCGGCCGGCAGGCCAAGGGCAAGGCGATGGCCAACGTGCTGTCGCTCGCCGAGGGCGAGCGGGTCGCCACCTGCGTCCCGGTGCGCGACTTCGAGTCGGGTGGCTACATCCTCTTCGCCACCAAGCAAGGCAAGGTCAAGAAGACCGAGCTGTCCGCCTTCTCGCATCCGCGCGCCGGCGGCATCCTGGCCATCACCCTGGAAGAGGGCGACGAGGTGATGGGCGCCCGGCGCACCGACGGTCAGCGCGAGGTGCTCCTGTCCACCAAGCAGGGCATGATCATCCGCTTCCCGGAGGACGAGGTGCGGCCGATGGGGCGCACCGCCGCCGGCGTGCGCGGCATCGACGTCGAGGAAGGCGACCAGGTCATCGCGGCGGAGACGATCAAGGAAGGGGTCACCGTCCTCACCGTCACCGAGCGCGGCTACGGCAAGCGCACGCCGCTCGACGAGTACCGGCTGCAGGGCCGCGCGGGCAAGGGCATCATCGACATCAAGACCGCGGGTCGGAACGGCTCGGTGGTCGGCATGCTGCAGGTGCGCGAGGGCGACGACATCCTGGTGGTCACGACCAAGGGCAAGATCATCCGCGTCCACGCCGACGAGGTGACCAGCCAGGGGCGGAACACCATGGGCGTGCGGATCATCGATCTCGACGCCGAGGATCAGGTGGGCAACCTGGCCCGCGTCGAGGCCGAGCAGGCGAGCCCGGAGCCGACCGAGACGGAGTCACCGTAGGCCCCGCCGGCCCATCCGCGCCGGACGGGGTGACAGAGGCCGCGCTGCCGCGGCCTCTTTTTTGTTACCTTCTCTCCCTCTCCCCTCTGGAGAGAGGGCAGGGTGAGGGGACGTAGGAGCGCAGGGGAAGAGAGGAGGCGCGCCATGCTCGACATCAGGCTGATTCGCGAAGATCCGGCCGCGGTGGAGCGCGCGCTCGCGACCCGGGGCGCCGCCATCTCGCTTTCGCCGGTCCTCGCGGCCGACGCCGAGCGCCGCCGCCTCCTGACCGAGACCGAGGAGCTCAAGGCCGAGCGCAATCGCGCGTCGGAGGCGATCGGCCAGGCCAAGCGTCGCGGCGAGGACGCGCAGGCGGTGACCGCGCGGATGCGGGAGGTCTCCGACCGGATCAAGGCGCTGGACCTCCAGGTCAAGGACGCCGACGCGCGGCTCGAGAGCCTGCTGCTCGAGATCCCGAACCTGCCGCACCCGAGCGTGCCGGTGGGCCGCTCGGCCGACGACAACGTCGAGGTGCGCCGCTGGGGGACGCCACGCGCGTTCGAGTTCGAGCCCCGGCAGCACTTCGAGATCGGCGAGGCGCTCGGCATCCTCGACTTCGACCGCGCGAGCAAGATCGCCAAGGCGCGGTTCACCGTGATGTGGGGCGCCGCCTCGCGCCTGAGCCGCGGGCTCGCCCAGTTCATGCTCGACCTGCACACGCGCGAGCACGGCTTCACCGAGCTGTGGGTGCCCCACCTGGTGAATCCCGAGACCATGGTCGGCGTGGCGATGCTGCCGAAGTTCGAGGAGCAGATGTTCAAGACGGTCGAGCCCGACGCGGGGCGCACGCTCTACATGATCCCGACCGCGGAGGTGGCGCTCACCGCGCTCCACGGCGGCGAGATCCTGCCGGAGGCGGAGCTGCCCAGGCGCTACTGCGCTTTCACCCCGTGCTACCGCCGCGAGGCCGGCACCTACGGCCAGGACACGAAGGGCATGATCCGGCAGCACCAGTTCGACAAGGTCGAGATGGTGAAGGTGACCACCCCCGCGCAGTCCTACGACGAGCTGGAGACGATGGTGCGGAGCGCGGAGACGGTGCTGCAGCGGCTTCAGCTACCCTACCGGGTGATGACGCTCTGCACCGGCGACCTGGGCTTCCACTCCGCCAAGACCTACGATCTGGAGGTATGGCTGCCGGGGCAGGGCAAGTATCGTGAGATCTCGTCCTGCTCGAACTGCGAGGCCTACCAGGCGCGCCGGCTCGATCTCAAGTACCGGCCGACGGGCGGCGGGCGCGTGGAGCTGTGCCACACGCTGAACGGCTCCGGGCTCGCGGTCGGGCGGACGCTGATCGCGGTGCTGGAGAACTACCAGCAGGCCGACGGGTCGGTCACGGTGCCGGCAGCGCTGCGCCCGTACATGGGCGGGCTCGAGCGCATCGGCCCCGGTCGGGCCTGAGCCAACGCGGAGGGGTGGCCGAGCGGTTGAAGGCGCCGGTCTTGAAAACCGGAATCCCGCAAGGGATCGGGGGTTCGAATCCCTCCCCCTCCGCCATTTCTCTTCCGGCCGCCCTCAGGCGGTGACGGGCGCCTCCTCGACGGTCGCCGGTCCGGCCCCGTTGGGCGTCACCACGAGCCGCCGCGCGTGAAACGCGCCCAGGGTGCTGCGATGGCCCACGCTGACCAGCGTGGTGCCGGGCAGGCGCTCGCGCAGGAGCGCGTACAGCCGGACCTCGGTCTCCTCGTCCAGGGCCGAGGTGGCCTCGTCGAGGAAGAGCCACCGGGGCTTCTGGACCAGGGCCCGCGCGAAGGCGATGCGCTGCTGCTCGCCGGGCGAGAGCGAGAGCGCCCAGTGGGCCACCTCGTCGAGGCGCCCGGCCAGCCCGCCCAGACCGACCGCGTCCAGTGCCTCGCGGAGGGCGTGGTCGTCGGCGCCGGCCGGCGGCGTTGGGTAGCTCACCACCTCGCGCAGGGTCCCGATGGGCAGGTAAGGCTTCTGGGGGAGGAACAGGATCCGGTCCTCGCGCGGGAGATGGATGTCGCCGCGGCCGAAGGGCCAGATCCCGGCGATGGCCCGGAAGAGCGTGCTCTTGCCGGCGCCCGAGGGCCCGCTGATCAGCGCGGTGTCGCCCGGGCGAAAGTCGAGGGTGACGCCGCCGAGCAGCGGCCGCCCGCCGGGGAGGGTCAGGTCGACCCCCTCGAGGGCGAGCGCGTGCTCCGCGTCCGCGCGATGGCGCACGCCCTCGACGGAGGCCGCCGCCCGCACCCGGCTCAGCGCCTGCTCGAAGCCGACCAGCCGCAGGACCACCGAGCGCCACTCCGCGATGTCGGTGTACGAGGTCACGATGAACGAAAGGGAATCCTGCACCTGGCCGAACGCGCTGGCGGTCTGCATCAGCCCGCCGAGCTGGATCTCGCCGCGGAAGTAGCGGGGGGCCGCGACCAGGAACGGGAAAATGATGGCCGCCTGGCTGTAGCCGGCGGTGAACCAGGTGAGCCGCTTCTGCTGGCGCATGATGCCCCACCAGTTGCGGACGACCCAGGCGAAGCGCTCACGGAAGCCGCGCAGCTCGTCGGCCTCGCCGTGGTAGAGGGCCACGCCCTCCGAGTTCTCCCGCAGGCGCACCAGGTTGAAGCGGAAGTCGGCCTCGTATCGCTGCTGGTCGAAGTTGAGCCGCACGAGCGGCCGGCCGATCAGGTTGGTGAGCCAGGTGCCCGCGACCGCATAGAGCAGCGCCGCCCACACCATGTAGCCGGGCACCGTGAAGCCGCCCACG
>Ga0209971_1000048_pt1 | contig 38946 bp, 35 predicted proteins | sample InoplaM3SAM_FD_187588 | JGI IMG/M metagenome (GOLD analysis project Ga0209971, IMG submission 187588) | Arabidopsis thaliana rhizosphere microbial communities from the Joint Genome Institute, USA, that affect carbon cycling - Inoculated... | ecosystem: Host-associated > Plants > Roots >... | reverse complement strand
ATCGCCGACTTCGACTCCACCGAGAAGATGCTCCACTACTTCATCAGCAAGACGCGCCAGCGGCGCAGCCTCGTGCACCCGCGGGTGGTGGTCACGGTGCCCTCCGGCATCACGCAGGTGGAGAAGCGCGCGGTGCGGCAGTCGGCGAAGCAGGCGGGCGCCCGCGAGGCCTACCTGATCGAGGAGCCGATCGCGGCGGCCCTCGGCGCCGGGCTGCCGGTGGCCGAGCCGGGCGCCAACATGATCGTCGACATCGGCGGCGGCACCACCGAGGTGGCGGTGATGTCGCTCTCCGGCATCGTGTATTGCAAGTCGGTCCGGATCGCGGGCGACGAGATGAACACCGCCGTGATCCAGCACATCCGCAAGAACTACAGCCTGCTGGTCGGCGAGCGCCACGCCGAGGACATCAAGCTCCGGCTCGGCTCGGCGTACCCGATTCCCGACGAGCACCTCACGATGGAGGTGAAGGGCCGCGATCTGATCGTCGGCATCCCCAAGACCATCCTGGTCACCGGCGAGGAGATCCGGGAGTCACTCCGCGAGCCGATCATGGCGATCGTGAGTGCGGTGCACACCTGCCTCGAGCAAATCCCGCCCGAGCTGGCCGCCGACATCGTGGACAAGGGCATCATGGTCTCGGGCGGCGGCGCGCTGCTGCGCGGACTCGATTCCCTCCTCCACGAGCAGACCGGGCTCCCGATCCGCGTGAGCGACGATCCGCTCACCTGCGTGGTCCGCGGCGCCGGCGCGCTGCTGGACGACGTCAAGCTGCTCGCCCGCGTCGCGCTGCCTTCGTAGTTCGTGTAGGCGCCGCGGCGACGCGCGGAGGCTCACGGGCTTCGGGCGCGCCGAGGGTATCGCAGGCGTCCCGCGTTTTCTATAATCTCCAGCGAGCCCGGATCCCAGAGCCGCACCCCAATGGAGGCCGCATGAAAGGCGTCACCCTTCCCACCGAGACCGTGTTCGTGATGGAGAACTCGCCGATCAAGTTCGGGCTGGGCGCCATGGACGAGATCGGCTTCGACGCCAGCCGCCTCGGCATCAAGAAGGCGCTGATCTTCACCGACCGGCACGTGGCCGAGCTCGGCCTGTCCGAGCGGGTGCGCAATCTGCTCGAGGAGCAGGGCATCAAGGCCGACGTTTGGGACGGGGTCGAGGTCGAGCCGACCGATCGCTCCATGGAGGAGGCGGGCGAGTACGCGCGGAGCAAGGATTTCGACGGCCTCATCGCGGTCGGCGGCGGCAGCACGATCGATACTTGCAAGGCGGCCAATCTCCTCACCTGCTATCCGGCGCCGCTGCTGGACTACATCAACAAGCCGGTCGGCAAGGGCGTGCCGGTGCCCGGCCCGATGCGGCCGCTCATCGCGGTCCCCACCACCGCCGGGACCGGGAGCGAGACCACCGCGGTCGCGGTCACTCACATCGTGGATCAGAACGTGAAGGCGGGCGTCTCGCATCGCCTGCTCCGCCCCGCGCTGGGAGTGGTGGACCCGCTCAATACGCTCACCGCCCCGCCGGAAGTCACCGCGGCGGCCGGCGCCGACATCCTCACGCACGCCATCGAGTCCTACACCACGCGCCCGTACCACGCGCGGGCGAAGCACCACCCACCGGATCGACCGGCCTACATCGGCGCGAACCCGGCCAGCGATATCTGGTGCGAGAAGGCCATGGAGTACGCGGCGCGCTATCTTCGCCGCGCGGTGCTCAACGGCCTCGACGTCGAGGCCCGACTGCATCTGGCGTTGGCCGCGAACTACGCGGGCATCGGCTTCGGCAACGCGGGGGTGCATATCCCCCACGCGGTGGCCTACCCGATCGCGGGCCTGGTGCGCGACTACGTGCCGAGCGGGTATCGCACGCGCCACCCGCTGGTGCCGCACGGCATGTCGGTGATCCTGACCGCGCCGGCCGCCTTCCGCTTCACCTTCGCCACGTCCCCGGAGCGCCACCTGCGCGCGGCCGAGCTCCTGGGAGCGCCGGTCGCCGACCTCGACGAGACCGAACAGCGCGAGGCCCTGCCGCGCGCTCTCCTCGGGCTGATGCGGGACATCGGCATCCCCAACGGGCTCACCGCGATCGGCTACACCGAGCGCGACATCCCGGCTCTGATCGACGGCACGCTGCGCCAGCCGCGCCTGCTGTCGGGAGCCCCGCGGCCGGTGGGCGCGCCGGAGCTCGAGCTGATCATCCGGGACGCGATGCAGTACTGGGGCTAGAGCTGGCCGGAGTCGCCCCACTCGGCGAGGAGGGCCCGGTAGGCGGGATTCTGGTAGCGGTCCAGGTGGAAGGCGGGGGCGTAAGACGGCAGCGGCCGCTCCGCGATGTGGTCGGCGAGCAGGTCCGCCGCGCCGTTCGAGGACATCATCCCGTACCCGGAGAGGCCGCCGATCAGAAACGAGCCTTCGAGCGGCAATGGCCCGGCGAGCAGGCGGTTCTCCCGCGTCTTGGTGTAGTAGCCGCCGTCAACGAAGCACTTCGGCAGGCGCGACAGGTACGCGGCGAGCCCCGGGATCGGCCGGCTGAGACCGCGGAGGACGATCTCGGCATACGCGGGATCGAACTCGACGGGAAATCGCGCTTCCATCGGCTCGACGTCGTAGGTCCACACGCCGAGGACGATCGGGCTGTCGGCGCCGCCCTCCGGACGGCCGTGCACCCCCGCCGGCATCTCGTCGAGCAGATGGCGCAAGGCGTCTGACCCTTGCAGCTCCGCGCGCTCCTCCGGAGACCACGGCAGGCGGACCGGATCGGTCCAGATCGTCATCGGCGCGTGCCGCGGCACCACGCCGAGCGTGTCGTGGAAGGCGACCTTGGCGTGGCGCTCGCAGAACACAGGCAGGTCGACGCCCACCAGCCGCCCCACGTCGCGAACGTACGGGCCGGCCGCGTTCACGAAGCGCGGGGTCCCGACGGTGCGGCTGCCGCCGGGACCGGCCACCTTCACTCCGCTGACGCGCCCTCCCGCGGTCTCGATTCGCTCCACGCGTCCCTCGATCAGCCGAACGCCTCGAGCGCGGGCGCGCTCCAGCATGTACATGCCGAGCTGCTGACCGCTGAACCAGCCGCAGCGTCGCGCGTGGAGCAGGGCGACCGTGTCCTCGGCGAGGTACGGAAAGTGCCGGCGAATCACGCTGCGGTCCGTGATGACGTCCGTTCCGGTCGGCTGGCCCTCGTAGCCGACGGTGGGCGCCGGCCGGTAGTCGTCTCCTGGCGAGCGGTGGATCCGAACGGGCCCGACGCCGAGGACGGCCGCCTCCTCGGCGGCGCGGAGGTAGTGCTCCACCTGCTCCGCCTGGGCGGTGGCGAAGAGATAGCCCCGTCGGTTCATCAGGAAGACGTTGCCGCTCTCGCGGGCCAGATCTTCCATCAGGTCGATGCTGCGATTCATCAGCGACACCATGTCGCTACCGGGGCCCGGCCACCAGTTGCGATAGGACTCGGCCGACTTGTCGCTGGTAAGGGAGAGCGGCGGGCCTTCGTCGACCAGGACGATCGAGGTGATGCCCCGCCGCGTCAGGTGATAGGCCGCCGCCACGCCGGCGATCCCGGCGCCACAGATCACGACCTCCGCGGTGGTCTCCACGACGGGGCCGATGCTATCACCCCTGGCGTCTCGTCGACAGTGTCAGCGTGGAAACAGTGCCGACAGGGATGACGCAGTGTAACCATGCGGGCTGGCGACCCTGGAGGCGCGGCACGTACATTGCTGAGGCCGGGGCCATGACCACGCCACCCACGAGGCAGAACGACCGCCGTCGTCACCCGCGCACCGACGTCTCCTGGCTCGTGGTCGTCGAAGCCGGGAAGCGGAGATTCCTCCTGCAGACCATGGACATCTCGGCCCGTGGCGCCAAGGTGAGACCGAAGGAGCGGCTGGACATCGGGACGCCCGCCCAGCTTCGGTTCCGTCCACCCGACGGATCGCCGTTCAACGTGCCGGCGCTGGTCTGGCGAGCGGATACCGACGGCCTCGCCTTCCTCTTCATGGGGGACATCCAGGACCGGCTGCGGCGCTTCGGCCGGCTGCTCGCGACCTGATCTCGTTCCGTTCCGCTACTTCCTGAACCAGTCCCAGACCTTGTCCCACCACCGACCGATCTGCTCGGTCACCCCGCCGTGCTCCACGCACGCGGGCGGCTCGGTTCCCGCGAGAAACACCTCGGTCGCCACCAGCGGGCAGTAGGCCGTCGCGGTCCGGCCGTTGGTGAGATCGATCTTCGCGTGGGTGATGCCGGTCGGCTCCGCGAACGGTCCGGCCGGATAGACATCGAGGGCCTGCCGCATGAACTCCGACCAGATCGGCAGCGCACCTTCCGCGCCCGACAGTCCGGCCGGCGTGCCGTCGTCGAAGCCGATCCACACCAGTGCGAGCAGGTTCCGCGAATAACCGACGAACCACGCGTCGCGGCCCTCGTTGGTGGTGCCGGTCTTGCCCGCCACCGCGCCGGGCACGCCGAGCGAGCGCGCGGCCGCTCCGGTGCCCGCGTTGATCACGCCTTCGAGCAGCGAAGTCATCACGTAGGCTTCGGGCGCGCCGATCACCGGCCGGCTCTCGCGGCCGGCGCTCCACAACGCGGCGCCGGCGTCGTCGGTGAGGGTGTCCACCACCCCTCCCGCGGGCGCGAGGCCCCCGTTGGCCAGGGGCAGGTATGCGCGCGCGAGCTGGAGCGGCGTGATCTCGAAGACCCCGAGCGCGAGGGCCGGCACCGGCTTGAGATCGCCCTCGACCCCGAGGGCCCGCGCGGTGTCGATCACCGCGGGCAGCCCGATCGCCTGCGCGAGCCGCACCGTCGCGGTGTTGATCGAGCCCTCCAGCGCGCGGCGCACCGTGACCGGCCCCTGGTAGCGCTCGTCGTAGTTCTTGGGCGTCCACGGCTTGCCGTCCACCACCATCGTCAGCGGCGAGTCGTCCAGCATCGAGGCGGCGGTGAAGAGCGGGCCGTCGCGCCGCGGGGTGATGGCGGCCAGGTACACGAACGGCTTGAACGCGCTGCCGGGCTGACGGCGGGCCAGGACCGCCCGGTTGAACTGGCTGGTCCGATAGTCGCGCCCGCCGACCAGCGCGCGGACCTGTCCGCTCGCCGGATCCAGCACGATCATCGCCGCCTGGAGGCGCTCCTCCTGGTTCTTGCGCCGCAGGCGCGGCCGCGAGGTCTCGAGCCGGTCGAGGCCTCTCACCACCGCCGCCTCCGCGAGCCGCTGCAGCACCGGATCGAGCGTGGTGTACACGCGCAGCCCGTGCTGGTTGGCCAGCTCCACGTCGGTGGCGCGCTCCAGCTCGGCGCGCACGTAGTCGACGAAGTACGGCGCGGTGAGCCCGTCGGCGGGCGCCTTGCGCGCGCGCACCGGCTCCTTGCGCGCCTTGCGGTAGTCCGCCTCCGAGATCTTGTCGAGCTCGCGCATGCGGGCGAGCACGACGTCACGCCGCTCCCGCGCGCGCTCCGGATTGCTCACCGGCGAGTAGCTGTTGGGCGCCCGGATCATCCCGGCCAGCAGCGCCGACTCGGGCAGCGTCAGCTGGTGGATCTCCTTGCCGAAGTACGCGCGCGCCGCCGCCCCGATCCCGCGCACCGAGGAGCCACCGGACTGCCCCAGGTAGACCTCGTTGAGATACGCCTCGAAGATCTGATCCTTGCCGTAACGCCACTCGAGCACGGTGGAGAGCAGCGCTTCGTGGATCTTGCGGCTGAGCGTGCGCTCCGGCGTCAGCAGCCGGCTCTTCACGAGCTGCTGGGTGATCGTGCTGCCGCCCTCGGCCACGCGACCCTTCCGCACGTTGGTCCACATGGCGCGCAGGATCCCGCGGGGATCGACACCGCCGTGCTCATAGAAGCGCACGTCCTCGGTGGCGAGCACCGCGGCGCGGAGGTCGGCCGGCACGTCGGCCAGGCGCACCGGGCGGATGCTCTCGCCCATGTCCGCTCCCGCGCTGGCCAGCAGCTCGGGCGGCAGGGCCACGCTCTCCACGTCGGCGCCGCCCCGACGCAGCCGCGTGATGCGATTGCCGGCCACGCTCAGGGTCACGCGGCCCGCCGCGGTACCGTCGACGCGGATATCCCACGCGCCGTCCGTCCGCGCGAACTGCCCCGGCCCGCCGGCGCCCTTGGTCTCCCGATAGCCCAGCCGGCCCAGGAGCCCGGCGAGGTCGAGCGCGGTGACGTTGACACCCGACTTGAGGATGGGCGGGGCGGCGTAGAGCAGGGTCGACCGGCGCGCCTCCACCCGCTCGAAGCGGGAGAGGGCACGCGCCGCGTACAGCGCGGTCCCGGTGACGACCAGGGCGATGAAGCCGATGAGGACCAGCCCGACGAGGCTCAGGCGGCGCATGCCTCGCATCCGGCCCCATACACCCTGGCGCGTCATTCGATGCCCGGCGTCTACGATCCGGCACGTCCTCGCAGCGTGACCATCACCAGGCGCGCCACGTCCGGATCGCTCGACAGCTCCACGACGACGAAGTCGCCGGGCCGGATGTCGGAGAGCGTGATCGTGCTCTCCCGGAACGAGTCCGTGAGATCCCGACCGTCCTTGTTTCGCTGCGACAGCAGCACCACCGCCTGAGGCGGCACCTGCACGCGAAGGGCCCGGCGCTCGGCGTTGGCCCCGAACTCGTCCAGCACGAGGACGCGGGACTGCGGGTCTACCGCCAGGACAGTGCCCGCTCGGCGCCCTCCCGCCAAGGCGGCGGGGATGGGGAGCACGAGCAGCAGGGAGAAGAGGATGAGCGCGGCCGCGGCCCCGAGCCGTCGGGCGCGACCGTCCGCGGTCCTCACGACTTCGGAGCGGAAGGCGCCGTCACCTCGGCCGCCTTCAGCCGGCGCACCAGCTCGGCGTACGAGGAGGTCTGGATGATCTTGTCGAACTGCGTCCGGTAGTTGTTGATCAAGCTGACCCCTTCGACCACTACATCGTACACGAGCCATCGATCTCCTCTCTGCTGCATGCGATAGTCGATCGGAATCTCGGTTCCCTGCTTCGTGACGAACCGGGTGCGCACCGAGGCGAGCGCGCCGTCCACGCTCTCGCCGGTATAGGTCACGCGCTCGCCGCTGTAGCGCTCGATCCGCGAGATGTAGGCCCGCTCGATGAGATCGGTGAACAGCGACGTGAACTCCTGTCGATCCTTCTCGGCCAGCGCCTGCCAGTGACGGCCCAGCGCGCGCTTGGCGGTCTCGCCGAAGTCGAAGACGGTCTCGGCTTCCCGCCGGATCGCCGCGCGCCGCTCCTTCTCCTTCTCCGCGGCCTTGAGGGTGGGATCTTCGAGGATCTTGACCATCTGCTCGACCGCGGTCCTGAGCTGATCGGTCGGAGCCCCGGCGTCCGCCGACGCCGGAGCCCAGGCCAGGAGCCCCGCCACCGCAACCGTCGTGAGTCGTGCCGCAAGTGCCGTGAGGCGCTGGGGCATGCGTCAGGCGGCCCGAGGGAGCCCCGGATCCACCGCGATCCGGTCCTCGATGCGAAAGTCGTCCCGGCTTCGTGCCATCTCGCGGCGGGCTACTCCGAGGGCCGCCTCGCGCAGCTCCGTCTTCGGCACCGAGCCGGTGATCTCGAGCGTGAGCGGCGTGCCGCTCCACAGGGGGATGTGCGCCGTCGGGGTCAGTGGCAGGCCCGACAGCGTTGCGTCCATCAGGAGCGCGTCGGAGATCCTCGCTTGAGCCGCCACCGCCTCCTCCTCACGCTTGCGCTTGAGGTCATAGAGCTTCACGGCGATCCCGAGCAACACGACCAGGGCCAACATCGCAGCGACGACGATGATTTCCATGGTAGGCACCTCCTGCCGCGAGGGCTGGTGCATCGCACATGCCAGGAATCATGCGGCACGATGCGTCCAAGTAGTCGTCGCGAAACGCTCCTTCGCGCCGGGAGCGCCCCGGTCGGGCCGATTTGTAGGAATTTCCCGTGGAGTCGTGTAAAGCCTACACTCGAAGAGGCCCTGGGTCATCGCGAGCCGGGATCGCCGAGGACGACGCGGGCAACGTCGCCCAACCGCTGGCGCGAATCCATCGCCCGCCGTCTCAGCCACTGGAAGGCCTCCTCTTCGCTCAGGCGACGATCCATCATCAGCTTGCCCTTTGCCTGGTCCACGATCGGCCGCTCCGAGCGGGCGCGCTGCAGCCGCCGCAGATCCCGGAACCGGGCGAGCGCCAGGTCCAGCGTGGGCGCCAGCTCGGCGGCGCGGAGCGGCTTGAGGAGAAAGCCCATGACCCCCGCGCGATTGGCCTGCTTGACCAGGGCCGGCCCGGTGTCGCGAGTGTAGAGCACGGCCGGACAATCGACCACCGCCGTGATTCGAGGCATCAGAGCGGGCTCCCGGCGTCCGGAGAGGCTGGGTGCCATGATCAGCACGTCCGGCCGCGTCTGGCGCATGAGGTCCACTGCGTCGAGCCGGAGTGGCGCCTCCACGGCCACCGTCCCGCCCGAGTCCTCGACCGCGGTGCGAAGCACCGCCCGGGACGAAGCATCGCCCTCGAGGACCGCCACCCGCCAGCGCGGCACGGTCCCCTGCAACGGCCTGCCGATCACTCTCATTGCGACCCTCCCGCGGGCCGCGTCGCAACCCGCATGCCAGCATTGCCAAGCGCGCGAAGACTGATCAGGACGGACCCTGTCACGCCGGCCGGGAAGGAATTGCCCGATGCACCGAGGAAAATTTATCCGCCCTAGTTCAGAACTCCTCGCTTCCGGACGCAACAGTCGGGCACCGAGCAGCCGACTTGCAAGTTATCGCCGAGACTCGCGTAATGGCACGTCACTTGCGTGCTCCGTGGCCATGCTCAGGCTCAAAGGTGAACCCGACGACTCCATGGCCGATGGAGCGGTGGATGAGGCCGCGTCCGGCGAGTTCGAAGAAACCTTCCGCGATCACCCGGCGTTCGACTCAGGATCCCTCGCCGACGCCGACGACTTCGAGGACGACGGCCCGCGAGAGGGTCGCTGGAGCATCCTGAGCGACACGCGCGGGCTGGCCATCGCCGCCGCCGCGTTCGTCCCGACGTTCCTGCTCGTCTTCTTCGGTGTGCCGTACCTGCTGGAGGGGCCTTCGCTGGCGCGGACGCCAGACAGCTCGACGGTCGCCTACGCTCGGGATCCGCAGTCGGACTCCGAGTGGTCACTCGCCAAATCGCTGTCCGAGGCGCTCCGCGGCGGTCCGTTCGATCGGCCCCAGTCGGCTCCGTCGCCGGCGCCGCCGGCTCCTCCCGCCGTCGCGACGACGCCACCGGTCCCCGCTGCCCCTCCCGCGACACCGGCACCTCCGGCGGCGCCGCCGGTTGCCTCTGCTCCACCGGCCGCCGCGGCACCTGCCGCCTCCTCGCTCTCGGCGACGGCCGAGGCGCCACCGGCGAAGAGCCCGATCCCTTCGGCGTCGACCCGGGGGGCCGAGACTGCCGCCGCTCTGGGCGACGAGGCGCGCTCGCGCGAGCAGACGGGCGAGCCGATGCCCGGGACCAGCGTATCCCGCCAGTCACCGGGCTCTGGCTCCGCGGGCTCTGACTCCGGCTCGACGGCTCCGTCGCTGCCCCCGGCCGCCTCGCGCGTGCCCGACCCCGAGCGGAAGGCCCCGACGTCGAAGCCGGTGCTCGAGGCGCGATCGGTCCCCGCGCCGCGGCACGCAGCGGCCACGCCAGATCCTCCGCGCGCGCAGAGCGACGCCCGCAAGGGAGCCAGCGACTGGACTCCGGCGGCGGCGTTCGCCGATCGGGACGCGGCCGCGCGCCTGGCCAGCAGCATCGAGCGCCAGGGCTATCCGGTGGAGATCCGCCAGGAAGCATCGTCCACACGACCGTGGGTCGTGTGGATCGGCAGTCAGCCTAGCGGCGGCGCCCGCCGCCGCTAGGCCGCGCCCGACCTCAAGCCCGCTTCAGCGCGTCGCGATCCGCCTGCAGCTCCCGCCAGCGCCGCGCCTTGTTGTGGAGCGTCTTCGGCGTCGTCCCGAGGATCTCGGCGGCGCGGGTCTTGTTGTTGTTCACCGACTGCAGCGTCCTCAGGATGAGCTCGCGCTCCCCGTCGTCCAGCGTGGTGCCGACCGGCAGCACGACCACGTTGGCCCGCTCCGCGCGCGGGGCGCCCAGCGGCGCGAGCGGCAGCGCCTCGGGAGTGATCAGGCCGCCCTCGCACGAGACGACGGCCCGCTCGATCACGTTGCGCAGCTCGCGGACGTTCCCCGGCCACGAGTGCTCGCCCAGCAGCTTCAGCGCCGTGTCGTCGAGCCCGCGCACCGCCCGTCCGTACTTGTCGTTGAACTCGGCGATGAAGGCATCGGCCAGGAGCGGGATGTCCTCGGGTCGGCGCCGCAGCGGCGGCAGCGGGATCGGCAGCACGTTGACCCGGTAGTAGAGGTCTTCCCGGAACGTGCCGTCCTGCACCGCCTTCATCACGTCCTTGTTGGTGGCGCACAGCACGCGCACGTCGACGGAGACTTCCTCATGGCCGCCGATCCGACGCACCTGGCTGTCCTGGAGCACGCGGAGGTACTTGGCCTGCAGGTTGGAGCTCATCTCCGCGATCTCGTCGAGGAAGATCGTGCCGCCATCGGCCAGCTCGAAGTAGCCGGGCCGCCGCGCCATCGCGCCGGTGAAGGCGCCGCGCTCGTGCCCGAAGAGCTCGCTCTCCAGCAGCGTCTCGGGGATGGCCGAGCAGTTGACCGCCACGAAGGGACCCTTCGACCGCTGCGAGAGCTGATGGATCGTCCGCGCGGCCAGCTCCTTGCCGGTGCCGGTCTCGCCCAGGATGAGCACCGGGGCCGGGCTCGGCGCCGCCATCTCGATCAGCCGGTAGACCTCCTGCATCGCCGCGCTCACGCCGAGCAGCGGCCCGAGGCCGCGCGTCTCCTTCAGCTGGCGTCGGAGCACCGTGACCTCTCGGTTGACCTGGACCTTCTCCACCGCCTTCTCGACCAGAACCCGCAGCCGCCGCGGGTCGACCGGCTTGGTCATGTAGTCGTAGGCCCCCTCGCGCATTGCGGAGACCGCCGTCTCGATCGACCCGTGAGCCGTGAGCAGGATGACCGCGGCATCCGGCACCGCGGCCGCCAGGGGCTTGAGGAGCCCGATGCCGTCGATCACCGGCATGATCATGTCGGCGATCACCACCGACGGACGGAACCCGGGAGCCCGCTCGAGCGCGTCCTTGCCGTCCACGCACTCCTGGACTTCGTAGCCCCACATGGAGAGGAGCGCGGCGAGCCCGCTCCGGCCCGACTCATCGTCGTCGGCAATCAAGATCCGATGCTTCATGGCCTGTTCCCCTTTTCCGGGAAATTTGCGTGAGTGGAGGAAGAACCGTCGGCCCGGCCGGCTGCAATCGATATGCCTGCTCCACGAGGCTGGGCACCGGCTGACGAATCGGCGATGCAGGCTGACGCTTTAGATCCATATGGCTGCGAGCGGACATGATAGGACACGTGCCGACGCTGCGCCAGTGGCGGAAGTTATTACCGTGTAAGTGCGACCTACCCGTTTCTCCAATCCAGGTCAATCAAGGCTAAACCGCTGCCCGGATCCGTCCGGCGCCGCAGCGTGGCCGGGGACTCGACGATCGTCACCTCGAGGGTCGGGTCGACGCTTCCCCCCAGCAGGTGCCCACCCATCGCGGTCCCATCCGCCCGGCCGACAACGACGTGAACGTGCACCCGGGGCTCTCCCTGATCGAGCGCGATGTTGCCCAAGAGCGAGAGGACCTCGACCTGCTCGCGGATGACCCGGCGGATGTAGTCGCGCCGGGACCGATCGAAGAAGCCGATCGTGACGCCCGAGAAGGCGCCGATGCCGCTCAGCGAGGCGGCCCGCAGGTCGAAGCGCTTGGCCGCCCCGGCGAGGGCCTCGACCGGGTCGTCGTGGCGGTCACACACCAGCACGAAGGTTCGCCGCCCGTCCGTCTCGTCCACCGGCCGGATCTTCATGACATGGCTCCTCAGGCCCGCTCGGCCACCGCCGCCTTGTCCCGCTTGCGGAGCCCGACCAGGCAGGCCACCAGCACGCCGGTCATCACGGTGAGCAGCGCCAGCTCGATGAGCGCGAACCGGAAGGCGCTCTCTCCCTGCTCCATCAGGGTGCCGAACTCGGCGGTGATGACCAGGATGCGCCGGACCGCGGCGATCATGGCCACCAGCACGAACGGCTCCGGCACCAGCAGATGCTCGCGGAACGACACCTGGACCGTGTAGAGGATCTCGATGATCATCAGGATGAGCAGCAGCTGGTCGAGCACCGCGATGAAGCCCGTGCCGATTGCGCCCGCCAGCAGGCTCTGCGCGAAGTGGAAGCCGGCGTTCAGGAGCAGCACCACCGCCCCGAGGGCCAGCATCACGGCGAGGCCGACGTAGAGGACGTCCTCCACCTGGGTGAACGACTGCGCGATGCGCTCGCGCAGCGCCGGCGCCCGCCCGCTCCTCATGAGTCACCCTGCGGGCAAGCGTTGTGCCAGCCCGCGCGCGACCACAAGAACGGGAAAACGCGACGGGGCGCTATTCGTCGATCGCGTCCTCCTCGGCGCTGCGGTAACCATTACCGGCCGCGAGTCGGTAACGACGACCGCCGCGCCACGTCCGTCGCGCCTTTCTGGGACCTTGCCCGCGTGATACCGTGAGGTCGAACGACACTGCTCTCCTGGGAGGCGGCAATCATGACGGACATGTGGGGCGATCTCGTGTGGGCCGCTCTCGCGGACCTCAAGACGAGGCTCATGCTCGTGCTGCCGGGCATTCTCGCGATGCTCACGCTCACCGCGGTCGGCTTCGCGGCGGCGTGGATCGGGGCGCGAGTGATTCGGCGCCTGGCCCAGGCGGTCGCCTTCGATCGCCGCGCGGAGACGTGGGGCATCGTGGCCGCGCTCCATCGAGCCGGCGTGCGGAGGCCGCCGTCCCAGGTGCTGGGACTCATCGTGTTCTGGAGCGTGCTGGTGCTCTTCCTGCCCGTCGCCATCGACGCGCTCGCGATCCCGGGCACCGGCCGCCTCACCGAGTTCGTCTTCTCCTGGGTGCCGCGGGTCCTCGGGGCCGCCCTCATCCTGCTGGTGGGATGGCTGGTGGCCAACTTCCTCGGCGAGGGCGCGCTGATCGCGGCGGTCAACGCGCGGGTGCCCGAGGCCCGGCTCCTCGCCCGCGCCATCCGCTGGGGCGTGCTGCTCTTCGCGAGCGCCACCGCGATCACGCATCTCGGCATCGGCAAGGAGATGGTGCTGGTGGCCTTCGGCATCACGTTCGGCGGGCTCATCTTCGCGTTGTCGCTCGCCTTCGGGCTGGGGGGTCGCGGGCTGGCCCGGCAGATTCTCGAGCAGCACATCCGCAATCGCGAGCCGCACCCGCGCGAGACCCTGACCCACCTGTAGGCCGCATGATCGACGCCGACGTCCTCTACCAGCAGGCGGTGGCCGCGCTCCGGCGCGCCCGCCGGGCGACCTACCGCCTGCAGCTCGGGAGCGCGCTCGGCTTCGAGGCGGTCGCCGCGCTCGGCCCGTACCTGGACGCGCTCGGCGTCAGCGACGTGTATCTCTCCCCGTGCTTCCGGAGCGGGCCGGGCAGCTCGCACGGCTACGACGTCACCGACCACAACGCCTTCAATCCCGAGCTGGGCAGCGCGGCGGACTTCGACGGCATGGCCGCCGAGCTGGGCGCGCGCGGCCTGGGCCTGATCCTCGACGTGGTGCCCAACCACATGGGGATCGCGGGCGACGCCAACCCCTGGTGGCTCGACGTGCTCGAAAACGGCCCCGCGTCTCCGCGGGCCGAGTTCTTCGACATCGACTGGACGCCGGTGAAGCCCGAGCTGCGCGATCGCGTGCTCCTGCCGATCCTGCCCGAGCAGTACGGGCGCGTGCTCGAGTCGCAGCAGCTGCAGCTCGAGTTTGCCGACGGGGCCTTCCACCTCCGCTACGCGGGCGCGCGGCTGCCGATCGCCCCCGATACGTACGCCCTGGTGCTCACCGACCGGCTCGACGCCCTCGCCCAGCGGCTGGGCGCCGAGGACCCCGCGCTGCTCGAGCTTCGTAGCGTCCTCACCGCGCTGGAGCACCTTCCCGGGCGGACCGAGACCGATCCGCGTCGCATCGAGGAGCGGCTGCGCGAGAAGGAGATCGTCAAGCGGCGCCTGACCACGTTGACCAAGGAATCGCCCGAGGTCCGCGAGCACATCGAGGAGACGGTGCGCCGGTTCAACGGCACCCCGGGCGACCCCACCAGCTTCGACGCGCTCGACCACCTGCTGTCCGGGCAGACCTACCGCCTCGCAGACTGGCGCGTCGCGGGCGACGAGGTCAACTACCGGCGATTCTTCGACGTGAGCCATCTCGCGGCCATCCGCATGGAGCGCCGCCCGGTGTTCGACGCCACCCACGAGCTGGTGCTCCGCCTGGTCGGCGAGGGCAAGGTGAACGGGCTCCGCGTCGATCATCCGGACGGGCTCTACGCGCCGAGCGAGTACTTCCGGTGGCTGCAGGAGGGCGCCCTGATCGCGACCGCCCGCCGGCTCCTGCCCGACATCGGCGAGACCGAGACGGAGGCCCTCGCCGCGCTCCACCAGGCCCGCGCCGGCGACCGCGCGGCGGGTGCGGACGCGCGGCCGATCTGGATCGCCGCCGAGAAGATCCTGGCCCCGCGCGAAGAGCTGCCCGACTGGTGGACGGTGGCCGGCACCACCGGCTACGACTTCCTGGCCTCGGTCAACGGCCTCTTCGTGGACCGAGAGACCTCTAGGCAGATGACGACGGTCTATGCGCGCTTCGTGGGCGACACGATGTCCATGGCCGACCACTCCTACGCGTCCAAGCGCCTCATCATGCAGGTATCGATGGCCAGCGAGATCACCCAGCTCGGCCACCACCTCGATCGCATGTCGGAGCGCAACCGGCTCTCGCGCGACTTCACCCTCGCGAGCCTCATCCGCGCCATCCGCGAGGTGGTCGCGGCCTTCTCGATCTACCGCACCTACGTGGGGGACGAGGCGGGCGAGCCGAGCCCGCGCGACCGCGGCTACATCGAGGCGGCGGTGGCGGAGGCGCGGCGGCGGAACCCGACGGTCAATGCCTCCGTGTTCGACTTCCTCCGCGACGTGCTGCTGCTCCGCGACCCGGTCAGCCGCGCGCCCGACGAGCGCGCCGCCCAGCGGCACTTCGCGATGCGGTTCCAGCAGACCACCGGGCCGGTCACCGCGAAGGGCGTCGAAGACACCGCCTTCTATCTCTACAACCGCCTGGTCTCGCTCAACGAGGTGGGCGGAGACCCCGGCCGCTACGGCGAGGGGGCCGCCACCTTCCACGCCCGCAACGCCCGCCGACTCGAGCGCTGGCCCGAGTCGATGCTGGCCACCGCGACCCACGACACCAAGCGCGGCGAGGACGTGCGCGCCCGCATCAACGTGCTGTCGGAGGTGCCGGCCACCTGGGCCGCCGAGGTGCGGCGCTGGCGCGCCCACGCGCGGCGCTTCAAACGGGAGATCGACGGCCACGCCGCCCCGGACAGCAACGACGAGTATCTGCTCTACCAGACCCTGATCGGCGCGTGGCCGCCGGATGGCGAGCAGACGCTCGAAGCCTTCACCGGACGGATCGTCGGCTACATGGAGAAGGCCACGAAGGAGGCCAAGCGGCGCACCAGCTGGGTGAACCCCAACGAGGCCTACGACGCCGCGGTGCGGGACTTCGTCGGCCACCTCCTCGCGCCGGGCGGCCCCTTCCTGTCCTATTTCCAGCCGTTCCAGCGGCTGGTCGCCGCCCACGGCGCGGTCAACTCGCTGGCCCAGACCCTGCTCAAGGCGGTCTCCCCCGGTGTCCCGGATTTCTACCAGGGCACCGAGCTGTGGGACCTGTCGCTGGTCGATCCGGACAATCGCCGTCCGGTCGACTTCGCACGGCGCCGCGAGCTGCTCGACGCGCTCCGCGCCCGCATCGGCGCCGCCGGATCGGATCTCACCGGGCTGTGCCGCGAGCTGCTCGAGCGGTGGACCGACGGGCGCGTGAAGCTCTACGTGACCCATCGCGCCCTGACCCTCCGGCGGGAGCGCACGCGCCTCTTCGCGGTGGGCGCCTACGAGGCGCTGGTCGGGGGCGGCCAGCACGCCCAGCACGTCGTGGCGCTGGCCCGGCGCGACGGCGCCGACGTGGTGGTGGCCGCGGCGCCGCGCCTCACCGCGCGCCTCGCCGGGCTCACCGGCGCCATCCCGCTGGGCGAGACGGTGTGGGAGCACACGTGGATCGCGCTCGGTGACGACCTCGCCGGCGTCTACCGTGACCGCTTCACCGGGCTCAGGGTCGAGACGGAGCGGCGCGACGGCGCCCCTACCCTCGCCTGCCCGACCCTGTTCGGCCACTTCCCGATCGCGCTGCTCGAGCGCGAGGCCTCCCGCTAATGAGCCCCGCCGTCGCGGCCCGGCGCGCGCACGGCATGCCGTTCGGGGCCAGCGTGCGCGAGGACGGCACCACGCGGTTCCGCCTCTGGGCGCCCGGGGCCGCGCAGGTCGACCTGTGGCTCGAGGAGCCCGGGCGTGCCTTCCCGATGTCCCGCGATGCAGGCGGCTGGGCCGAATACGTGACGCGCGAGGCCCCCGCGGGCACCCGCTACCGCTATCGCATCGACGGCGAGATGCTGGTGCCCGATCCAGCCGCGCGGTTCCAGCCGGGCGACGTGCACGGGCCGAGTGAGGTCGTCGATCCGCTCGCCTACGCGTGGCGCGACGCGGCCTGGCGCGGCCTGCCGCCCGAGCGGCTCGTCTTCTACGAGCTGCACGTGGGCGCCTTCACTCCGGCCGGCACCTACGCGGGCGTCATCGAGCGGCTCGATCACCTGGCCGCGCTCGGCGTGACCGCGATCGAGCTGATGCCGCTGGCCGACTTCCCGGGCCGCCGCGGCTGGGGCTACGACGGCGTGCTGCTCTTCGCGCCCGACTCGGCATACGGCCGGCCCGAGGACCTGAAGGCGCTGGTCGACGCGGCCCACGAGCGCGGCCTCGCCGTCTTCGTCGACGTGGTCTACAACCACTTCGGCCCCGAGGGCAACTACCTGCACCGGTACGCTCCCGGGTTCTTCACGCCGCGCCACCGCTCGTTCTGGGGCGACGGCATCAACTACGACGGCCCCGGCTCAGAGGTCGTGCGCGCCTTCATGATCCACAACGCCCTCTACTGGCTCGAGGAGTTCCACCTCGACGGCCTGCGCCTCGACGCGGTCAACGCGATCGTGGACGACTCGCCCACTCACCTGCTGGTGGAGCTGGGGCGCGCGGTGGCCGAGGGGCCGGGACGCGAGCGCCCCGTGCACCTCGTGCTGGAGAACGGCGCCAACGAGGTGCGCTATCTCGAGCGCGCGGCGGGCCGGCGGCCGCTCTACCAGGCGCAGTGGAACGACGACATCCACCACGCGCTGCACGTGCTGCTCACCGGGGAGACCGGCGGCTACTACGAGGACTACCAACCTCCGCTGCCGCATCTGGGCCGTTGCCTCACCGAGGGCTTCGCCTTCCAGGGCGAGCGGTCCGCGTATCGCGGGGATCTCCGCGGTCAGCCCAGCGCCCACCTCCCCCCGACGTCGTTCGTGAGCTTCCTGCAGAACCACGACCAGATCGGCAATCGCGCCCTCGGCGAGCGCATCACCGCGCTGGCCGCCCGCGAGGCGGTGCGCGCCGCGACCGCGATCGTGCTGCTCGCGCCCGCGATGCCCCTGCTCTTCATGGGCGAGGAGTGGGGCGCCCGCGAGCCGTTCCTGTTCTTCACCGACCTCGGGCCCGATCTGGGCCCGTCCGTCGCCGAGGGTCGGCGGCGCGAGTTCGCGCGCTTCCCGGAGTTCGCGAGCCCCGCGGTGCGCGAGCGCATCCCGGATCCGCAGGCCCCCGCCACCTACGAGCGCTCGATCCTCGACTGGCGTCGGCTCGCCGACCCGGACCACCGCGAGTGGCTCGCCTTCCATCGCGACCTGCTACGGCTTCGCGCCGAGGCGATCGTGCCGCGGCTGGCCGGCGAGCCGGTCCCCCCCGCGGCCTGGAAGGCCATCGGCGACACCGCGCTCGACGTCTCGTGGGATCTTCCGGGCGGCCGGCTGCGCCTCGTGGCGAACCTCGGGTCGTCGGCGACGGCGCATCCGGGCCCGCAGCGGGACTGGGGCCGGCAGCTCTTCGCCCTGCGGCTGCCGGACGGACCGTGGACCGATCTGCCGCCCTGGAGCCTGGCCTTCTATCTCGCGGGAGCGCGGCGGTGATCGTCGATCGCCTGCTGGTACACGTCCATCGTGAGCGCGGCGATGCGGTCCCACGAGAAGTGCGCCTCGACGCGACGGCGGCCGGCCTCGCCCATTCGCCGGGCGCGCGCGGGATCGGCCAGAGCGGCTTGCAGCGCCCGGGCCAGCGCGGCGGGGTCGCCCGGCTCGACCAGCCAGCCGGTCTCGCCGTCCTGCACGACTTCCGGGATACCGCCGACCCGGCTGGCCACCACCGGGGTGCCGCAGGCCATGGCCTCCAGGTTGATGATGCCGAACGGCTCGTAGATGGACGGGCAGACGAACACCGCGGCGTGGCTGTAGAGCTGCACGACCTCCTCCACCGGGAGCATCGCATTGATCCACCGGATCTGCGGCCGGCCGCTCACCGCGGTCTGCAGCCGGGTCAGAAGCTCGGGAGTGTCCGGGCTGCTCGCGCAGAGCACGAGCTGCACGGTCTCCGGCAGCTGGCGCGCGGCGTCCAGCAGCTGGAAGATGCCCTTCTGCTCGCTGATGCGCCCCACGAACAGTGCGTAGGGCTCCCGCACGCCGTGACGATCGAGCGCGTCGCGCCGCTCGGTGCGCGTGAAGGCTTCGGCGTCGACGCCGTTGTGGAGGACCACCACGCGCTCGGGCTCCACGCGGAAGTTGGCCAGGATGTCCGCGCGCATCTGGGCCGAGACCGCGATCACCCGGTCCGCCCGCTCGACGGCCAGGCGCTCGGCCCACGTCGAGACGAGATAGCCGGTGCCGAGCTGATCGGCCTTCCACGGGCGCAGCGGCTCGAGGCTGTGCAGCGTCACCACGAGCGGCAGGCCGTGAATCGCCTGCACGAGCATGCCGCCCAGCCCCACGTACCAGGTGTGGGTGTGCACGACATCGGCGCGAACTGCATCGCGGGCCATCGCGAGCCCCACCGAGAGGGCCTCGAGGGCCGGGGCATAGGCCACCTCCGGGCCGCCGGCCAGGCGCTCCCACGGCGCGTAACCGTGGACCGCGAGGTTCGCTCGCGCTTGCTCGTTGTCGCCGAAGCAGCGCACCTCGACCGAGGCGCGCCGGGCGAGCGCTCGGCTCAGGTGGTCGACCACCACCCCCGCGCCGCCGTACACGTGCGGGGGATACTCGCGGCTCAGCAGCAGGACGTTCACCGGTCAGGTCCTCCGAGAGAGCTTACCGCATGAGCGCGACGCAACCCTTCGTCTTCCTCGGCTGTCTCGAGCTGAACGAGCTGCTGCCCCAGGAGGCCCACGACGCCCGCGAGCTGCTCGAGCAGGTGGCGCACGTGCCGATCGAGTCCATCTTCTGCCACACCTCGGCCGCGCTCCTGCACCGGCCGGTGCTCGCCGAGGCGTATCCCAACGATTTTTCCCTCTGGGTCGGCAGCGAGGTGCGCGACGTGCGGCTGGCCGAGCGGCTCGCCGCGATCGACGCCTTCCATGCCGGCTCCATGGAGCGCGTGCGCGAAGACATCATCGCCACCATCTCCGATCACCTGCAGCATCTGGGGGCGGCGGCCGCCCGCACCCAGGGCAAGCGCTTCCGCTTCTTCCAGGTCCACCTGGTCCCGGTGCCGACCGGCCACCAGGCGCGCACCCTCGTCGAGTTCCGCGACGCGCTGGCCGAGGTGGACGTGAGCGCGCTCTTTTATCACACCATCGCCGCGCGCTACCGAGCCGGCCGCGGCCGCGGCGACTTCGCGGAGTGGATCGGCGGGGCGCTGGGACTGCCCGACCTCGCCGACCGCCTGGCCCACATCGATCCGCACGCGGGCAGCCTCGAGCGCATCCGCGATCGGCACCTCAGCGTGCTGAGCGACGCCATCTCCGGGGAGGGCGCCTGATGGCCCAGGGCTCGCTGCTCAAGCTCGACGACTACCGACGGGTGGCGCCCCGCGGCACCATCGACTTCCTCATGCGCATCGGCGAGCGCCTGCGCGGCAAGCGCCTGGTGCACGTGAGCGCGTCGCGCTACGGCGGCCCGGTGGTCGAGGTCCTCAACCGGGTGGTACCCCTGCTGAACGACCTGGGCGTGGAGACCACCTGGGAGATCACCATCGGCACCGCGGACTTCGACCAGGTGACCCGCGCGGTCGGCAAGGCCCTCGCCGGGACCGAGCAGGTGATCACCGAGCTGATGCTGAGCCGGCTGCGCGAGACCGGCATCGACAACGCGGGACGGCTGCAGCTCGACGCCGATCTGGTCGTGGTCCACGACGCGCCGCCGCTGTACCTCGTGGAGCAGCGCAAGGAGGCGAGCCGCTGGCTCTGGCTCTGCCACCACGACCTGTCCTCCGCCCAGCCCCAGCTGTGGAACACGCTGCGGCCGGTGGTGCAGCGGTACGACGCCTCGGTGTTCTCCCTCGCCCGCTTCGCGGCGCCCCTGTCGATCCCGCGCTTCATCGTCTACCCGTCGATCGATCCGCTCTCGGAGCGCAACCGCGAGATGACGCGCGCCGAGCAGGCGACGGTGATGGACCGCCTCCGCGTCCCGCGCGACAAGCCGATCCTGCTGCAGATCGGCCCCTTCGAGCGGCAGCACGATCCGCTCGGCGTCATCAACGCGTACCGGCTGGTCAAGAAGCACCACGACGTGCGCCTGGTGCTCGCCGGCCCCCCGCTACCCCCCGGCGCGGACGGGCTGGCCGACGTGCAGGAGGCCGCCTCGCACGACGCGGACATCTCGGTGGTGGTGCTGCCGCCCGACCCGCAGATCGAGCTCAATGCGCTGGAGCGGGCCGCCACCATCGCGATCCAGAAGCCCCTCAAGGCCGACTTCGCCATCGAGGTGGCCACCGCCATGTGGAAGGGCAAGCCGGTGATCGGCACCATCGCGGGCGGCATCCCATTTCAGATGGTGGTGACGGTGACCGGGTATACCGTGGAAACCGTGGAGGGCGCCGCGTTTCGCATCCGCCAGCTCCTGAGCAATCCGGAGATGATCGGCCGCATGGGGGCGGCCGGCCGCGAGCACGTGCGCCGCAACTTCCTGGTCACCCGCCACGTGAGCGACTACCTGGCCCTGCTCGCGCACCTCACGCGATAGATGGACCCGGCCGTGCTCTCCGAGGACGCCCGCGCCGCCGTCGAGCGCATCGGCACCGCGGATCTGGTCGTCGGCCTGGCCACCGCCGGCCCGGCGCCGGCTCTGGCCGCGGTGACCGCCGCGGTGCGCGCCGGCCTCGATACGCACTTCCCCGGGCAGGCGGCCGCCATCGCCCACGTGGACCAGGCGCGGTCCGAGACGACGACCGCGGCGGTCACCGAGGCCCTTGGCGACCTCCGGGTGGTCTCGGTCGGACCCGTGGCCGGCAAGGACGACACGCTGGACTGGTCGGCCGCGGTGCGCGCGGTCCTCACGGTGGGCCGGATGCTCGAGGCGCGCGCCATCGTCATGCTCAACGCCGACCTCGCGAGCATGACCGGCGAGTGGCTGCGCGGTCTCGCCTCCCCGGTGCTCAAGGAGGACTACGCCCTGGTGCTGCCGCTCTACCGGCGCTTCCGGTACGACGGCACCCTAACCCAGGCCCTGGTGGTCCCGCTGATCCGCAGCCTGTTCGGCCGCCAGCTCGCGCATCCGATCGCCGAGGAGTTCGCCTGCTCGGCCTCCGCCGCCGAGGTTTTTCTCAAGGACACGGTGTGGGAGACCGACCTCGGGCGCCACGGCCTCGAATTCTGGCTGCCCGTCGCGGCCGTCGAGCACGGGCTGCCGGTCAGCCAGGCGGTGCTGGGTCCGCGGACCATCGCGCCCTCGGCGCAGCCGCCCACGCCGCTCGGTCCGACGGTGGGACGCGTGGCGAGCGCGCTGTTCGCGCTGGCCGAGCGCGCGGAGCCGCTCTGGCTCGACATCCGCGGCTCCGAGCCGGTGGTGAGCTTCGGCGTCCCGCCCGAGCCGTTGCCCGGTGGTCCCGCCGTCGACCCCTCGCGCATGCAGGTGGGCTTCGTGCAGGGGGTGCGCGATCTGCTGCCGGTGTGGGAGCGCATCATCGCGCCGGACAACCTCGGCGAGGTGCTCGAGCTGAGCGACCGTCCCCTCGAGCGCTTCCGCTTCTCCGATCGCCTCTGGACCCGCGTGGTGTACGACTTCCTCCTCGCCTACCGGGCCCGCACGGTCTACCGCAGCCACGCCGCGCAGTCCCTGGCTCCGCTCTACCTGGGCCGGGCCGCCTCGGTGATCCTCGATACGCAGTCGCGCGCCCCCGCCGCCGTCGCCCAGAGCGCGACGCGGCTGTGCGGGGTGTTCGAGGACGAGAAGCCGTACCTGGTGGATCGCTGGCGATGAAGCCGGCCCGCCGGCCGATCGTGATCGAGCGCGTGCGTCCCGCGGTGGACGACGGTCGCCACGCGGTGAAGCGGATCGTGGGCGACACCCTCACCGTCACCGCCGACATCTTCAAGGAGGGGCACGACCTGCTCGCGGCCCGGGTCTGCTACCGCGGCCGCGCGGGGGCGGAGTGGCGCGAGGCGCCGATGCGGCTGGTGGAGAACGACGGCTGGGCCGGTCAGGTTCCGCTCGAGGCCAATACCCGCTACGTCTACACCGTCGAGGCCTGGACCGACGTCTTCGGCTCGTGGGTCGAGGAGATGCGCCGGCGCATCACCGGCGGCCAGACCGATCTCACCAGCGAGCTGCTCGAGGGCGGCGCCCTGGTCACCCAGGCGCGCGCGGCCGCCCGTGGCGCCGACGCGGAGGCGCTCGGCCGCGCGCTCGACCGGCTGGCCGCCGCCACCTCGCGGGACGGCCGGCTCGACGTGCTGCTCGACGGCGACCTCGGCCACCTCATGTTCCGCGCCGCGCCGCAGAGCGACCTGACCCGTTACGACCGCGAGCTCGAGGTGGTGGTGGACCGGCCGGCCGCCGCGTACGCCTCGTGGTACGAGCTGTTCCCGCGCTCGCAGGGACGCGTGCCCGGCCGACACGCGACCTTCGACGACTGCATCGAGCGGCTGCCCGACATCCGGCAGATGGGCTTCGACGTCGTCTACCTGCCGCCGATCCATCCAATCGGCCGCACCGCGCGCAAGGGGCCCGACAATTCCCTCGACGCGGGCCCGAACGATCCGGGCAGCCCCTGGGCCATCGGCGGACCGGAGGGCGGCCACACCGCGGTGCACCCGGAGCTGGGAACGCTCGACGACTTCCGTCGCCTGGTGAAGGCGGCCCAGGGGCTCGGCCTCGAGATCGCGCTCGACTTCGCGATCCAGTGCTCGCCCGATCACCCGTGGGTTCGCGAGCACCCGGAGTGGTTCTATTCGCGGCCCGACGGCACCATCAAGTACGCGGAGAACCCGCCTAAGAAGTACCAGGACATCTATCCGATCAACTTCGCGAGCCCGGCGTGGCCGGCGCTCTGGGACGCGCTGCTCTCGGTCGTGCGGTTCTGGATCGATCAGGGCGTGCGGACGTTCCGGGTCGACAACCCCCACACCAAGCCGCTCGACTTCTGGGCGTGGCTGATCCGGGAGGTCCAGGACCGCGATCCGGACGTGATCTTCCTCTCCGAGGCCTTCACGCGTCCCAAAATCATGCGCGCCCTCGCCAAGGCCGGCTTCACGCAGTCCTATACCTACTTCACCTGGCGCAATTTCAAGGAGGAGCTGACCGACTATCTCGAAGAGCTGACCCGCACCGAGATGGTCGAGTACTTCCGGGGCAACTTCTTCGTCAACACTCCGGACATACTGCCCGAGGTGCTCCAGCGCGGCGGGCCGCCCGCCTTCCGCATGCGCGCGGCGCTCGCCGCCACCCTGTCGTCGCTGTGGGGCGTGTACAGCGGCTTCGAGCTGGGCGAGTCCGCCGCCCTCCCCGGCAGCGAGGAGTACCAGCACTCCGAGAAGTACGAGATCCGCGTCCGGGACTGGGACGCCCCCGGCAACCTCAAGGACTACCTGGCGCGGCTCAACGTCATCCGCCGAGAGAACCGGGCCCTGCAGTCCATGAGCGGGCTCCGGTTCTATTCGTCCAGCAGCCCCCACGTGATCTTCTACGGCAAGATGACCCCGGCGCGCGACAGCGTGGTGCTGGCCGCGGTCAACCTGGACCCGTTCGCGATCCACGAGTCCACCCTCGACATCCCGCTCGGCGACATCGGCATCGCCGCCGACGAGACCTACGAGCTGCACGAGCTGCTGGGCGGCGAGCGGCGCCTCATGCGCGGCGCCACCCACACCGTCGCGCTGGACCCGCGCGTCGCGCCCGCGCACGTCTACCGGGTCGCCCGCTGGCGCCGCCGCGAGCGCGACTTCGATTACTACGCGTGAAACCCTTAAAGACTTTATATATCCGCTCGGCTCGCCTTCGGCTGCACCTCGCCGGGCCACCGCTGCGGACGCTCGGCTGGGAGCGGACGACCGGACGCTCGCACGACCCGTGAGGCGAGCGTGAGCGATCGCGACCCGCTCTGGTACAAGGACGCGGTCTTCTACGAGCTGCACGTCCGCGCGTTCCGGGACGGCAACGACGACGGGATCGGCGACTTCATCGGGCTCACCAGCCAGCTCGGCCACCTGCGGGAGCTGGGGGTGGACTGCATCTGGCTCCTGCCCTTCTTCCGCTCGCCGCTGCGGGACGACGGCTACGACGTGGCCGAGTACCGGGAGATCCATCCCGACTACGGGACCATGGCCGACTTCGACCGCTTCCTCGAGGCCGCCCACGGCCACGGCATGCGGGTGATCGCCGACCTCGTGGTCAACCATACGTCGGACCAGCACCCGTGGTTCCAGGCCGCCCGCCGCTCGCCCGACTCGCCCTACCGGCACTACTACGTCTGGAGCGACACCGACGAGCGCTACCGCGACGCCCGCATCATCTTCCTCGATAGCGAGCAGTCCAACTGGACGTGGGACCCGGTGGCCAAGGCCTACTACTGGCACCGGTTCTTCCACCACCAGCCCGATCTCAACTACGACAACCCCCAGGTGCGCCGCGAACTGCTCGATGTCATGCGCTTCTGGCTCGACAAGGGCCTCGACGGCTTTCGCTGCGACGCGGTGCCCTATCTCTTCGAGCGGGAGGGCACCAACTGCGAGAATCTCCCGGAGACCCACGAGTTCCTCCGCGAGATCCGGGCCACCCTCGACCGCGAGTACCAGGGCCGCGTCCTGCTCGCCGAGGCGAACCAGTGGCCGGCCGACGTCCGCCCGTACTTCGGCGACGGCGACGAGTTCCACATGGCCTTCCACTTCCCCCTCATGCCGCGCATCTTCCTGGCCGTCCGTCACGGCGACCGCCGACCCATCACCGACATCTTCGTGCACACCCCGGAGATCCCGCCGTCGGCGCAGTGGTGCCTCTTCCTGCGCAACCACGACGAGCTGACGCTCGAGATGGTGTCTGACGAAGAGCGCCACCATCTCTACTACGCTTACGGATCGGACCCGCGCATGCGTCTGAACCTGGGCATCCGCCGCCGGCTCGCCCCGCTGCTCGAGAACGACCGGCGCAAGATCGAGCTGCTCACGAGCCTGCTCTTCACCCTGCCGGGCAGCCCGATCCTCTACTACGGTGACGAGATCGGGATGGGCGACAACATCTACCTGGGCGACCGCAACGGCGTCCGCACTCCCATGCAGTGGACGGGCGATCGCAACGCCGGCTTCTCGCGCGCGGACACCGCCCGCCTGTACCTGCCGCTCATCGTGGACCCGGTCTACGGCTACCAGTCCATCAACGTGGAGGCCCAGCAGCGCACCCCGTCGTCACTGCTCAACTGGATGAAGCGCCTCATCGAGGTGCGCAAGAAGACGCGGGTCTTCGGCCGCGGCACGCTCCACTTCCTGCGGCCCGCCAACGAGAGCGTGCTCGCCCACGTGCGCGAGCACGAGGGGCAGAGCGTGATCGCGATCCACAACCTGGCCGGCTCCGCCCAGCCGGTCGAGCTGGATCTCCGCGCCTGGCGCGGCCACACCCCGATCGAGATGCTGGGCGACACGCGCTTTCCCACCGTGGGGACGGGTTCCTATGTCATCAGCCTCGCCCCGTACGGCTACTACTGGTTCCGCCTCGAGCCGCCGTTCTCCGACCAGCCTCGCTATGGCATCGAGGACGCTCCGCTCTGATCCGCGCGCCATCGTCGCCCTGCTCGCCGGGACCGGCCGCGACGACCTCGCCCGGTATCTGACGCGGCAGCGGTGGTTCGCGGCCAAGACCCGCGGAATCGGCGCGGTGGCGGTGGCCGACTGGGGCGTGCTGGACGCGGACGGGCCGCTCCTGCTCCTGCTGCTCGACGTCGACGACGACCGCTACTACGTGCCGGTCACCGTCGCGGCGAGCGCGGCCGGGGACGTCATCACCCGGTCGGGCGATGACGCGGTGGTGGACGCCCACGACGACCCGCGCTTCGCCCGCCGCGCGCTCGCCGCGATGGCGGCCGGGCGCGACGTGGCCGGCCAGGCCGGGCGCTTCGGCTTCCGCGCCACGCCGGGCTGGGCGTTCCCGCCGGAGCCGGACCGGCTGCCGGCGGACCGTCACCGGGGCGAGCAGAGCAACACCTCGATGATGCTCGGCACGGGACTCATGCTGAAGTCGCTCCGCCGGCCCCAGCCCGGCCTCAATCCGGATCTCGAGATCACGCGATTCCTCACGACCCGGACCGCGTTCCGCGAGGTGCCGCGCCTCGCCGGCTGGGTCGAGTACGAGGGCCGGCGCGGCACGTTCTCGCTCGCGGTGCTGCAGGAGTTCGTGCCCAACCAGGGCGACGGCTGGAAGCACGTGCTCGCCAGGCTCCGGGAGCGGGGCGCCGCGATCGAGCGCGCTTCCGACCCGCTGCTCGACGAGGTGCACCGTCTCGGCGCCATCACCGGCGGGCTTCACGTCGCGCTCGCCTCCGATCCCTCCGCGGCGGAATTCGCCCCCGAGCCGGTCACGCGGGCCGACGTCGAGCGCTGGACCGACGACATCGCCCGCGATCTGGGCGGCGACGACATCCAGCGGTTGCTTCGGGACCGCCCGGGTCGGGCCGCCGGGGCGGAGGCCCGGCGCGCACGGGTGCTCGCCGCGCTTTCGCCGCTGACCGCGACCGTCAAGATCCGCGTCCACGGCGACTACCATCTCGGACAGGTGTTGAAGACCACCGACGGCTTCGTGATCATCGACTTCGAGGGCGAGCCGGCGCGCCCGCTGGCCGACCGGCGCCGACGTCAGGCGGCGCTGCGCGACGTGGCTGGCATGCTGCGCTCGCTCGACTACGCCGCCCACGCGGTCGGCCGGGAAGCGCCCGAGGGCGAGCGGGCCGCCCGGCTGGCGGCGCTGACCGCATGGGAGGACCGCGCGCGCCGCGCGTTCCTGGCCGGCTATCGCGCCGCGGTCACCGCGAGCGCGGAGCCGCTGGTGCCCGCCGAGGAGCCGGCCTTGCTGCGGGCGTGCGCCGCCTTCGAGCTGGAGAAGGCCTGCTACGAGCTGCGCTACGAGCTGAACAACCGGCCGGACTGGGTGGCCATTCCCCTCGCCGGTATCACCCGGATCCTCGCCGCCGCCTAGCCCTCACGGCTTCGTCGCTCCGGCGACCCGGCCAGCGCGGCCACGCTCCTGGCCACGGTCATGAGCGGTACCGCGGCGGCGGCCAGGACGAGGCCGCGCAGGGCGCCGACGGCTCCCGCGATGACGCGCAGTCCCGCCAGCGTCAGCACCGGGGCGGCGACCAGCAGCGCCGCTCCGGCCCCGCGCCCCGATCGGCTCACAGCGTCGGCTTGCCCATCCGGCCCGGCGCCACCGCGCTGGCCGGCTCCTCCTCGTCTGAGGCCTGGAACTCGGCGTCCCGGGCGAGGATCTGCACGCTGACCGCGCCGGGCAGGAGCCGGGCCCCGCGCAGCTCGACCTGCGGCAACCCCATCGCCAGCGCCCCGCGCACCGCGGCCTGCACCGCGCGCTCGATCGCCGCATTCACCGCCTCGTCGGACTCGTCCTCGAGCGCTTGCACCGTCTCGATCGCCGCCATCGCCGCCGCAGCAGGTGCGAACGCGCCCCAGAGCAGCGTGCCGGCGGCCGCGCCCGCCGCCGTCAATGCGATGATCCCTCGCTTCATGGTGTTCTCCTTGGCCTGTCGTATGGGATATCGCGAAGAAAATCGCAAGGCCTGTGCCATCGGCACTTCTCGAGCGGGGGCGTGCGGGGTCGCGTCGGTTCTTCCCGGTAAAGCTGACGCGCCCCCGGCCGGTCACCGCGGCCGCTCGAACCCACGCGCGCACGACGGCCCGAAGAGTTCCGAGCACTTGCGCGCCGCGCGCGACGCTGGCACGTGGTGTGCCTCGTGTCTGCCAGCGATTCGACAGACAGGAGGCCATGAACATGCTCTGGACGATATTCGTGATCCTGCTGGTGCTGTGGGCGGTCGGGATGGTGAGTTCTTACACGCTCGGTGGGTTCATCCATCTTCTGCTGCTGATTGCGCTCGCGGTGGTCCTCATCCGGATCATCCAGGGCCGCCGGCCGGTATGAGCCCCGGGCCGAGCAAAGTCCCGGCGCTCCAGAAAGGCATCGCATGAAGAGCGGACTGCTGATCATCGCCGTCATCCTGATCGCCATCGGCGTGGTGTCGCTCGCGTACCAGGGCATCACCTACACCACGCGAGAGAAGGTGCTCGAGGTCGGCCCCATCAAGGCCACCGCCGAGAAGGAGAAGACACTGCCGTTGCCGCCGATCCTGGGCGGACTGTCGCTCGCCGGCGGGGTGGTGCTGCTCGTCGCGGCCACGCGACGGTAGCGCGGTCTCGCCGGCGTAGCCACGGGCGCGGTCCCTTCTCGGCCGCGCCCGTGGTGTTTTTCCGGGCCTCCCGGCTCCCGCGGTATCATGCCACGGTGACCAGGAGAGGCACGTCCTGCTGACGGTCGGACGGCTCGTCGAGCCGCTGACCGGCCGACACTGGGATGCTCCGGCGGTGACCCGCGCGGTCGCGGCCCGGACCGCGCGATGGACACGCCGGGGCCTGCGTCCCGGCGATCGGGTCTTCCTCCACTCGGGCAATCGCCTCGAGTTCTTCGCCGAGCTGCTCGCGCTCTGGCGCCTGGGCGCCTGCGCGGTGCCGCTGGATCCGCGCCTGACCCGCGTGGAGCTGGAGCGACTGGTCGAGGCGGCGTCTCCCCGGTTCTCGGTGGTCGACGATTCCGTCGAAGTGGCGTCCGCCCTGCCCGCTTCGGTCGCGGTCGTCGGAGCCGACGAGGCCGACGGCACCGGCGATCTGCCGCCCGATCTCGCGGAGCCGGGCGCCGACGCCCTGATCCTCTTCACCTCGGGCTCCAGCGGCCGGCCGAAGGGCGTGGTGCACACCCACGCCTCGCTCCGGGCGCGCTGGGCCGCCCTCCGGCATCACCTGGGCCTCGCCGCGTACGCGCGCACGCTCTGCCTGCTGCCGACCCACTTCGGCCACGGGCTCATCTGCAACAGCTTGTTCCCGTGGCTCGCCGGGCAGGACCTCTTCATCACTCCGCCGTTTCGTCCCGACCTCCTGGCCCGGCTCGGCGCCCTCATCGACGAGCACCACATCACCTTCCTCTCGTCGGTGCCCGCGGTGTGGCGGCTCGCGCTCAAGGTGGCGAAGCCGCCGCGTCGGGCGCCGCTCGAACGGGTGCATTGTGGCTCCGCGCCCCTGCCCGCCACCCTGTGGGACGGCATTCGCGGGTGGAGCGGCACCAAGGAGGTGTTCAACACGTACGGCCTCACGGAGACCGGCAGCTGGGTCGCCGGCACCTCGGGCGGCCCGTTCACGCCCGCCGACGGGCTGATCGGCGCGCCGTGGGGCGCGACGATCCGTGTGCGACGGGCCGCGGACGCCGACGGGCTGGCCGCGCTCGGCGGCGCCGAGTGCGCGCCCGGCGAGACCGGCCACGTATGGCTCGAGACGCCCGCCCTCATGCGCGGATACCTCGGACGCGACGACCTGACTCGCCGGGTGCTCGTCGACGGACACTTCGCCACCGGCGATCTGGGGACGCTGGACGAGCGCGGCTGGCTGCATCTGCGCGGCCGCGAGCGCGACGAGATCAACAAGGGGGGCATGAAGATCGCGCCCGCGGAGGTCGACGCGGCCGCGGAAGGCTGCCCGGGCGTGGCCGAGGTGTGCGCGTTCGCGGTGGACGATCCCCTCTACGGGCAGAACGTGGGCCTGGCGGTGACGATGGGGCAGGAGGGCGACGAGGCGGTGGGCGATCTCTACCGCTGGATGCGCGAGCGGCTCGCCGAAACGAAGCTGCCCGCGCGCTGGTGGCGGGTGGACGCGATGCCGCGCTCCGACCGCGGAAAGGTGAGCCGGGACGCGGTGCGCGAGGCCTGCGCGGCCCGCCCCCCGCTCGATCTCACGCGGATCCTCCAGGGACGCTGAGGTGCGCGAGGCCCACCGCGCGCGCGTGCTCGACTTCCTCCGCACCATCCAGAAGCCCGACCGCCCTCTCGAGGCGGTGGCCGAAAGCGACAGCCTGGTCGAGGCCGGTCTGATCGATTCGCTGGCCCTGCTCGAGATCGTGGCCTTTCTCGAGGAGCAGTACCGGATCGATTTCGCGGAGACGGGCCTCGAGCCCGATCAGCTCACCTCGGTCAGCGGCATCCTCGATCTGATCGAGCGCGAGGCGCGGGCCTGACGTGGCCGTCGCTCTCCTGGTGCGGCGGTTCGGGCAGCTGCACGAGGATCCCGCGCTCATCGCCCGCTGGCGATCGTGGCTCGGCCCGCTGCTCACCTGGCTCACGCCGCGGCGGCGCCGCTCGCTGCTGGCCCTGGGCGCGCTCTACATCGCGGTGCGCCAGCCCCTGCGCGAGATGTTTCCCGGGGTCGATCTGCGAGCGCCCGGAGGGCCCGTCGCGGGCGCGATCGTCGTGGTGGGCTGCTTCGCGGCCGTCGTCTCCGTGTACGTCGCGGCCGGTCGGTTCGCGTCGCTGCCCGCGGCGATCCGCAGCCGGCCGCAGGTCTGGCTCCACGCCGCGTTCTGGGCGCTCGTCGCGATCGCGTGGCTCGTCCCCGACGACCGGGGACCGGGCGCGGCGGCCCTCGCCGGCCTGGTGCTGGCCCTGCCGTTCCTGCTCTGGCGGATGGGCTACCTGCTCATGTCGGGGCAGCGCGGGCGCGTCGCCGGCTCGCGCTTCGGCGATCACCTGCTCTACCTCTATCCGGCCTACGGCGGCACCAATACGCCCTACGGCAAGGGCCTGGACCACCTCGCGCGCCACGAGGCCGCGAGCGAAGAGGCTCTCGCCCGCTCGCAGCTGGCCGGGATCAAGCTGCTGATCCTCGCCGCGATCTACAACGGCCTGCTCGCCCTCATGGCCGGGCTGGTCTACGGCGACCCGCGGGGCGCGTGGAGCGGGCACGGCCTCGGCCTGCCCCGGCTCGAGCAGATGCTGCCGGCGGCGGGCACGCCGTGGGCCACCGCGTGGGTGTCGCTCTACGTCGCGCTGGTGTGGGACGTCCTGAAGCTGGCCGCGCGCGGCCACGAGATCGTCGGCATCCTGCGGCTGTTCGGCTTCAACGTCTTCCGCAACACCTACAAGCCGCTGCTCGCTCCGTCCATCGTGGAGTTCTGGAACCGGTACTACTACTACTTCAAGGAGCTGCTGGTCGAGTTCTTCTTCTTCCCGACCTACGTGCGCCGCTTCCGCCGCTCTCCGCGCCTGCGCATCTTCGCGGCCACCCTGGCCGCGGCCGGGTTCGGCAATCTCTACTACCACCTGCTGCAGCACGACGCGTTCGTGCTGACGCTGCGGTGGGCCGCCATCGGCTCGTGGCTCCTGTCGCGCGGCTTCTACTGCCTGCTCCTGAGCGTCGGCATCTACCTCTCGATGCGGCGCGAGCAGACCCGGCGCGGGACGGCGGCGGCTCCGTCCGTCCCGGTGCTCACGCAGGTGCGGCGCGTGGTGGGGGTGTGGACGTTCTTCGCGCTGCTCAGCATCTGGGCCGACGACAGCGCCGCGGGCTTCGGCCAGCGCGTGAGCTTCTTCCTCGCGCTCTTCGGCGTGCGATGACCGCGGCGCCCCGCCCGCTCCGCCTCGCCGCCCACGCGGCGGGACTCGTCGCGCTCAACGTGCTGATCTTCACGGCGTATCGCGCCCTGTTCGTGGCCTGGTTCGGCCAGCACGCGCGCGGCTCCGCGGCCGCGGTGATCTGGAGCGGGCTCCGCCTCGACGCGGCCGCGCTCGCCGCGGAGGTGGTGGCGGTCGGCCTGCTCCTCCTCGCCACCCGCCGCGCCCACGGCCCCTGGCTCGCCGGCGCGCTGTGGACGCTCACCACGATCAACCTGCTCGTCGTCGGCATCGACCTGCTCTTCTACCACGAGCGCAACCAGCATCTCTGGGAGATGCTCTTCGCCAACCTCGCCGAGCCGCACGACCTCTGGGTGGCGCTCGAGCCGTTCCTGCTCCAGAATCCGGGCACCGTCGCGCTGATGCTGGGCCTCGTGGCCGGCCTCGCGGCGCTGGCGGTGACGCACGCGCGCCGGCTCCGCCCTCATCGCCACGACCTCTGGCGACCCTGGCCGGTGCCGGTCGGGGTGCTCGTCGGGCTCATCCTGATCGGGCTCCTGATGGGACACTGGACCACCGTGAAACGGGTCTTCCCCCACGCCAGTGTGGAGTTCGTCTGGATCTCGAGCCGCCATCAGATGGCCTTCGACGACTACGTGCTGAACCAGGCGGTGGTGAATCCGGTCTGGGACCTGCTGCACGAGTACCTGCCGGCCGCGATCACGGGCAGCCGGCCGCCCTATCGGCTCGCCGCGCGTGAGGCGCTCCCGCTCGCCCAGCGTCTGCTGGGCGTGCCCGAGGGCGACCGGCCCTACCCGCTGCTGCGCACCGTGCGCGGCGTCGGCGGCGTCGGGATCCGCAACGTGGTGATGATCCAGGTGGAGGGCCTGGGGACCACCATGCTCGAGCACGACGAGCCGTCGGGGCCGGTGATGCCCTATGTGCGCAGCCTGATCGCCGAGGGCCTCTACTTCCCGCGCGTGTACCAGAGCTTCTTCTCCACGGACGGCGCGGTCTTCGCCACCTCGACCGGCCTGCACTGGACCAACGCCTTCAGCGGCGGCAGCCCCCGGCTCACCGAGTCGGTGCTCGGCGCGTACTTCGCCTCGCTGCCGCGCATGACCGACGGCCACCACCGGCGCTCCTACGCCTTCTCCGGCTTTCGCCACCGCACCGCCGACTTCGTCAGCTTCGCGCGCAATCTCGGCTACCGGGCCGCCGGCTTCGAGGCCATCACCGGCCGCCTCGGTGCGCGCGCGGCCGCGGATGCGGGCCCGCTCGGCGTGCATGACGGCCCTCTGCTCCGCGAGGCCGCCGCGACGGTGACCAGGACCGCGGACGGCTTCGTCCTGTACGTGATGACCGGCACCAGCCACTCGCCCTGGGCGGTGCCCGACGGGGCGCCGATGCCGCTGGGCAACGGGCCGGTCGGCACGTTCCGCTACGTCGACGACTGCATCCGCGCGTTCGTCGAGCGGCTCCGCGCTCAGCGCGCCGACTTCGACCAGACCCTGATCGTCGTCACCGGCGATCACACCAGCATTCCGTTCGGCACCCAGCGGATCGAGCGGCTCCGCGTGCCGCTCGTGCTGGCCGGCCCGCCGATGACGCGCGCCCGCGGCCGCTGGCCCGCGCGGTCCGAGGCCGAGGTGAGCCAGGTGGACATCCTGCCGACCATCGCCACCCTGCTCGACGGGACGCGACCGTACGCGGGCATGGGGCGCAGCATGCTCGAGCCGCGGGACCCGGACGGGGCCGGGATCATCACCAGCGACCGCACCGACACCTTCTACTTCAAGGACGGGTTCGCCCTGCGCTACGATCTCCACTCCGGCGATGCCGATCTCTTCGCGGTCCACGGCGACGAGCTGCGGCCCACCAACCTGAGCGCCGAGCATCCCGAGGTGAGCCGGCGCCTGACGCGCGAGTTCCTCGCCCTCTACGAGACGACGGACCGGCTCATGCGCGAGAACCGGGTGTTCCCGCGCGCGCGGTGAAGCTGCCCCGCGGGTTCTACACCGACTCCGACGTGGTCACGGTGGCCCGCCGGCTCCTCGGGCGGCTGCTCGTGGTCCCGACGCGCGGGGGGCAGCGGGTCTCGGGCATCATCGTGGAGACCGAAGCGTATCGCGGCCCCGAGGACCGCGCCTCCCACGCCTTCGGCGGGCGGCGGACCGCGCGCACCGAGACGATGTACGGGCGCGGCGGCACCGCGTACGTGTATTTCGTGTACGGCATGTACTACCAGTTCAACGTGGTCACCGCCGGCGCGGACGTGCCGCACGCGGTGCTGGTGCGCGCGCTGGAGCCGCTCGAGGGCGTGCCCGTCATGCGACGGCGCCGCGGCGGCGGGACCGACCGTAGCCTCACGAGCGGGCCGGGCAAGCTCTGCATCGCGCTGGGGATCGACCGCCGGCTGGACCGCGCCGATCTCCTCGGCGACCGGATCTGGATCGAGGAGGGCCGGCGCATCCCGGCGTCGCGTATCGCGAGCGGCCCGCGCGTCGGCATCGATTACGCGGAAGCCTGGGTCGACCGCCCCTGGCGCTTCTGGCTACGCGACAGCCCCTTCGTGAGCCCCGGCTGAGCCAGGGCGGGAATTTCGCATTCAGACACGCAATCTTAGACCAGTCCGCTGCAGCAGCCACATGAGCCCCCACCAGAGCAGCACGTAGGCCAGTGCGAAGGCCAGCGAGGCGTTGACCGGGGCAGCCCACGGCACGAAGAGATGCGTGTAGAGCCATGCGTGCAGCCGCATGTGCTCCGGCCCCACGCGGATCAGGAGGAGCAGCCGGGCCATCGCGGTGGACAGGAAGAAGAGCGGCAGCGCGGTGAGGCCGAACAGGACGAAGGGCCCCGCCCAGCGGCGAACCCCGCGCACCTCGATCACCCAGTAGCAGAGCGCCAGGGCCAGCGCCGCGAAGCCCGACATCATGAGGGCGTACGAGCTGGTCCACAGCGACTTGTTCACCGGGAACGAGAGCCCCCACAGCCACCCGAGCCCCGCGCCCACCACGCCCCCGACGACCAGGCCCGACAGCAGCCGCGCCGTCGGCCGCGCCCACCGGAGCCAGTGGCCGGCCAGCACGCCCAGCAGCGTGGTGGCGGTGGCCGGCAGCGTGCTCAGGATGCCCTCCGGGTCGTACCACTTCGAGAGCTGCCAGATGTGCCGCGGCCCGAGCACGAGCCGGTCCACGTAGCCGGCCAGGTTGCCGGCCGGGCTCAGGTCTCCGGCCACCTGGCCGGGCGGGGCGACGCGCGTCATCAGCAGCCAGTAGCCGACGAGGAGGGCGCCGGCCACGATCGCCTGGACCCGCCAGCCCCGGGTCCCGCCGCCCAGGAGGAAGAGCAGCGCGGCCAGCAGGTAGCAGAGGGCGATGCGCTGGAGCACGCCCGGGATGCGGAGGGTCGAGAGCTGGAAGAACGGCTGCGCGTGCAGCAGCAGGCCCAGGGCGAAGATCACGGCCGAGCGGCGCACCACGCGCGCCACCAGTCCGCCCGCGCCGGCCTCGAGCCGCGGGCCGAGGGCGAGCGGGATCGCCACGCCGACGATGAACAGGAAGAACGGGAAGATCATGTCGGTGGGCGTGAAGCCGTGCCATTCGGCGTGACGCAGCGGCGGGTACACCGCGCTCCAGGTGCCCGGATTGTTGACGAGCACCATCGCGGCCACCGTCAGGCCGCGCAGCGCATCCACCGACGGCAGGCGTGGGGCCACGCTCACGGCAGGCTCACGCGCCCGTCACAGGATCGAGCGCCCCGCATCCACCATCAAGGTGGCGCCGGTGATGAACGACGAATCGTCCGAGGCGAGGAACAGGATCGGGTGCGCCACCTCGCGCGGCTCGGCCCAGCGGCCGAGCAGGTTGTCCTTGGTGCGCTGTCCGCGCAGCGTCGTCTCGGACACGCCCTGGCTCGCGGCGCGGCGGATGTGGTAGGGCGTGATCGTGCCGCCCGGGCACACCGCATTCACGCGCACCCGGTGCGGCGCCTCCTCCACCGCGAGGGCCCGCGTGAAGCCCAGCACCGCCGCCTTGGTGGTGTCGTACTGGCCCATCCCGGTCCGTCCCATGAGCCCGTACACCGACGAGACGTTGACGATGGTACCGCGCCCCGACGCGCGGAGCGCGGGCAGTGCGGCCCGGCAGCAGTGCGCGGTGCCGAGCACGTTGACGCCGATGATGCGCTCCCAGTCCGCCGCGCTCGCCTGAGCCAGCGGGGCGTAGACGCGAACCCCCGCCACGTTGACCAGGGTGTGCAGCGCGCCGAGATCTCTCACCGCCTCGTCGACCAGGCGGCCGGCCTCGGACTCGGCGCTCACGTCACCCACCAGCGCGACGACCCGCGCCGGGGTCGCGCCGCGAATGCGCTCGGCGGCCTCGGCCACCGCGGTGGCGTCGGTGTCCAGCAGCGCCACGGCGGCGCCCTCCTCGGCGAAGAGCCGCCCGGTCGCCTCGCCGATGCCGCCGCCCCCGCCGGTGACGAGAGCGACCCGGCCCGCCATGCGGCCCGGCATGCGAGGCTCCGAAGCCGTCGCGCTCAGACGAGCGTCAGCTGATCTCCGGCGCGCACCAGGACCCGGGCGCGGGCGCCCTCGATCCAGCTCTCCCCGGGGGCCAGCACGACGGAGGTGGAGCGCACGAGGAAGGAGCGCGGGTTGGAGCCCGGCGCGGGGGTGCGCTGATCGCGAAGCGCGCGGGCCGCGGCCATCAGCCGCCGGCGCACGTGGATGATGGCGCTGTCGCTCGAGCCCAGCCGCTCCTGGCTCCGGTCCACGATCGCGCCCTGGCTCTCCTGCACCGCCTGGTCCTGCACCCCGAAGCCCGGGATGCCGCAGTACATGCGGGTGCGGTGCGCCTCCCAGTCCATGAAGTAGTCGTTGTCGCGGTTGGCGGCGGTGCGCACGTCGCCGTAGGGCTCCGAGGTGGCGGGCGCGTAGTCGCAGACGTGCGCCCCCTTGCCCTCGATGTGCAGCGCGATCTCCTCGCGGGTGAGCCGGCGATCCGGATGCCACGTCACCATCCAGTTCACCACGTGGGTGTCGTCCATCGGCACCCAGATGTGCGACTGCACCACCCGCTCGTCGAGGTCGGTGGGCGGCATCGTGTAGAACGGGAGCAGGAACTGGGTGATGCGCCAGTACCACCGCCCGTCCGGGTTGGTGCGGCGCGCGCCGATGAGCACCCCGTAGTCGGTGTCCACCACCTCGAAGCGCGGGGCCCGATCGCCGGTGGAGACCGCCGCGCCGACTCCGAAGCTCACCCGGTCCATGTCCTCGGTGACCGCGCGGTCGCGGTGGTCGATCGGGGCATGCAGAAACGAGATGTGGCTCGAGTCGATGCCGCCCTCGAGCGCCTGGAACCAGTTGCAATCCTGCACGCGACGCGAGAGGAAGGTGTGGCCCTCGGGCAGCAGCGTGAACTCCAGCTCCGGCAGGGGCGGTGGCGGGCTCGCCGCGCCCATATACGCCCAGACGACTCCGCCCTTCTCGACACACGGATACGCGGTGTGGGTCACCTTGCCCGCGAAGCTCGATTCGGGCGGCTCGCTCGGCATCTCCAGGCACTGGCCGTCGAGGCCGAACCTCCAGCCGTGATAGGCGCAGCGCATCCCGCTCTCCTCGACGCGCCCGTAGTAGAACGACGCCGAGCGATGCGGGCAGAACTCACCGATCAGGCCGGCGCGGCCGCCGGTGCCGCGGAACACGATCAGCCGCTCGCCCAGCAGCATCACGCGCTTGACGCGACCGCCCGGGAGCAGCTCCTTCGACTCCACCACTGGCATCCAGTACTCGCGCAGCAGGGCGCCCATCGCGGTCCCCGGCCCGGTCCTGGTCAGCAGCTCGTTGTCCTCGCGGCTCAGCATCGCGCTCCCCTCTCTCGTCGCCCGCAGCGCGGCGACGCGCTGAGCGTAGCATGCGGCCCGGCGCGCGGGCCAGTTGCGCCGCGCACCGCGACCCTGTCCTTCCGCGCCGGGGAGCGGCCGACGCCTTGACACCGCCAAGGCCGGCCCGTACGCTCCGGGCGCGATGCGGAGGAACGCGATGGCGATGCGAACGCGACGCCGGGCGACGGCATGAGCGCGGTCGCGCTCGAGATCGACCCGCCGGTCGCCCGCATCACCCTGAACCGCCCCGAGGTCCTCAACGCGGGCGATCCGGGCTGGGTCGCCGAGCTGACCGACGCGGTGGCGCAGGTGGCGGCCGCGGGCGAGCGCCTGCGCGTGGCCGTCGTCACCGGAGCGGGACGCGCGTTCTCCACCGGGGTCGATCTCAAGGCCCTCGCGGCCGGCGCCATGACCCTGCCCCACTTCCTGGCCTGGGAGGACGCGATGACCGCCATCGAGCGGATGCCGGTGCCCTTCATCGCGGCGATCAACGGCCACTGCCTGGGCGGCGGGCTGCAGCTCTCGGTGCTGGACGGCTGGTGGGCCGAGGCCTACGACGGTCTGAACGGCTTCGCGATCGGCGACGGCATCACGCACGTGAACGTGGAGGAGCAAGACCGCCGCGACGCGAGCTCGCTCTACGACACACTGGAGAACCAGCTGATCCCGCTTTACTACGAGCGCGACGACCACGGTCTTCCGCGCGGGTGGATCGAGCGCATGAAGCGCACGATCCGCACGCTGGGCTGGCGCTTCAACACCGACCGCATGGTGATCGACTACGCGAACACCTGCTATCTGCCTGCGGCCGGCGCGAAGAGCAGCCATATGCGGTAGCGGCTGGTAGTCTGGCGGCGTGTATCGCCCCCTGCCCCGCTTCCTGCTGCGGGCGCCGCTGCTGCCGGTGTCGGCGGTGTGGCGCGGGCCGCGC
>Ga0209971_1000047_pt1 | contig 39269 bp, 36 predicted proteins | sample InoplaM3SAM_FD_187588 | JGI IMG/M metagenome (GOLD analysis project Ga0209971, IMG submission 187588) | Arabidopsis thaliana rhizosphere microbial communities from the Joint Genome Institute, USA, that affect carbon cycling - Inoculated... | ecosystem: Host-associated > Plants > Roots >... | reverse complement strand
TGCAAGGGCGAACTCACTCGATGCTGAAGTGCGCTTCGGTCGTGTGGCCGGTGCGCCCGTTGATCGGCAGAATGTCCTGAGGACACGCCGAGAACGCGATGACGAGATCCATCTCGGCCCGGAACATCGCGTAGCTTCCGGCCGGTGAGGCAGGCTCCCCCCACGCGAGCTGGCCCTCGGCCGTCCACGGGATGTTCATGAAGACGTTGAGCGACGGCGGCGTCGCCGGGATCTTGATGCCGAGCTCGGCCAGCGCGGCGTGCAGGTTGTCACGACAGTTGTCGTGATAGCCCTTCACGCCCAGCAATCCATAGCGGTCGACGTCGCAGGGCGCCATGAGGGTGTCGTGCGCGCAGCCCGACGTATCCTCCACCAGCGTCAGGATCGGACGCCGCCGATTGGTGACGAACGAATCGCCGACAGCCGCCGCCAGCTTCATGAACCAGGCGCGGCTCGCTTCCATCGCCATCCACTCGGTCGGATCCTGCGCGTTGAAGGCCCAGGCGTCGACGACCTGGGTGCCGTGCGTGTTCACGATCCGGACGCGCTGACCGGCCGCCATGCGCGCCGCCTTTCCCCGTCGCGCCGGAATCGTCAGCCGGCTCATGGGCCCGTGAGCCCGTGGCCGCCGCGATAGTCCGATGGCGCCGGCGACCGCCAGCCGGCGAGCGCCTCCGGTGCCGGCTGCCAGATCTCGATGGCGAGCGGGCGACAGATGTCGGGGCGGTCGCCGCCCGCCGAACCCCACACCGGCGCCGACATGTCCCCGTGCGGGCAATTCGAGAGCGCGGCCAGCACGTCGAGCTCGGCGAAGAACTCGATGAAGTCGCCGGCGCGCGCGGGACTGGGCTTGGTGAAGTAGCGTCCCTCGGCGGTGAGGCCGGTAACCTGGAAGACGTTGAGCACGTCGTGAACGTCCAGCTCGGTGAGACGGTAGGGTGCGACCGCGCGCACCAGGTTCGAGTGGCAGCAGAGGTCGAAGTCCTCGCCGTTCAGCATCTTGTGCACGTACGGGTCGCAGCGGGTGCCCAGCAAGTCGTGGCAACCCGCCCCGTCGGCGTCGCGTCCGTAGCGGATGGTGTCGTTGGTGATGGTCAGCATCGGGCGCAGGTAGGGGAGGCAGGACCAGAGCCGATCGTAGGTGGTGACGTGCGCCCGGTGGAGCTGCTTGGTGCGCGCGGCCCAGAACCGCTCGCGCGGGTTCTCGAGGTTCCACGCGTTGAAATCGGCGACCTGCGGGCCCTCGACCGCGACGATGCGGAAGAGCTGGCCGGCCTTCACCGGCCAGGCGCGGCCCGACCGGATCGGCACCACGAACCGCTCGACGAGCGTCCGGGCGGCGGTGTCCGACGCCAGTCGATCGTAGAACCGGCGATCGACCGCGATCGGCGAGCCCGGCTTGGGTTCGTAGATGACGCGCGGCTCCGGCATGACGGCCTCCCTCGGCCGGCCACAGCATAGCGCAGGACGCCGGCCAAGAAACCCCTTGACAGCCGGCCTGCCAGTCTCCAGCATCCGGCCAAGCTCGAAGCTGATCCGTGACGCTTGGCTCAGGTCGTCGTCATGCGGAAGGAGGACGTCATGCGCGGATGGACGAGGCTCGGAATCCTCTTGAGCGCGGTGCTCGCCCTGGTGGCCACCAATCACATCGACGCCACCGCCCAGCAGTGTCCCAAGGGCAAGCTTCGCTTCTACACCTCGTGGCCCATGCAGGGCGCCATGATCCCGGAGGGCACCGGGATGAAGAACGGCCTGGACATGGCCGTCGCGGAGGTGGGCGGCACCGTCGCCGGCTTCTGCCTCGAGATCGTCAACCTCGACGACGCCTCTCCGCAGACCGGCAAGTGGGACGGCGCGGTCGAGGCGGAGAACGCCAACAAGGCGGTGGCCGATCCGCAGGCCATCCTCTACGTGGGCACCTACAACTCGGGCGCGGCCAAGGTGTCGATCCCGATCAACAACCGGGCCCACATGGCGCAGATCACCCCGGCCAACACCTACCCCGGTCTCACCAAGAAGCAGGGCGCCGCACCCGGCGAGCCCGACATCTACCGGCCGCTGGGCTTCCCGAACTACTTCCGTCCGATCCCGGCCGACGATATCCAGGGCGCGGTCGCGGCGAAGTGGGCCAAGCGCCTCGGCATCAAGAAAGTGTTCATCCTCAACGACCAGGAGCTGTACGGCAAGGGCATCGCGGACGTGTTCGAGGCCACCGCCAAGAAGATGGGGCTCACCGTGGTGGCCAACGAGGGGATCGACTGGAAGCAGCCCGACCAGAAGCCGGTCCTGACCAAGGTGCGCGCCTCGGGGGCCGATCTGGTGTACATGGGCGGCGTCATCGAGACGGGCGCCCAGGTCATCATCCGCCAGATGAAGGAAGTCGGGCTGGTGGCCCCGCGCGTGCGCTTCATGGGGCCCGACGGCCTCCTCGAGGAGGAATTGCTCAAGGGCGCGACCTGCGAGGTGGCGATGGCGACCGAGATGCGCGTGACCTTCGCCGGGCTGCCGTTCGAGAAGATGAAGGGCGTGGGCGCCAAGACCTACGAGGAATACAAGAAGAAGTTCGGCAAGGAGCCGACCTCCTACGCGCTCTACGCCGCGGAGGCGGGACGCGTCGCCATCGACGCGATCAAGCGGGCCGCGCCCGCGATCGAGAAGGGCAAGGACCCGACCGAGAAGCGCGAGGCCCTGCGCAAGGCGATCGCCACCACCAAGAACTTCGAGGGCATCAACGGCAAGTGGAGCTTCGACGCCAATGGTGACGTCGACTACGACACCATGTCCGGATTCAAGGTCGTGAAGGCCGACACTCCCATCGGCTGCAAGTTCCAGTTCGAGACCATCCTCGAATAGCCCGGTGGGCAGGCATGGAGGAGCCGCGGCGCCGCTCGCGCGAATAACCACCATGCGAACGGTGCCCCTGCCTACCGCGACGCGACCGAACAAGGCGATGGGGGGGCATGGGGGAGGAGCGGCGCCGCTCCCCCCCATTTAGAACAGCAGCCAACTCCCGTGCTCTGGCACGAAGTCCTGATCCAGCAGACGGTCAACGGGCTCACCCGTGGGGCCGTCTTCGCGCTCATCGCGCTGGGTTACACGATGGTCTACGGGATCATCGGCCTGATCAACTTCGCGCACGGCGACGTGTTCATGCTCGGCCTGTTCATCTCCCTCGCCTACTTCGCGCTCCTCGGCCTGACCACCACGCTGCAGGGCTGGCACCTGGTCACCGTCCTGCCCCTGGTCTTCGTCGCCACCATGCTCACCACCGGGGTGATCAACGTCACCATCGATCGCGTGGCCTACCGCCCCCTCCGCAACGCCTTCCGCCTCGCGCCCCTGATCACCGCCATCGGCGTGTCGTTCATGCTGGAGAACCTCACCCTGATCTGGCGCGGGCCCGCCCCGATCGCCTATCCCGATCTGTTCCCGTCGGTCGACATCCTGCGCGACTGGTTCGGGATCGACTCGCTGCTGTTCATCACCACCAAGGACGTCCTGGTCCTCGGCGCCACCATTCCCCTGATGGTCGGGCTTCAGTACTTCGTCACCCGCACCCGCTGGGGCAAGGCGATGCGCGCCACCGCCCAGGACAAGGAGACCGCGCTCGCGATGGGGATCGACGTCGAGAGGACGATCATCCTCACCTTCTTCATCGGGGGCGCGCTGGCCGGCGCCGCCGGCCTCATCCAGGGTCTCTACTACAACATCGGGATGTGGTGGATGGGCTATCAGGCCGGCCTGCGCGCGTTCACCGCGGCGGTGCTGGGCGGCATCGGCAGCATGCCGGGTGCGGCGCTGGGCGGCCTCCTGATCGGCTTTCTCTCCGCGTGGAGCGATCAGTACATCTCGGCGCGCTGGACCAACGCGCTCGTCTTCGCGATCCTGATCCTGGTCCTGGTCTTCCGGCCCCAGGGCCTGCTGGGCGAGCGCGTCCCGGACAAGGCGTGACCGATCGCGGCGGTCTTCGTTCCCTGCCCGCGGCCCTGCTCGTGACCGCTCTGCTCGCGTATCCGTTCGTCGATCGCGCGCTGCAGGCCCAGACCGTCCACGCGGTCACCGACGCGATGATCTACGTGCTGCTCGCCCTGGGACTCAACATCGTTGTCGGCTACGCGGGCCTGCTCGATCTGGGCTATGCCGCCTTCTTCGCGATCGGCGCCTACACCATGGGCTTGCTGAACTCCCCGGTGCTGGGCTCGCCGCTCTACGGCCACGCGTGGAGCTTCTGGGTGATCATCTGGATCGCCGCGCTGGTGTCGGCCGGGCTGGGCGTGGTGATCGGGGCGCCGACGCTTCGCGTCCGCGGCGACTATCTCGCCATCATCACCCTGGCCTTCGGCGAGATCATCCCGGTCGCCATTCGCAACCTCGGCGACATCACGATCGACATCGGCGGCTGGCGGCCGGTCGAGCGGCTGAACCTGACCGGCGGCGAGAACGGGGTGAACCCGGTGGGCCGCCCGCAGCTGCCCGGCGTCAATTTCGACACCGACTTCATCCCCTGGTACTTCCTCATCCTGGCCATCGGCGCCGGCTCCCTCTGGGCGATGAGCCGGATGCGGGACTCGCGGCTCGGCCGCGCCTGGATGGCCATCCGCGAGGACGAGACCGCCGCGGACTGCACCGGGGTGAACCCGGTCAAGACCAAGCTGCTGGCCTTCGGCCTCGGCGCATCCTTCGCCGGCTTCGCCGGGTCGTTCTACGCGGCGAAGCTCCAGGCGATCACCCCGGGTGCCTTCGAGTTCAACGTGTCGATCATGCTGCTCTGCATGGTGGTGCTCGGCGGCATGGGGAGTCTCAGAGGCGTGATCCTGGGCGGCATGCTGATCACCCTGTTCGACCGCATCCTGCTCGCCCAGATGACGTCCCTGATCCGCTCGGTCGGGCGCTCGGTCGGCATCCCCGCGCTCATCAGCGTGGACCTCACGCTCTGGCGGTGGTTCTTCTTCGGCCTGGGCCTGGTGGTCATCATGCTGATCCGTCCCGAGGGCCTGGCCGGTCGTCGGCTGCGCCCGCCCGCCGCCGACGTGGACGAGGGCGAGGAAGACCTGGCCCTCGTGGCGGCCCCACCACGGCCGCGCGCGGAGGCCATCCCGCGCTGGCTTCGGCAGCCGCCGGCGAGCGCGGCCGTGGTCAACAGTCATCCGATCCTCGAAGTCCGCGGCCTCACCCGACGCTTCGGAGGACTCCTGGCGGTGAGTGAGGTGGATCTCGTGATCCCGCCTCGCGGCATCGTGGGCCTCATCGGGCCGAACGGGGCCGGCAAGACCACCTTCTTCAACCTGGTGACCGGCCTCCTCCGACCGGACCGCGGCGAGATCCGGCTGGGCGGCGAGAGCCTGATCGGTCTTCGGCCGCACGCGATCGTCGGCCGCGGGGTCGCGCGCACCTTCCAGTCGATCCGTCTCTTCCAGAACATGACCGTGCTCGACAACGTGCGGGTGGGCGGGCACTGTCGCCTGCACGCCTCGGTGGCCGGCGCGGTCTTGCGCCCGCCCGCCGTCGTGGCCGAGGAGTCGCGGGCGCGAGAACGGGCGCTCGAGATGCTCGCCTTCGTCGGCCTCGACGGCCGCGGCGAGGAGCTGGCCAAGAACCTGGCCTACGGCGACCAGCGGCGGCTCGAGATCGCCCGGGCGCTCGCGAGCGAGCCCCGGCTGCTGCTCCTGGACGAGCCGACCGCCGGGATGAATCCGCGCGAGACCGACACGCTCACCGAGCTGATCGGCCTGCTCCGGGAGGAGATCGGGCTCGCCGTCCTGCTCATCGAGCACCACATGGAAGTCGTGATGGCGACCTCCGATCGCATCACGGTACTCGACTACGGCACGCGCATCGCCGAAGGCCCCCCGGCCGAGATCCGGCGCAACCCGAAGGTGATCGAGGCCTATCTGGGCAAGGGCTACGAGGAGGAGCTGGTCTCCGGATGAGCGGCACCTCGAACCTGCTGGAGCTGCAGGACATCCACGCCTACTACGGCAACATCCGCGCGCTCAAGGGCGTGTCTCTCCAGGTCACCCGCGGGGAGATCGTCACCCTGATCGGTTCCAACGGGGCCGGCAAGACCACGACCCTCCGCACCGTGCTCGGGATCGTACGCCCGCTCCGGGGCACGGTGAGCTTCGGCGGGCGCCGGATCGACCGGGTCCCCACCCACCGCATCGCCCGCCTCGGCATCGCTCAGTCCCCGGAAGGTCGTCGGATCTTCGCCCCGATGACCGTGCTGGAGAACCTCGAGCTGGGCGCCTTCGCGCGGGTGGACCACGACGGCATCGCGCGCGATCTCGAGCACGTCCTGACGCTCTTCCCGCGCCTCCGCGACCGCCTGCAGCAGAAGGGCGGCACGCTGTCCGGCGGCGAGCAGCAGATGCTCGCAATGGGACGGGCCCTGATGGCGCGCCCCGAGATGCTGCTGCTGGACGAGCCGTCCATGGGGCTCTCCCCGATCCTGGTCGAGGCGATCTTCGACATCATCCAGAACATCAATCGGCTCGGTACCACGATCCTGCTGGTCGAGCAGAACGCGCGCATGGCCCTGCGGGTGGCGCATCGCGGCTACGTCATCCAGACCGGGCGCATCGTGCTTCACGACACCGGCGCCGCTCTGCTGCACTCCGACGTGGTGCGCAAGGTCTATCTGGGAGAGAAGTAGAAGTAGCGTCCGATGGACCTCCGCCCATCCCAGCGCCAGATAGAGCTGATCGCCCTGGCCCGAGGCCTGGCGCTCGAGCGCTTCGCCCCGCGCGCCGAGCGCCACGACCGGGAGGCCTCGTTCCCGCTCGACGACTACGCCGATCTCCGGACCAGCGGGCTCCTCGGGCTCTGCGTGCCCGCCGAGCACGGCGGCCTGGGCGCGGACTACGAGACGTACTGCCTGGTCGCCGAGCAGATCGCCCAGGGCAACGCCTCGACCGCCCTGACCTTCAACATGCATTGCCTGACCATGCTGATGATGGGCGTGATCGCCGACCAGATGCCGATGGCTCCGGCGACGCGGGAGCGCCACGAGAAGCTGCGCGCGGCCAAGTTCCGCGAGGTCATCGAGGGCGGCGTCTTCTACGGTCAGCCCCACAGCGAGCCCGTGGAGCAGGGCGAGACCGACACCGCGCTGCGCATGGGCGGACGCCGCTTCGGCACCACCGCGCGCAAGGTCGACGGCGGCTACGTGGTCAACGGACGGAAGTTCTTCGTCTCCCTGGCCGACTCCGCCCCGTACTTCGCCACCCCGGCGATTCGTTTGGGTGACGAGCCCTGGATCGAGCGGACGCTCTACCTGAAGGTGCCGAAGGACGCGCCCGGCGTCTCCTTCCCCGGCGACTGGGACCCGATGGGGATGCGCGGCACGGTCAGCCGCGACATGCTCTTGAAGGAGGTGTTCGTCCCGGACGACGGCGAAGTGCTGCCGCCGGGCCTGTTCGGCGCGATGTACAACGCCCTGCCGCAGCTCTCGCCGCTGACCTTCTGCGCGACGTTCCTGGGACTGATGCAGGCGGCCTATGACGGCGCGCTGGCCTACCTCACCGGTCAGATGCCCGGCTCGCCCGGCCTTCACACCGAGGCCGCGGCGAAGGGACACGCGGTGGCCGAGATGCTCTTCGCCCTCGAAGGGACGCGCGCGCTCTACTACCGCGCCATCTCGGAAGCGCGCGTCGGCTGCTCCCCCGACGTCGTCCAGCGCGCGCGCGCCGCGCACGTCACGGTGCAGCGCTCCGCGGTGACGGTGACCCAGGAGGCCATCCGCGTCTGCGGCGGCCGGGGTCTGCTCAAGCGCTACCCGCTGGAGCGCTACGCGCGCGACGCGCGGGCCGGCGCGCTGATGCGCCCGTGGACCCAGGAGATCGCCACCCAGCAGGCCTGGGAAGCCGCCCTCGGACTGGGCGAGTAGCCCGTCATCGCGGAGAATCGACGGGGCCTACGGGCTGTTTCCCCGTAGGCCCCACGAAGTGGAGCGGCCGACCGGATTCGAACCGGCGACGTCCAGCTTGGGAAGCTGGCATTCTGCCACTGAATTACGGCCGCCTGTGGCCCCCTATTCTAGTCCTCGCCTCATCCCTGTCAAATCACGGGTCCTACTTGAGCGACATGTCGTAGGCCTTGATCAGCTCGTCGCTGCGCGCCTTCCAGCTCAGCCGCTTGTTGGCGCCGTAGAGGTCGAGCTGCTGGTAGAGCGGCACCGCCGGCATGTCGTCGATCCAGAGCTTGTTGATCCGGTGGTAGAGAGCCAGCCGCTGCTTCTCGTCCATCTGGGTCTGGGCCTGGTCCACCATCCCGTCGAAGTCGGCGTTGTGGTAGTTGCCCAGGTTGCTGCCGGTGCGGAATAGCGGCCCGTACACCGTCTCGGCGTCCACGGTGGGCGTGCCCCAGCCGATCAGCCATACCGGACCGGGCTTGTGCACGTAGACGAGGTTGTTCAGGTAGTTGACGAACTCGTAGGTCTTGAGCTGGGTCTTGATGCCGGCCTTGGTGAGCTGGCCGGCCACCGCCTCCGCCACTTCCTTGTCCCGCACGTAGCGGCCCTGCGGCCCGTTGAGGGTGATCTCGAGCCCGCTCGGATAGCCGGCCTCGGTCAGGAGCTGCTTGACCTTGCCCAGGTCCTGCTTGATCGGCTTGAGCGATGGGTCGTAGCCGAAGTGCAGCGGAGTCAAGAGCGTGGCGGTCCGCATCGCCTTGCCATCCAGCACGCCCTTGATGATCTCGTCGACGTCGAGCGCGTAGGCGATGGCCTGGCGCACCCGCTTGTCGGCGGTCACGCCCTTGTAGGGGCCGACCAGCTTGTGCTGGGCGTCGTACTCGTGGGTGACGAACATCAGCTGCAGCGTCCGGATGGACGGCGCGGTGGAGAGGAAGATCTTCGGATGCCCCGCGATGATGTTGGCCAGGTGCGGCGGGATATTCACCGCCACGTCCACCTCGCCGTTCTGCAGCGCGGCGACCCGCACCGCGTCGTCCGGAATCGGACGGAACACCACCGTCTTGATCTTCGGCGCGCCCCGCCAGTACTGCTCGTTGGCCTCCAGCACGATCTCCTCGTCCTTGCTCCAGCGAACGAACTTGTAAGGGCCGGTGCCGATGGGGTTCTTGGAGATGAACGCGCTGTCCTTGCCCGCGTACGCCTTGGGCGGGTACATCGAGGCCTGGCGGAACGTCATGATGCTCACGAAGGTCGGCCACGGCTTGGTGGTGTGCACCTTCACGGTGTGCGGATCGACGACCTCGACGTTGTCGATCGGGCGGAAGTTCGAGCTGGACCGCATCCCGGTCTTCACGCGCTCGAGGCTGAACTTCACCGACTCGGCAGTGAACTCCTCGCCATTGTGGAACTTGACGCCCTTGCGGAGCTTGACCTCCCACACCGTCGGCGCCACCAGCTTCGGCAGCTCCGCGGCGAGAGCCGGCACGATCTTGAGATTCTGATCGCGCTCCACCAGCGTGTCGAAGATGTGCGTGGCCACCACCGACGCGGGCGTCTCCTGCTGGTTCTGGGTGTCGAGCGTGGTGGGATCCACGCCCTGGGCGATGACCACCTTGCCCTGGGGAGCTCCCCACGCCAGGCCCGGCACCACGAGCAGGGCGATTACGAGCGCACACAGACGTCTCACGACCATCTCAAGCCTCCTTGGAAGTCGGGAATCTTGCGGGGAAAATGCCCACACTCTAGGCAACGACGAGCCCACGTGTCAAGTTCCGCCGTTGCGCGGTCCGCGTCGCAAGTGCTCGATCGCCTCCTCGCGCGTGGTGACGAGGCCCAGAGCCTGAGCCTCGCGGGCCCGGGCGAGCAGCCGACCCACCTCGGGGCCTGGCCCCAGCCCGAACGCGGCCATGACGTCGCCTCCCCGGAGCAGCGGAGGTGCCGCGGCCGCGACGATGTCCGCCTCAACGCCGGCCATCAACGCGCGCGCCACCTCGCCTCCTGCCCCCGCCCAGACCACCAGCGGCGAGGCGCCGGTCAGGGCCGCGGCATCCGCGAGCGAGAGCATCAGCACGTCGCGCGCCTCGTCGCCCAGGTCCCGGAAGAAGCGGAAGCGAGCGCGCCGGGTGATCACGCCCGCCTGGGCCAGGTGCATCGGCCGCAGGTGCGCGGCCACCAGCCGCTCCAGCACCTGAGTGGCCCGCCGCGGCAGGCGTAGACGCTCGGCGATGACCCGCGCGCGGCCGGCGCCCACCGCATCGTGGCCGACGAAGCGCACGCGGCCGCCCTCGACGGTGCGGGTCTCGGGCTTGGAGACGTCGTGCAGCAGGGCGGCCAGCTTCAGGACCTCCCGACGCGTGAGCCCGCCGCCCAGCTCGTCGTCGAGATGCTCCCGCAGCGCCCGCCCCCACGGGGCGAGCGCATCGAGATCGGCCAGCAGCACATCCACGCCGTCGACCGCGCGCAGGGAATGCTCCCAGACGTCGAAGCGATGCGGCAGCGGCTGCGCGGTGGCCCGCATCGCGCCGCTCTCGGGCAGGAGCACCGGCAACACGCCGAGCCGGTCGAGGGTTCGCAGTCCCGCCCCGGCGCTCGGCTCGCTCAGGATGCCGACGAGCTCGTCTCGCTGGCGCTCGGGCGAGACGCCGGCCAGCCGCGCGGCCCCCTCCGCGATCGCCCGCTCCGTCTCCGGCGTGAGCCGCCAACCCGGGCGCATGGCCAGGCGCACGCCGCGAAGGGCCCGCACCGGATCGCCCACGATGGCGGTGGGCGCGCACACGCGCACCAGACGCCGCTCGAGGTCGCCGAGACCGCCGGTCGGGTCCACGATCTCGGCCCGCCCGTCGCGGAGCAGATCGGCGAGCGGCGCGGCGAGGGCGTTGACCGTGAAGTCCCGCGCGCGCAGGTCGCCTTCGAGCGTCGGCGCCCGCAGGTCCACCAGATCCACCGCCAGGTCACCGGAGCGGCCCAGGATCCGGCCGGCCCCCCGCGCGGCGTCTAGCACCACGAACGCCGCGTCCAGCCGGTCGGCCACCCGCCGGCCGAGGTCGAGAGCGCCGCCGCCCACCGCCAGGTCGAGATCGCCGGCGGCGCGGCCGCTCACCATCTCGCGCAGCGCGCCTCCCACCAGCCACACCGGGCGCCCGGGCCCGGCCAGCTCGACCAGCACCGCCAGCGCCCGGCGTCCCGAGACCGGAATCCCGTCGAAGGCGACCTGCACTAGAGACCGAGCAGACGGCGGGCGTTGTCGTGGAAGATCTTGCGATGAACCGACGCCGGCAGCGGACGCTCCCAGATCGGCCGCCGCTCGTCGTCGTAGTCGTGCGGAGTATTGGGGAAGTCGCTGCCGAACACGATGCGGTCCTGCCAGCGCATCAGATCCTCATCGGTGACGTCGGCCGGGCTCGCCCCGGCGCCACCCAGGAAGATCGGGCTCTGCGGGGCCATGGCAGCGGTGGTGTCCAGATACATGTTCGGGCAGCGCGGCATGAGGTCGAGATGACGGCGCGTCTCCCACTGTCCCATGTGGGCGACGATGACCTTCATCTCCGGGAACATGGTCATGACGCGCTCGAAGCGCGGGAAGCCGTCGTACTGGTTCGGCCAGGGGGCCGAGCCCACGTGGATCAGGAGCACGCCGCCCCGCGCGATCAGCCGCTCGTACACCGGCAGGATACGCGGGTCGTCGGGATGGAAGCGCTGCACGTTGATGTGGAACTTGAAGCCCTTGAAGCCGTAGCGGTCGAGCGCCTCGTCGGCCACGTCGAGGAGGTCGGGGTCCCCCGGGTGCACGGTGCCGAGCGGCAGGCCCGCGGGCAGCCGCCGCCCGGGCTCGTGGAGCCAGGCGTTCAGGTCGCGGGCGAGGCCGGGCTTGTGCGCGTAGGAAAAGAACACGAAGCGCTCGACCCCCTGCTCGGCCAGAAAGCGCCCGACCCACTCCGGATCCGTCCCGTACCGGAAGTCCCACCCGGGCCGGCCGACGAACCAGCGTCGGATGGCCGCCCACAACCACTCCGGGTGCAGATGCGTATGAATGTCGATATAGCGGAAGTCGGCCGGTGCGACGGCCATCACCGGCTCGCCACCCACTGCCCGGGCCAGCCCGGCACCTCGAATGGTGAGCTCACCCGTCCGGCGCGGGCCAGGCGGCTCAGCGCGTCCTCCACCTCGACGCGGCCGAGACCGAAGAGGCGCGCGATGAGCGCGGGCGTCGAGTACACCGCCCCGGACAGGTAGCGCGAGATCAGCCGCTCCAGCGCGGCCGGCCGACGCAGCCGCCGGCCCTCGGCGACCTGGTCGGGTAGCCAGCGCTCGAGAAGATCCCAGCGGTAGGAGAAGGTGGGCTCGTAGCGCTCCTCGGTCTTCACGATCCACAGCCCTTGCTGCAGCTCGCCCATGGCACGCTCGAACTCGCGCGTCTTGCCGGGCTCGAGCATGAAGCATTCGGCGCGCAGGCCGCGCGTGTACTGCGGCGACTCGCGCAGCAGGCAGTCCATGATGCGTTTCGCGGTCAGGGAGAGCCGTCCCGCCTCGTATTCCGCCCGATAGGCCGCCGCCCGCTGATTGCCACGCCCGAGCGTGTAGAACGCCGGGAAGAGATCGAGGGCGACCAGCACCGGCCGGCCCTTGACCAGCTTGCCGTAGTAGACCTGGCGGCGCGCGGGCAGCACGTCCTTCAGCTCCCACGTCACGCCGACACCGTCGTCGTGATGGGAGTGCCGTGGCCACCGGGGCGCGGACCGGCCTGCCACCGCCTCCCAGAGGGAGCCGAGCCCCTCCGGGAAGCGATAAAAGGTGGAGCAGAGGCCGACCGCGTTGACGAACTCGAGCGCGCTCCGCGCCGATCGCACGCGGCGCGAGGGAAGATGTCGGAAGTTGCGGCGCCGGCGGCCGATGAGGGCGACCTCATCCATGCAGCTAACCCAGCTCGAAGCCCCGCTCGGTCACGCGGTACTCGGCGATGTCGTCGCTCTTGGCGCTGCCTCGATGCTTGACCACGCACAGGAACCGCCCCAGCCGGTTGCCTACCCGCTCGCTGCCCATCACCACGATGGTGTTGGCCACCGCGCCGATGTCACCCGCTGCGACCTTGCGGGCGATCAGGTGCTCGAGCTGGGTCTCCTCGGTGGTCACCAGGAGCAGGCTCGTGACCGATGCGTGATCGTAGCGATGCGCGTCGATGAAGGCGCGGTGCTGCCACACCGGCAGGCAGATCTCCATGCCGAGGGTCTCGCTGTCGCGGTGGATCACCTTCCGGTAGAGATCGTCGAAGATGTAGGGCTGGATGTAGTCGCCCGGCACGTCCATCGGCTCGACGCCGTCCACCACGATGCGACGGCTTCCCGCCCCGAGGTGGAAATACACGAACGGGCGGACGGTGTAGAGCGCCTGGTTGTACTGGGCCTTCCAGTTCCAGTCGAACTCGAGCCCGTCGGAAGTGGGCACCTGGTAGTCGCGCAGCTTGCCGACCCACGGCAGCGCGTCGCAGTAGTAGGCCGCCATCTGCTCGGCGGGCGGATACGGATCGGCCATCGGCAGCACGGTGTGCGTCCAGCGCTTGAGGTCCCACTGGTGCAGCCGGGCCGCGTAGGCGTGGTGCTGCTGGGAGTCCCCGCGCGCGTTCATGTCGAACACGATGCCCGGCTCACCGTCGGCCTGCCGGCCCTGGTGACAGAACCCGAGCCCGAGATGGGTCTTGCCGATCCCGGTGGCTCCGTAGACCACCGTCAGGGTGCCCGGAAGGAGCCCTCCGCCCAGCATTTCGTCCAGCTTCGGACTGCCGGTCGACGCGCGCGTGGTCATAGACGGCAAAGTTTACCGGCCGGACCGGTAGACGGCAAGCCGCCCGCCACTTCTTGACACGCCGCCGAGCCGCGCCCTACGCTCGATTCATGCCGCGCCGAGTGGTCTGGTACCCGGCGGGTTCTCCGACAGCCTCCCTGCTCTCCGCGCTTCCCGGCGATCTCGAAGTCGCGCCGTTGCCGGAACGCGGCCCGACGCGGCTCGGGCGCGAAGAATCCGCCGCGCTGGTGGTGGATCTGGGGGTGCCGGCGGATGCGGCGGTGGCCCGAGACCTGGCCTCCCGCTCTCCCGAGGAGCAATTCGACGTGCCGGTGGTCGCCCTGCTGGCACCCGGCATCCCCTCCCCGATCGCCTGCTACGCCTACGTGCCGACCCCGCCGGTGCCCGAGGTGCTCGCGGCCACGCTGCGCAACGCATGCGATCACGCGCGCGCGCATCGCGAGGCCGAGGCCACCCGCCAGGAGCTGGCCCAGCTCAACCAGATCGGAGTGAGCCTCTCTGCGGAGCGAGACACCGACGCGCTCCTGGATCTGATCCTCACGAACGCGCGCGAGATCACCCGGAGCGACGCGGGCTCCGTGTACCTGGTGGAGGAGACGTCGAACGGGACCCGGCGGCTGCGGTTCAAGCTCTCCCAGAACGATTCGGTGTCGGTACCCTTCGCCGAGTTCACCCTGCCCATCGACGACGCGAGCGTGGCCGGCCACGTGGCCCTCACCGGCTCCGTGCTCCAGCTCGACGATGCCTACGTGCTGCCCGCCGGCTCGCCGTTCCAGATCAACCGCGAGTTCGATGACCGCGTCGCCTACCGCACCCGGTCCATGCTGGTCGTGCCGATGGCGACCCCTCAGGGCACCGTGATCGGCGTGCTGCAGCTCATCAACTGCAAGCGCGATCCCGCCGCCCGCCTGGTCACCCCCGCGGCGGTCGAGGCGGCGGTGACGCCGTACCCGGAGCGGTTCCGCGGCCTCGCCGCGTCGCTGGCCTCCCAGGCCGCGGTCGCGCTCGAGAACAGCCGCCTCTATCAGTCCATCCAGACGCTCTTCGAGGGCTTCGTGCAGGCCTCTGTCACCGCGATCGAGGCGCGCGACCCCACCACGTCCGGCCACTCGTTCCGCGTGGCCGACTTCACCGTCGCGCTCGCAACCGCGGTGGATCGCGCCGACGGCGGTGCGTTCCGGGACGTTCGCTTCTCGCCGGACGAGATGCGCGAGATCCGCTACGCGTCCCTGCTCCACGATTTCGGCAAGGTCGGGGTGCGCGAGAAGGTACTGGTCAAGGCCAAGAAGCTCCCGCCCGGCCAGCTCGACCTCATTCGCCACCGCGGCGAGATCATCCGCCGCGGGCTCGAGCTGCGCCATGCCACCCGCAAGACGGACTGGCTCCTCCGTCATGGCCGCGAGGGCTTCGACGAGCGCGCCGCCGTGTGGGACGCGGATCTGGCGCAGGTCCTCGCCGACCTCGATCAGCACCTCAAGGCCGTCGCGGCGGCCAACGAGCCGACCGTGATGCCCGACGACGTCTCGACCGGCATACTGGAGCTGGCGGACCGCTCCTTCCCGGACTATCGCGGCGACTCCCTGACCCTGCTCACACCGGAGGAGGCCCGGATCCTCTCCATCACGCGGGGCAGTCTGACTCCCGAGGAGTACGAGGAGATCCAGTCGCACGTGGTCCACACCTATCAATTCCTCAAGCAGATCCCGTGGACCCAGGAGCTGCGGCGGGTGCCCGAGATCGCGCGCTCGCATCACGAGAAGCTCGATGGGTCAGGGTACCCCGCGGGCTGGCGCGCGCCGGACATTCCCATCCAGACTCGGATGATGACGATCTCCGACATCTTCGACGCCCTGACCTCGCGTGATCGGCCCTACAAGCCCGCGCTGTCGGTGGATCGCGCGCTCGACATCCTCGGCCAGGAGCGCCGGGCCGGCGCGCTCGACGGCGACCTGCTCTCGCTCTTCATCGCCGTCCGTCCCTGGGATCGATAGCTCAGGCGGCGAGCATCGCCGCCAGCACGCCCCACGAGGCGGCTCCGAGCACCATCGCGGCGGCGCCGAGCCAGTCGGCGAGCCGCGATCTCTTCATGTGTTGAGCGCTCAGCGCCAAAAAAAGGGGGCGTCTGGGCCCGGCCTTCGCACGCGTGCCGATCCATACCCGTCGCTTGCCGCGCGAGCGTCGCCAGTCGCGCGTCCAGTCTCGGCGCGTGAGGGCCCGCCGCTTCGTGCTCCGTATCGCCACTGCTCTGGTGCTCATCGCTGTTCGTCCTTTCCGCGTGTCCCGAAACGAATCTCACATCTGCCGCACGACACCGACCACCTTGCCCAGGATCCGGAAGTCGCCGCGACCCGGCTCCACCACGATCGGCTTCATGGTGGGATGCTCCGGGCGCAGCACCACCGTTCCACCCTCCCGGGCGAACCGCTTGACCGTGGCTTCCCCATCCAGCAGGGCCGCCACGATATCGCCGCTGCCCGCCGTCTCCTGCTTCCGCACGACGACCAGGTCGCCGCTCATGATGTGCGCGTCGATCATGCTGTCACCCTGGACGCGCAGGGCGAAGACGTCCGAGCCGCCGGTGGGAAGCCAGTCGGGCCGGAGCGGGAGGGTATCCTCCTGGTTCTCGACCGCGGTGATCGGCGTACCCGCCGCGATGCGACCCATGACCGGGATGCCCGAAGGCTCCCCGCGCCGAGCGCCCTTCTGCGCCGGCAGCACGAGCGTCCGCGACGCCCGCTTCCCGGTGACCCGGCGCTCGAGCATGCCCTTGCGCTCGAGCGCGCGGAGATGATCGAACGCGGCCCGGGCCGTGAAGCGGAACCTCTCGCCGATCTCCCGCACCGTCGGCGGCACGCCGTGTCGCTCGCCGAAGCTGCGGATGAAGTCGAGCACCTGACGCTGCCGCTCCGTCAGCTCTTTCACCCGGTCGCCCCTCCTGATCTGTGTGCTTCGGTCCGATGATGCTCAACAGATGATAGTCAACACCCGTTGAGGTCTACAAGTAAAAAAAGAGGGCCTACCCGGCCGGCTCCCAGGGCTCGCACACGGGACACGTCGAATACCCGGCCTCCCGGGCTTCGGCCACCCGCTTGAAGTACACCCGCTCCGGCTCCGGAATCCGTCGAGCCCAGCTGCAGTCCCGCCCGTGGAAGAGCTTGCCGGCCCGCTGCGCCAGGTAGGGCTCGCCTTCCTGAACCGGTACGGCCGGCGTGTCATACGGGTTCGGGACCGAGTCGGGCAGCGCTTCGGCGGTCGGCACCGGCACGGCTTCCGGCGGGGTCGTGATCGGGGTGAGGTCGGGCACCGGGTCGATCTCGTTGATCTTCAGGTTGGTTTCGATGGTCGAGCGGAACTCGTCGCTGGCCTTCCGGAACTCCCGCATCGCCCGGCCCAGCGACTTGCCCAGCTGCGGGAGATTCTTGGGCCCGAAGACGAGCAACGCGATGACGAAGATGAGGACCAGCTCCTGCAGACCGATGTCGAACATGGATGAGCGCGCTCAGCCTCCGATGATATCACTCCACGCGCGGGCAAGGGCTCGCACGCAAGAACTGCGCTGCCGCGTCGGGCCGCGCCGCGAGCGGAAACTCGCGGCGGATTCTAGCACGTCGTGACCCTTGCGCCCGCTGCACCCCGAACGCATAATCAGGCACTCGGCCGACGTGCCGGGATCGATCACTGTCGGTACGGAGGCGTAGAAGATGAGACGCACCACCTGGTTGCTGTCGGTCGTGACGATGTGGGCGACGCTGATTCCGTCGCTCGTCGTCGCGCAGGACGCCGTCGGCGTCGTCACCACCCTCGATGGCCGCGCCAACGTCGCGCGTCCGACGCAGACCACGCCCCTCGCCCTGAAGTTCAAGGATGATGTGTTCGGCCGCGACCGGATCAGCACGCAGGAGAACTCGCTGGTGCGCGTGCTCCTGGGCGGCAAGGCCATCCTCACCGTGCGCGAGCTGTCCGAGGTCACCATCACCGAGGACGCGGGGCGCGCGGTGGTCACGCTGCCCGACGGCAAGGTGGTGCTCGCGGTGGCCAAGCAGCGCATGCGTCCGGGCGAGTCGATCGAGATCCGCACCCCGAACGCGGTCGCGGCGGTGCGTGGCACCATCGTCGCGGTGACGTACGACGCGCCCAACCAGCTGACCAGCGTCGTGTGCCATACCGGTGAGTGCGGCTACCAGTTCCAGAACCAGGCGCCGGTCGTCCTGCAGCCGGGCATGGGCGCGCAGAACGGCACGACCGGGCCGGTCTCGCCCACCGAGCGCGCGGCCGCGGTCAACGTTGCCGCCAACGCGCCCCACTCGGAGCCCGGCGCCGAGACCGTGGCCCTGATCATCGAGAACGGCCAGCGCACCGCCGCGACCCTCGCGGGACTCGTGACCGGGACGCCGCCCAACTTCGCGCTGGGGACCAGCACCGCCAATCCCGCCGGCGTGGTGCAGCCCGCCCCGAACGACGCGTTGACGAACGTGCCGACGTCGTTCCTGGTCCCCGAAGCGCAGGGAACACCGCAGCCGCAACCGCCGACGCCGCCCACCAACAACAATCCGCCCCCCACCACCAACAACCCGCCGCCGGGGCCGGGCGCCTTCCCGGCCGGCTGGACCCTCACCGGTGTCGGCAGCGTCATCGCCAACCTGGGCTCGATCGCGGCCCCGCCTCCGCCCGCCGTCTCCACGAAGGCCGGTGCGGTCGAGAAGATCCAGAACGGCAACTTCGGCACCGGCATGGCCCTGATCTTCACGGGCACCGGCTCCGTGGGTGAGACGACCAGCACGCTCAGCCAGACCTTCAGCGTCGATGCGGGCACGGCGCTGGTGCTGCGGCTCAAGTACAACTTCCTGAGCAACGAGTTCCCGACGCAGTCGGCCGCGTTCAATGACACGTTCCAGATACGGCTGCTCGATCCGGGCTCCGGGACACCGATCCAGGTGGCGCAGGAGACGCACAACACGTCGTTCACCCCGAACTCCGTTTCGCCCGAGACCGCCACCGCGGGCGGGTTCACGATCGACACGGGCAGCGGGGTGACCGGCTTCAAGGACGTCTCGTTCTCGTTCACCCCGACGGGGTCCGGCTCGGCCCAGCTGGTCTTCGACATCTTCGACGTGGGCGACACCGGCGTCGACTCCGCCGCGCTCATCGACTCGGTGTCGATCCTCACCGATCCGCCGCTCTTCTTCGTCAAGAAGGGCGAGACACTGACCCGCACTCAGACCGAGCCGCTGCTGCGGCTGACCTCGACGCCCAGCACCTTCGACTCCGCGATGGTCGTCTGCTGCGGCGGGCGCGTCACGCTGGCGGGTCCGCTGCTGGCCGCGCTGGACAGCGATCTCACGGTGCCGTTCAGCCTGCTGAGCGTCTATCAGAGCGGCTCGCTCTCCACGTCCACGTCCGAGCCCCTGGTCCGCCTCGACAACGGCCGCCACACGATCGGCAGCGTCGGTCTGCCGATCTTCGACATCTGGGGTGTGAGCTCCGCGACCGACGCCCAGACCGGTCTCACGCTCGGCACCGACCGGCCACTGCAGCACGCCGGCCCCCTGCTCGAGACTTCCAACGCGACGGTGAGCGCGCACCAGGCGGTGCGCATCGACACCGCACTGCTCGAGGCCACCGCGCCGCTCCTCAACCTCCGCAACGGGAGCAAGCTCTCCACCGCCGCCGACGCCGTCCAGCTCTCCTATCAGGCCCGCGTCGCAAGCCTGGGCTCGCTCGTCAAGCTCGACCGCAGCGCGATGGTCGTCGCCTCGGGCGCGGCGCTGAACGTGGGCGGCGGCAGCGTGTTGCGGGTGACCGGTGATGTCTTCAGCCTGGCCAATGGCAGCACGCTGTCGGTGATGCGGGGCCCGCTGGTCAGCCTCAGCGGCGGCTCGATCCTGAGCGTCAACGGCGCGCTGATCGGCTTCGGCGGCGTGGGCGGCAACACGGTTTCGGTGGCCAATAGCCTGTGCCCCTGCACCTCCATCGGCGGCCTTCCGGTCAGCCTGACGGGCGGAGCCGTCGCCGCCAACGTGAGCATCACCGGGGCGATCAAGAACGGCAACCTGGGTGCGCTCAATCTGACGCCCAACGCAGCGGTCATCCGCGTGGACGGCGCCGCCACGAAGGTCACGATCAACGGCATGTAGCTCGGAGCGGCGGCGGGGGCCCATCCCGCCGCCTGCTCCATTCCGCTCTGCGCGACCGACATTTCCTGTCGCCCTCGCGTCGCGGAGTGTGAATTCGAGGTCTTTCTTCCCGATCCTGCTCGCCTGATTTCGCTTCACCTGTCGGCGGTTTGCAGGCCCCCACGCGTGGCAGCGAGATTGCTCTCCTTCATGCACCGGCAGACCAGACGCACCACGCAACCGGTGCACGGAGGATCTCGGTCCAATGCGAAGCCGCCGTCGAGCCGTCGTGATCGCGCTGCTGGCTCTCGGGCCGACGCTCGGATCGGCGTCGGTCGTGGGCGCCGAGCCCGCGCTCGCCGGGCGGGGTGGCAGCGGACGCGGCGTCGGCGTCATCACGACCCTCAGCGGCTCCGCCAGCGTCGCGCGAGCCGCGCTCCCGGCGCCGCAACCGCTGCGCTTCAAGGACGACGTCTTCCTGCGCGACCGGATCAGCACCGCCGAGAAGTCGATCGTGCGCGTGCTCCTGGGCGGCAAGGCGCTGGTCACCGTCCGCGAGCTGTCGACCCTCACCATCACCGAGGAGACCGGCCGGTCCACCGTCGACCTCACGTCGGGCAAGATCGCGATGGGCGTCCTGCGTCAGCGCATGCGACCCGGCGAGGTGATCGAGATCCGGACGCCGAACGCCATCGCGGCGATCCGAGGGACCGTGCTGGTGGTCGAGCTCACTCGCGCGCCGGGAGCCGTCGGCGGCGCCGCCCGCTATACCACCAACGTGCACGTGCTCCACGGCCTCGTGGAGGTCTCCGATCCGAACAATCCGGGCGCGCCGCCCACCACGGTCGGCACGCTCGAGTCGTGGAGTCGTTCCGGTAGCGACCCATCGGCCGTCATTCCCCTCAGCCGGGGGGCGGCCAACCAGATCTTCGCGGATCTCCGCTCCGCCCCGCAGATCGCCGAGGGCCCGAGCGAGCTGATGCACGCGGTGACGGTCCGCGAGCAGGCCCGGGCCGTCGCGGTGGCCGAGTTCCTCGCGCCCGAGATCAGCAAGGCAACCGGTGGCGGCGACGGCGGCGAGCCGTCGGCTTTCAGCGGCGCGACGGTCGGTGCGGACTCGCCCTCGGTCGTCCAGCCTCCGATGACTCCGAGCATCGCCGCGGCGATGACCCCGGCCTCCGGACCCTCGAGCCTAACGCCGGGCACCGCCCCGCCCGGCAACACGCCTCCGAGCTCGCCGGCCGGTCCCGGCGGTCCACCGAGCCCCTGGCCGACCGGAAAGGCGTGGCGAACATACGATGGCCAGACCGTCGCGCTGAGAGGAAGCCTCTACACGCTGACGGGTGGACAGACCGACATCCTCGTTGGACCCGGGCTCGAATCCAACGCCAGCTCGCTCACCGTGGGTCAGAGTCTGATGGGGCTGACAGGCGGAAGCACCTTCACCGGCACCGACGAGGTCCCGGCGCTCGGCCTGCGCACCAGCAAGCTGAGCGCGTCCAGCCTCCTCACGCTCAGCGGCGGGGCCAGACTGAGCCTGAGCGGAAGCCTCTTCCAGGACCAGGACGGCTCGCTCGATCTCACGTCCGACGCCCTTCGCCTCTCCCGAGGCGCGGGCTTTTCCGCCAGCGGGGCCGCGCCCGTGGTGGACCTGGCCGGCACGGCGGCGCACATGACCGGCGGGCTGCTCTCGGCCAGCGGCGGCGCGTTGCTGGAGCTGCTCAATGCCAGCGCCCCGTTGCTGGCCCTCACCCGGAGCGCGGCCCTGACCACGGAGCGGAATCTCGTGGATCTCTCGGGTGGCGTGTCGGCGCGTGTCGGTCAGCTGGCTTCGCTCACCGCGAGCAGCCTGGCCGTGAAGGGCCACGTGTTGTCCGTGACCAACGGGGCCCGGCTCAGCGTGACCGGCGATCTCTTCCGGCTCGCCGGCGGCAGCACGCTGACCGTGACCAACGGCGCGCTCTTGAGCCTGAGCGGCGGATCCACGCTGAGCGTGGCGGGCGCCCTCGTCAACTTCATCGGCAGCGGCAACACGCTGTCGATCTCGAACAACCTCTGCGGCGGAGCCTGCACGATGGTCGGAAACCTGCCGGTGCTGGTGACGGGCGGCGGGTCGATCAGCCTCACCAATCCGATCGTCAATCTGGGCGGCAACACCTTGGCGATCGCGCCCGGGTCCGCGGTGATCACGGTCACCGGCGGAGCCCAGGTCAAGCAGGGCCCGTAGCGCCCCCGCTCAGTACTGCCAGGACAGACTCAGCGACCAGACGTTCCGAACGTAGTCGTACACCGCCAGGTTCGAGTCCGCCACCGTCCGCAGCAGCTCCGCGGCCAGGGTGAGCGGACACGGCGCGGTCGGCGCGCAGCCGATCGAGTTCGGCCCCAGATTCTGGGCGAGCACTTGCTCGATGCGGAACACGTGGTTCTGCTCGAGGTCCCACCGCTTCCGGCTGTTGGGATTGATGGCGGGCAGCAAGGTGTTCTTGTTCTGATAGTTGCGCTGATGCAGGTCGAAGTCGTACTTCAGCCGCGTCGTGCCCCACGGGAGCGTGTACTGCCCGCCGGCCAGGAAGCGGTTGCCCGCGTAGGTGTAGTTCCGCCCGTCCGCGTCCTCGTAGTCGAACTGGTAGCCGAGCCGGATGTAGTGCCGGTCCTGCGCGAAGCGGAAGACGTGGGTGAAGCCGGCCATGTAGTTCTTCGCGTCCCGGTCTTCGTCCGGGATGCCGCCCGAGGCGGACGCGGTGAACTCCTTGGCCTGGAAGCGCCCCAGGATCGTGGTGAGGTTCGCCTGGTTCTCGACCAGGGTCCCGAACAGGGTCACCGTGTTGCGCTGCAGGAAGAAGTCGCCACCGAGCGTGAGATAGTCCCACGAATACTGGGCACCCACCTGGTAGGGCATCGAGCCGAAAGCGCCCCGGTACGACACCCCGCCCGTCAGCAGGTGGTCCTGCACGTTGAATGAGGAGAAGTTGTTGATGACGGTCTGGAAGAACGAGTAGGAAACCGTCGACTCCCACGGCCCGGTGCGGAGCCAGGCGTACTCCAGTCTCAGCGAGAACAGCTCGCCCGGGGAGGCAGTATTGGCGTACCGCAGCGACTCGGCGGTCGGATCGTGGCTCGGCTGTGGGATGACCTTGACGTTGGTGTCGTACAGGAACCCGGCGCGCACCTCCCCGCGAAGGCGCCGCTCCGTCTCGGTCGACGTGGTGAGCGTATCCCGCAGACGCTCGGCCGGGCCGGTCAGGGCCGAGCCCTTCTGCAGCCGGATTGCCGCGTCGACCTCCGCCACCGCCTGATCGGGCAGGCCCAGGATGGCCAGCGTGAGCCCGGAGTAGAACTTCACCAGCTGCTGGATGTTGGGGTTCGTCGAGGTCTCGGCCCGGAACGCCTTGAGCGCGCCCTGGTAGTCCTTCTTCCGGTACCGGATCAGGCCGACGTAGTAGCCGACACCCTCGGTCTGCGGTCGCTCGTTGAGCACGTTCGTGAGCGGGACCTCGGCCTGGTCGTAGCGCTCGAGCGCGAAGTAGGCGACACCCAGGAGGAACTGGATCGACAGGTCGCGCGGTGCCAGCGTCCGCGCCTTCTCGAGCGCCTCCACCGCCTGCTCGGTCTTCTGCTGGGCCATCAGCACGAGGCCGCTGTAGTAGAGCGCCTCGACGTTCTTCGGATCCTGGGCCAGGGCTTCCTTGAGCAGGCCGAGGGCCTCGTCGTAGCGCTTGGCGTCGTAGGCGAGAATGGCCTGGGCCACGAAGACGTCGGCTTCGGACTGCTGGGCGGCCGCCGGGCCGGCGCCGAGGGTGAGCAGCATCGCGTTGGCGGCGCAGAGATCCAACACCAGCGTCAGCGCCAGAAGCGCGCGCCGCATCCTCGTGCCTCGTTGCCCGGCAAGCGTGCTCATCTCGCACTCGAGGCGCCGAACCCAGCCGGAACCTCGCGTGAGCGGCTACTGTACCGAGACCGGTCCCGAATAGTCCACCTTTGAGACGGCCGGGCCAGGGCTGGCGCAGGGCGTCATCGAGGGGTAAGGTGAGCCCGTGACCCCTGCCTACCCCGACTGGCAGCGCCTGACGCAGGCCGTGACGGCTCGGCAACGGTCGATCGTGGAAGGGCTCGCCGAGTTCCTCCGGCACGACACGGTCACCCAGAACCCCGACGGAGTCCGGGCCGGCGCGCACTGGCTGATGCAGGCGATGCGCTCCCGCGGCCTGACGGCAGAAGTCCTCGAAACCGGCGGCAACCCAGCTGTGTACGGCGTCGTCCCCTTGCCGGGTGCGCGCCGTACGGTCCTCATCTATTGCCACTACGACACCAAGCCCGCGCCGCCGGCCGGGTGGCTGCAGCCCTCGCCGCTCTTGCCGGTCTTGCGCCGAGGCACGGCGGAGGAAGGCGCTCCGGTCCTCGAGCTCGCGCAGGTGCCGGATCACCTCCTGGCCGAGCATCGCCTCTATGGACGTGGCTCCTCGGACGACAAGGGGCCGATCTGGGCCCATCTCACCGCGCTGGAGCTGATGCGGGCCCAGGGCATCGCCCCGCGTGTGAACCTCAAGCTGATCTTCGACGGCGAGGAGGAGACGGGAAGCCAGCACTTCGGCCCGTTCACCGAGGCCCACCGCGATCTGCTGGCCGCCGACGTCGCGCTCGTGATGGACGGGCCCAAGGACGCGACGGGCCGGCCCACCGTCGCCTTCGGTGCACGGGGTGTGCTCTCGCTCGAGCTCACGCTGGAGGCCGCCCGCCGCGACGTCCATTCCGGGAACTTCAGCGTGCCCAACCCGGCCTGGCGTCTGGTCGGTCTCCTGGCCTCGATGGCGGCACCGGACGGCACGCCGCTGGTGGAGGGACTGGAGGACGCGGTGGTGCCGCCCACCGCGGCAGAGCGCGACCTGATGGGCCGCATCCCGCTCGACCGCGCCGCCATCGAGAAGGAGCTGGGGGTGGCGCTTCCATCCGAGTACCTCGAGCGGCTGATGTTCCGCTCCACGCTCACGATCCGCGGCTTGAAGAGCGGGTTCACCGGCCGCGAGGCGCAAACCATCATCCCGCACCGGGCCACCGTCGCCTTCGATGCGCGGCTGGTGAAGAATCAACGGGTCGAGACGGTCTACCGGCGCATCCTGGATCACATCCGAGGCCAGGGCTTCACGGTGATCGAATCGGCCGACGCGCCGATCCCGGACGAGCTGCGCGGCCGCGCCATTCGGGTCGTCGAGCATCGTGGGTACGATCCGGCCAAGACGCCGGCGGATCTGCCGATCTCCCGCGCGGTGATCGAAGCGGTGGAGCGGGCGCACGGCGGAGAGCCCGCGGTGGTCCTGCCGACCATGGGAGGCAGCGTGCCCCTCTGGGCCTTCACCGACATCCTCGGCTTGCCCACGATCGTGGTACCGTACGCGAACGCCAACAACCGTCAGCACAGCCCGAACGAGCACCTGCGCCTCGATCATCTCTTCCAGGGCGTGCGCACCACCGCCCAGCTGCTGCACGACCTCGGCTGAGGTCGGCCGGACGTCAGGCCGGCCGCTCGGTCGGAAGCTCGGCCGCCGCGGCCCGGTCGACGAGCCAGATGAGCCGTCCGCCCTCGGGCACCACCGCCTGCACGGGCAGCCGCTCCGGCTCGCGCGGGCCGGCCAGCGCCTCTCGCAGCGCCGCTGCCTTGTCGGAGCCGGTGACCAGGAGGCGCACCTCGGCTGCGCGGTTCAGGATCGGGAAGGTCATCGTGACGCGTGACTTGCCGATCCTCGGCACCGTGTTGCCGACCACCCAGCGCCGACGCTCGGTCAGCGCCTGGCTGTACGGGAAGAGAGAGGCGGTGTGGCCGTCGGCGCCCATGCCGAGGAGGATCAGGTCGAAGATGGGCGGGAGCCCCTCCGTCGGCGTGGCGAAGACACGCGCCAGCTCGTCCTGGTACAGCGTGGCGGCCTCCTCCGCCTCCAGCTCGCCCCGGATGCGATGGACCCGCTCGGCCGGCACGCTCAGCTTTCGCAGGAGCACGGCGGCCGCGACCCCGTAGTTCGAATCCGGGTGCTCGGGGGGAACCGCGCGCTCGTCACCCCAGAAGAACTCGACGCGCCGCCAGTCGATCTGAGCCCACCGCGGCGCCTCGCCCAGGATCTCGTACATGCGGCGCGGCGTGGTGCCGCCCGAGAGCGCCACGCAGAACCGGCCGCGCTCGGCGATCGCCTCGCGGGCCAGCTCCACCAGGTCCTGGCCCGCGGCGCGACTCACCGCCTCCGCGTCCGGAAACCGCCGGATGGTCCTCACGGCCCGGCCGTGGTCACGCGGTCGCTCTCCCCTCGCCGGAGCTCGCGGATATGCCCCGCCTCCGCGACCAGCACCAGCTCCGCGATGCCGAGGAACAACCCGGTCTCCACGACGCCGGGAATCGCGCGGAGGTCCTGCGCGAGCGGCGCGGGCGCCTCGATCGGTCGCACCGAGCAGTCGATGATCCAGTTGCCGTTGTCGCTCACGAAGGTCTTGCCGTCCACCGTGCGGAGGGCCGGGCGACATCCACGCCCGGCCAGCTCCCGCATCACGAGCGGCCTCGCGAACGGGATCACCTCCACCGGGAGTCGCCCGCGCCGCCCCAGGACCGGCACCAGCTTCTCGCTCTCCACCAGGATGACCAAGCGTCGCGCCGACGCGGCCACGATGCGCTCCCGGGCCAACGCACCGCCATAGCCCTTGATCAGGTCGAGGTGAGGATCCACCTCGTCGGCGCCGTCGATGGTGAGGTCGAGGACGCCCTCGTCGAGGGTGGCCAGAGGCACGCCGACCTCGTGCGCCAGACGCTCGGTGGCCACCGAGGTGGGCACCCCGCGCACCCGCAGGCCTTCACGCACCCGGCGGCCGAGGGCGCGCACGAATGCCGCCGCGGTGTGGCCCGAGCCGAGCCCGATCAGCGCGCCGTCCGGCACCTCCCGCAGCGCGCGCGCGGCCAGGCGCTCCAGAGCCTCGGCGTCCATCGGGCTTCCCGGCGTCATCGAGGCCGGCTCATGGGTGACGGCGGCCCGGCTGGAACGCGCCGAGCTGCTGGAGCAGCTTGGCCACGAGCGCGGTCCACCCGGTCTGATGGCTGGCGCCGACGCCGGCGCCGGTGTCCCCGTTGAAGCACTCGTAGAACGGAATGAGGTCTCGCCAGTGCGGGTCGGTCTGGAAGGTCTCGTTGGTCCCGAACACGGGCCGACGGCCGTCAACGCCGCGCCGGAAGATGCTCGTCAGCCGGCGCTCCAGCTCGGCGGCCACATCCCACAGCGACATCAGCCGGTCCGAGCCGGTGGGGCACGCCACCTTTACCCGGTCACCGTGGAAGTGGTGGAACCGCTGCAGCGACTCGATCAGCAGGATGTTGACCGGGAACCAGATGGGGCCCCGCCAGTTCGAGTTGCCGCCGAACAGCGCGGTGGACGAGTCGGCCGGCTCGTAGGCCACGCGGTACTCGACGCCGTCGACTCGCTCGACGAACGGATGCTCGCGGTGATATCGCGAGAGCGCGCGGACGCCGTAGGCGGAGAGGAACTCGCTTTCGTCCAGCATCACGGCCAGCAGCTTGGGCAGCTGCGCGTCGGTGACGATCGAGAGGAGCCGCCGCACCCCGCGTCCCGGCTCCTCCACCTCCTGGACGTGCTCGCGAAAGTCCGGATGGTGATCGATGAACCACTGCATGCGCCGCTTGAAGCCGGGCAGCCGGTCCACGATCTCGGGCTCGAGCGTCTCGACCGCGTAGAGCGGGATGAGGCCGACCATCGAGCGGATCCGCATCCGCCGGCGGGGGCGTCCGGGCACGCGCAGGACGTCGTAGAAGAACCCGTCGACGTCGTCCCAGAGGCTGGTGCCGTCCTCACCGCCGCGGTGATCCATGGCGTGGGCGATGTAGACGAAGTGCTCGAAGAACTTGCTCGCCACGTCCTCGTAGGCCGGATTCTCGTCCGCCAGCTCCAGCGCGATGGCGAGCATGTTGAGGCAGTACATGCCCATCCAGCTGGTGGCGTCCGACTGGTCGATGTGTCCGCCGGTCGGCAGGGGCCGGGAGCGATCGAACACCCCGATGTTGTCGAGGCCCAGGAAGCCGCCCTGGAACACGTTCATCCCATCGGCGTCCTTGCGGTTCACCCACCAGGTGAAGTTCAGGAGCAACTTGTGGAACACCCGCTCCAGGAAGCGACGGTCGCCGGCTCCTCGACGGCGCTTCTCGATCTTGTACACCCGCCAGGCCGCCCAGGCGTGCACCGGGGGATTCACGTCGCCGAGCGCCCACTCGTAGGCGGGAATCTGGCCGTTGGGGTGCATGTACCACTCGCGCAGGAACAGCACGAGCTGATGCTTGGCGAAGTCGGGATCGACCAGCGCCAGGGGCACGCAGTGGAATGCGAGGTCCCAGGCCGCGTACCACGGGTACTCCCACTTGTCGGGCATCGAGATGACGTCTTCGTTGTAGAGATGCGTCCACTCGTGGTTGCGTCCCTGCCACCGCTCGGGCGGCGGCGGCGGAGAGGCCGGGTCGCCCTCCAGCCAGCGACGCACGTAGTAGTGGTAGAACTGCTTGCTCCACAGGAGGCCCGCGAAGGCCTGCCGGATCACCTGCCGCGCGTCGGCGTCGAGGCCCTCGGGAATTACGGTGTCGTAGAATTCGTCGGCTTCCTGCCCGCGGACGCGGAACAGGGCCTCGAAGTCCGCGCCCAGGCCCTCGCCATGGGGCGGCGTGTTGCCGAGGCGCAGCTTCACCGCCGCCGTCTCGCCCGGAGCCAGGCGCAGGCGGTAGTGGGCCGCCATCTTGGTCCCTGCACTCGCCGGGTTCACCGCCTCGTCGCGCCCCTCGACCACACACGCGTTGATGCCGTCCTTGACGTACGGCGTGCGGTTCTCGATCCCGTACAGTCGCTGGACGTTCGTCTCGTTCTCGGTGAAGAGCAGGCGCGGCGCTCCGCCGCACGCGAGCCAGCGCAGTCCCAGCGATTCGTGGTCGGCCTCCACCACCGCCGATCCGACGGCGGTCAGCCGTGGCTTCGGGCTCCCCGGCTCCCACGACCAGGTGTTACGGAACCAGAGCGTCGGCAGCAGATGGCACTCCGCGGCCTCCGGGCCGCGATTGGTGACCTCGATGCGGATGAGGATGTCGTCGATCCCGGCCTTGGCGTACTCGACCTGCACGTCGAAGTAGCGGTCGCCCTCGAAGATCCCGGTGTCGATCAGCTCGAACTCGGGTGCCCCGCGCCCCCGCGCCCGGTTCTCTTCGCGCAGCCGCGCGTAGGGAAACGCGGCGTGCGGATACTTGTACCGGTACTTCATGTACGAGTGGGTGGGAGTGGAGTCCAGGTAGAAGTAGTACTCCTTGACGTCCTCGCCGTGATTGCCCTCGGGCCCGGAGAGCCCGAACAGCCGCTCCTTCAGGATCGGGTCACGTCCGTTCCACAGCGCCACCGCGAAGCAGAGCCGCTGATGGTTGTCCGAGATTCCGGCGAGGCCGTCCTCTCCCCAGCGGTACGCCCGGACGTGCGCGTGCTCGTGCGGGAAATACTCCCAGGCCGCGCCGCCGGGGCTGTAGTCCTCTCGCACCGTCCCCCACTGGCGCTCGCTGAGGTAGGGCCCCCAGCGCGTCCAGTAGGCCGAGCGGTCAGCGGCCGCGCGAAGCCGCCGCTCTTCCGCCGTCCGGAGCGTGTCGTTCATGATCGGTAGGACGGACGAAGGCAGGGTCGGCGAGCGCCCGGCGCGCGAGGAACGCCCGGGTATGACGTGGCCGCGGGCCGGCGAGCGCGCGCAGGTCGGATTCGAGCCGAGCCAGATCCGCGCCGGTGTCGACGTCGTACCACGTGGGCAGGCACACCGCGCGGAGTCCGAGCCGTCGCGCCCGGTCGAGCGTGAGGGACAGCACCGCGGAGGTGCTCCACGGCATCGCTTCGAACAGCTCCGGACAGGGGGCGCGCACGCCGACCAGATAGTAGCCGCCGTCCGCGGTAGGGCCGAAGACCGCATCGACGTTCGGCGCCATCACCAGGCTCACCGCCTCGTCGATCGTCTCGGGGGGCAGCGTGGGCGAGTCGGTGCCGATCAAGAGCGCGGCCTCGTGGCCGAGCGCGAGAATATCCTCGACCAGCGCCTCCTGGCGCTCTCCGAGGTCGCCGCCTCGCTGCGCGACCAGCGCGAAGCCGGGCGCCAGCGTCTCGAAGTCGAGGCGCGCTTCCACCGGGGCGTAGGCGACGATCGGCCGCACGCCGGCGACCGCGGCGCTGCGCTCGACCGCGTCGAGCAGGAAGCAGCGCGCCAGCTCCGCGGCCTCGACCGCGCGGAGCGGCGGGCAGAGGCGCGTCTTCACCGTGCCCGCCCGCGGCGCCTTCGCCATCACCGCCAGTCCGACCGCCGGATCCACGGGCCGCCCGTCGAGCATGACGTCATCATGCCACGCCCGACCGGTGGTCCGCCCGATCGTTGCGCCGGGAGATCCGGCCGCTCCGCGGTCGGCTCTGATACCATCCATCAACACGACAGTGCCCCGCCCAGGAGGCTTCGATGCCCGACGATTTCGAGTACGTCTCTCGCGCCCGCCTCGAATACCGCCACGGCTACCGTCACGCCTATCTGGGCGACGTACCGGCCCCGGTGGTGTACGGCGTGCAGGGCCGGCTACGCGAGTACTACGGCGTCAAGGAGGGCCCGCCGGTCGCCTCCACCCTCGACCACATCGTGGCGGCCGTCGCGGGGTGAATGTACGGCACGCTGCGCGGCGCCCTGGCAGGGCGCAAGATCGCGTTCGACCGCGACGGCTTCACCGCCACCGTGGAAGGCCGTATCGTCGGGGTCGGCAAGACCATCCGCATCAAGTCCATTCACCTGCACTACGAGCTGGCGGTCTCGCCGGACAGCCGCGAGGCCACCGAGCGCGCGCTCGCGCTCCATCCGCAGGGTTGCCCGGCGCATCAGAGCGTGCAGGGCGCCATCGACGTTACCTGGGATGCACGGGTCCGGCTGGGCGAGGAGATCGTCGACCTGCGGGGAGGCGCCGAGGCGGCCGAGTAGCCGGCGGTCGGCAAGGCGGGCGCGGCGCGACGGCCGGAGCTAGTTCCAGAGGTACTGGCGGGGATCGACGGCCTGGCCACGCACCTGGATCTCGTAGTGCAGGTGCGGACCCGAGGTGCGTCCGGTGTTACCGGTGAGCGCGATGACCTGGCCGCGCTCGACGTGCTGGCCCTGCTTGACCCGGATCTCCTGGAGGTGGCCGTAGAGGGAGCGCAGGTCGTGGCCGTGGTCGAGAATGACGGTGGTCCCGTACTCGCCGCCGTTGCCCGCGAAGTAGACCGATCCGGACGCCGGCGCGAGCACCGCGGTACCCCGGCCGGCGCTGATGTCGAGCCCGCGGTGGAACTCCTGGTCACCCGTCCAGGGCGAGGGCCGCATGCCGAAGCGGGAGTTCAGCACGCCGCGCACCGGCCAGCGGAACGGCACCGACATCAACGCGGGCCGGGTCCGCTCCATGAAGCGCTCGAACGCGCGCAGGCTCTGGCCGCTCTCGCTCACGTTGCTGCCGAGCAGCGCGAGCGCCTGCGGGAGCGCGGGCGCCTCGCTGGCGAAGACCATGGGCAGCCCCGCCACCGCGCCGCCCATGCCGGTGCCCTTGCTGGTGCCGCCCGGCGACGGACCGAAGGTGTCCCACACGCGGACGTGTGCGTCCTGCCATCCGCTGACTTCCCGGTTGATCTCGGCCACTCGCTGCTCGAACGTGTCCAGCAGCGCCCGCTGCTCCTCGACCCGTCGCTCGACGCTCGCGGCCTGCAGCTGAGCTTGCTTGAGCGCGAAGTAGTCCCACCAGGTGCCGCCGAGCAGACCGACGCCCAGCAGGACGCCGAGCAGCGCGCTGAGCAGGAATCCGCGCGGGCAGCCCACGTGCAGCATGCGGGTGCCGCCGCCGTGGACCAGCACGAGCGTGACGCCGCCGCGGCGCTTCATGAGCGCTTCAGGGGAACCACCGCGACGTCGCGGGCCGAGTCGGACGCCTCCGGCTTCGGCATCCGGCAGTGGCCCTCGAACATCACGCCCTCCTCGAGCACGATGATCGGGGACTCGAGATCTCCGAAGACGCGGGCCTTGCCCGACAGCTCGATGCGGTCGCTGGCGTGCACGTTGCCGACCAGCTCACCATTCACCACGAGAGTGCCCGCGCGCACGCTCGCGTTCACCACGCCGCGCTCGCCGATAATGAGCGTGTCCGGCGACGCGATCTCACCCTGGAACTTCCCGTTGAGGAGGACGGTGCCGGAGAACGTGTACTTGCCCTCGATCTCGGATCCTTCGTCGAGGAAGGCGGTGAGCTTTCTCCGGGTGGCGACGGCGGCGCGACGCTTCAAGGGCCACACGGGGCGACCGCTAGGGGCGCCCGCTCACGCGAGCAGTCGGGCTGGCTACGTTGCGTCCGAACATGACGGGCTCCTCGCGGCGTCGGCGGTTTGAAAGGCGAACCACTCGCGAGCAAGGCCCCTGCCACGGGGCGGACCATCACTCAAGTCGTCGAACTCGTTGCTGAATTCGAAGCCGAGCGGAGAGCCGGCCGGCTGGGGCTGACGTCCCTGACAGACGCTCTGTCAGGGGCGAGACAGTCTCAGTCGGGCACGATCAGGGTGGGCAGCTCACCGGGCGGCTGGAGGATGTACCCGCCGCCTTCCTGCTTGAGCAAGTACACGGCGGGGCGGTTCGGAGACAGGATGTTCCAGCCGCTGCCGTCCGACCGCTCCACCACCCAGCGCGTGCCCTCGCCGGGGCTCTGGATGATGTAGCCGCCCTGCTTGTCCGGGATGAGATAGAGCGGCGCCGCGCCCGCGGTATAGATCACGTAGCCGTCACGCCACGCCGCGAAATACACGTCCACCGGAAACTCGCCGGGCGGCGTCGCCTTGAAGTGAATGGCCGCGGCGGGCGGCTCGGGAGGCGGAAACTCCGCATCGCTACTCACGCACCCACCGAGCGCGCCCAGCAGCGCCGCCAGCGCGATCCACAGCGCGCGAGGCCTCCGACTCATCTTCGCCACCACGCTCAGAGACCGAAGCGGCGAGTCGTCTCGGCGTGCGCGTTCCAGATCGCGGGCGGCATGCGGTCGCCGAACTGCTGGTAGAACTCGCCCAGCTCGTCGAGGGCCTGCCCCCACTCCTCACGATCCACGCGCAGGGCCGCCTCGATCGCGCCGGGCGGCACCTGCAGTCCGCGGGTGTCGATCGCGCCGGGCGCCGGCACGTAGCCGATCGGCGTCTCGACCGCCCCGCCGCCGCCGTGAATGCGCTCGACGATCCACTTCAGGATTCGCACGTTCTCGCCGTAGCCCGGCCACAGGAAGCGGCCCTGCTCGTCGCGGCGGAACCAGTTCACCCGGAAGATCCTCGGCGGATTCTTCAGCCGGGGACCGAAGGACAGCCAGTGCGCGAAGTAGTCGGCCATGTTGTAGCCGCAGAACGGGATCATGGCCATCGGGTCCCGTCGAACCACGCCGACCTTGCCGGTGATGGCTGCGGTCGTCTCGGTGCCCATCGCCGATCCGAGGAACACGCCATGCTGCCAATCGAAGGCCTCGAACACCAGCGGCACCACCCGGGCGCGCCGCGATCCGAAGATGAAGCCGGAGATCGGCACGCCCTGCGGGTCTTCCCAGTTGGGCGCGATGGACGGGCACTGCTGAGCGGGCACCGTGAAGCGCGAATTCGGGTGCGCGGCCGGACCGCCGCCGGGCGCCCACGGCTTGCCCTGCCAATCCAGCAAGCCCTCGGGCGCCTCGGGCCCCATACCCTCCCACCACGGCTCCTTCGACGGAGTCAGCGCCACGTTGGTGAAGATGGTGTTGGAGCGCACCATCGCCGCTCCGTTGGGATTGGTCTTGGCGCTGGTGTTCGGCGCCACCCCGAAGAAACCGCGCTCGGGGTTGGTGGCGCGAAGCTGGCCGTTGCCGTCCACGTGGATCCAGGCGATGTCGTCGCCGACCGTCCAGACCCGATAGCCCGGCAGGCTCGAGACCACCATCGCCAGGTTGGTCTTGCCCGACGCGCTCGGCATCGCGGCGGCCAGGTAGGTGACGCGCCCCTGCGGGTCCTCGAGGCCGAGGATCAGCATGTGCTCGGCCATCCATCCTTCCTGCCGGGCCTGGGAGGACGCAATGCGCAGCGCGTGGCACTTCTTGCCGAGTAGCGCGTTGCCGCCGTAGCCCGAGCCCACGCTCCAGATGAGCCGCTCCTCCGGGAAGTGCAGGATGAACCGGCGATCCGGCGAGAGATCGCCCAAGGAGTGCAGTCCGCGCACGAAGTCGTCGGCATCGCGCATGTGCTCGAGCGCGACCGAACCCACCCGGGTCATGATGTGCATGCTGGCCACCACGTACGCGCTGTCGGTCACCATGACACCCACCCGGCTCATCGACGAGCCGGCCGGACCCATCAAGTACGGGATCACCCACATCGTCCGGCCGCGCATGCTGCCGCGAAGCAGACGACCGACCTTCTCCTTGCCCTCGGCGGGCGCCATCCAGTTGTTGGTGGGGCCCGCGTCGTCCCGCGCGCCCGTACAGATGAACGTCAGCTGCTCGGTCCGCGCCACATCGGAGGGATGGCTCCGGTGCAGATAGCAGTTGGGGTAGGTCCGCGAGTTCAGCGGCAGCAACGTCCCGTCCCGGAGCATGTCGTCGATGAGCCGGTCGTACTCCGCCTTCGACCCGTCCGCCCACGCGATCTTGTTCGGCTGGGTCAGGCCCGCGACCTCATCCACCCACGTCTCCACCCGCTGCGTGCCGCTCATGGATGCTCCCCTCTCACCGGAGTGTTCGAACGTAGCAACCCATACTCACCGCCGGCCGCGCGGCTGTCAAACGCTCGGCGAAATCACGGGGCCAGCCGCCCGGTCGGCGAGCAGTCGTCCACGAGCGCGCGCGATCGATTGCAGGACAGGTGCCACGGAACCCGCCCTTGAAACCATGGAAAAGTATTCGAGGGACGCCGCCGCCCACCGGCTCGACCGCCGGCGGGAGCGGAAAAGCTTCCGAGAAAGTTTTCAACGCCGCGAGCCGCGTGGCGCCCTCGGCACGTCGCTCAGGAGCGCGGGGCTCCCGCGGGGCGTAGGCGCTGCGCAATCTCGTTGACCAGATGGTTGAGCCGCTCGGCCGCCTCCTCCCGCTCCTTCTGATGGCGATCGTTCTCGGCGCGCAGCTCGCCCATGGTCTGGCGCAGCTGATCGCCCTGCCGCTCGGAGGTCTCGAGCCGGTTGCGCAGCTGCTCGTTCTCGTACGTGACCCCGCGGAGCCGCTCGTTCTCGCGCTCGGACGCTTCCACCCGGTCCCGCAGGCGCTCATGCTCGTGCAGGAGCTCCAGCAGCGAGGCGAGCTGGGTCTGGCCGGACTCGAGCCAGCGCCGGACCTCGTCGTGGTCGCGCCCCTGCTTTGACTCGGCACTGATCATTCGATCGTCTCCTTTCGTACGAGTGGGAGGAGTGTAATCCAGTTGAAGCGGCGACTTGCGGTCAATCACCACCGAGCCGACTCGGGCCCTCCCGGCCGCGCTCCGCCGCCGCTCGCCGCGGCGCCGCTCCGACCTGTGAGCCCCGGTCACGACCCGCCGCTCGCCTCGCCGCCGGTCGAGGAGGACCTCGACCTCGCTCGATTCTCCGATGAAGAGGCTCCGCATCCGCTCTACCAGGGACGGCCGGTCCGGGCGGACCACGACGAGCAAGGGGCTCCGGGACGGGCTGGTCCAGAGCCAGAAGCAAGTACGGCGAAAGCGACCGGCCAGCAGCATGTCACCGCGCCCCCGGCTCGTTCCCCTCGCCCGCGTCCGGCTCCTTGCCGAGAATGCGCAGCCGGTGGGTCCAGCACAGACCGGGCACTTCTCGATCGTCGCCGGGTGTGTCGATGGTGACCAGGAGGGAGGGTTTGTCCTCCTGCCGGCACCGGGGACAGATGACTTTCAAGGCATCCGATACTCGGCAAACTCGGTGCCACGTGGACGTACTCAACCGGGTCTCTGCTCCGTGAGCCGCGACGCGTTCCCCGCGCCGAGATGCACGGTCGCTACGATTCTAGATAGTGTATGCATGTCAGTCTGTTAGAGGATGAACACGGACACAATACATGAGCATGGCCGCGTCGTACATCTCGGGCGGTGCGCAAGTTGCGCCCCTCCTCGATGGGAATCGCTCGACCGTGCCTGGGCGGCATCACTCCCTGACTAGGAAGATGCCTGCCTAGCGCCGAGGGCAGCCGTCGCCTTGACAGGCCCAAGAGCCAGTCCTAGCATGCGGCCAAGCCGCGAGGTGACAACATGAGTGAGTTCCACGACGAGTACTCCGAATCCCTGGACGCCGAGTTTCGCAAGCTCGAAGACGCGCTGCTGAGCGACGAGGTCCGGCTGCTCGCCCCGAGCGAGCCCATCCGGCTGGCGGCCGACGCCTCGGTGGCGGATGCGGTCACCCGCATGGTGGACAACCGGCGCGCCGGCGTCGTGATCGTGGACGCCGGCGGGCGGTTGATCGGCATCTTCACGGAGCGCGATCTGCTCACCCGGGTCGTGCACCAGGGCCGCGATCTCGGGCGAACCCGCCTCACCGACGTCATGACGCCCGACCCGGAAGCCCTTGCGCTGGACGACCGCGTCTGCTTCGCGGTCAACCGAATGCACGCCGCCGGCTACCGTACCGTGCCGCTGGTGGACGCCGAGCATCGCCCGATCGGTATCGTGACCGTCAACGACGTGATGGGCTGGCTGGCCCGCATCTTCCCCGAGGCGATCTTGAACCTGCGGCCGGGCGATCGGGTCAAGCGGCCGGCCCAGATGGACAGCGGCTAGAGCCGATCTTCCGGAACACCAGCCGGGAGGGCGCGTCGCGAAACGGCGAACCCGGCACGATGGCGGTGAACCGCCCGGCCGTGCCACCGACGATCAGCAGCTCGAGGCTCTCGGGCGTCTGGAATTTCGACAGGAGGGTCTCGCTCCGCGTTCCGTCCGGGAACGTGGCCAGCATCTCATCGGACAGGCCCTCGCCGCCGTCCGGCCCGGGCACCAGATCGCGCGCCGGCTTCCGGCGACACTGCCACAGGAACTGCCGCGCCTGCGCCTTCGACAGCCGTCGTCGGCTAGTGTCTTCGCGTGCTCCGGCGAGAAGACGAGCGCGACCGAGCATAGCCGCACCGCGCGGGGGATCGTGGGGTTGGTCCGCCAGCCGGGCCCGGAGATGCCACCGCCCGCGTTGATGTCGAGCGCTCGGCGAATCGGCCCGTGCACGATGACGAGCGGGGCGACCGCATCGGTCGTGCCCGACACCCCATCGCCTTCAGCGCCGCGATCACTATCGGGGACGCTCGCCACGCCGGTGTGACGAGCCGCCGCGGGCGCGGCTAGCGAGGGCGGGAAAACGGCGAGCGGTATTCGAGCCGCTCGCGGACCTTGTTGAGCAGGCGGTCGACCGTGAACGGCTTGGCCAGGAACGCGTCGACCGGGATCAGCACGCCGGCTTCGCTGATCACCTCGGCGGCGCGTCCCGACATGAAGATCATCTTGGTGTCCGGACGGGTCGCGGCCATGCGGTCGGCCAGCTCCTTGCCGTTCATTCCGGGCATCATGATGTCGGTGAGCAGAACGTGGATGGCTCCCGGGTGTTGCTCGGCGAGGCGCAGGGCCTGCTCGCCGTCTTCGGCTTCGAGGACCCGATAGCCGGCGCCCAGGAGAATGTCTCGCGCCAGGTTTCGCACCTGGCTCTCGTCGTCCACCACCAGAATCGTCTCCATTCGCGGCCTATTCTACCCCGCCGCAACCGGCGGCGCGGCACGTTGGTTCCCGTTGCCGCGAACCTTGACAGGCCCGCCGGGCGGTCCTAGAGTCGGGGCGCCATGAGGAAATGGATCGGCGCGCTGAGCCTCGTCTGGTTGCTGTGGTCCGATCTCTCCATCATCGCCAGGGACAATCCCCTCGACACCGTGATGCTCCGCTGGCTCGCGGGCGTGCCGCGGTTCCAGACGGATCAGATCCTCGCCGGCACCTACGCCACGTCGGACGAGTGCAAGGCGGCGCTGGAGCGGCACGTCGGGACACTCAAGGCCATCAACGACAGCTGGTCCTCGGAGCCATTCGAGGGCCGCGCGAACTCGGGCATCATCCACTACTACCGCGACGGCCTCGTGTACGCCCGCGCCGAGCTGCGCTGCGCGGAACAGCCGTAAGCCCCCCGGATCAGCGGGTCGGCGAAGCGGTCGATTCGGTTCGCACCGGCGGCGAGGCCTCCCGCGCGCCGCCGTCGAACACGTCCATCAGCCACGGCACCGTGATCACCACCACGATGGCCAGCACGATCAGCACCAGCGTCGCGCGAAACCATCCCGTCACGAAGATGCTGGGCGCGCCGTCGTAGCCGTCCGCTTCTCCGCGCAGCACCGCCAGCTCGGCACGCAGGTGCTCTTGCTCGTTCTCGAGTGTCTCGATGCGCGAGCGAAGCTGCCGCAGCGTGCCCGCCACGTCCCGGGACGACGGGCGCGCGGGACGACGCGCCTCGCCCGGCGACCCGGTCCCGACCCCGGCCATCCGCTGCCGGCGGGGACGCTCCGCCGGCTGGCCGTCGCCATTGCCGGTCAGCATCAGCTGACGCCTCGACGTGGGGGAAGCGGTCAACCCGTCGCCCGAAGCGACGGCGCGATCGCTCGCGCCTCGCGCCGTCGGGCCCCCGTCGTGCTGAGCCGCCGCCTCCACGGGACGGCCCATCGCCCGGAGATCGTCACGCGAGAGCGTCTGGATGCGAGCCAGAAGGCTCTTGACTGATCGCTCGGACACCTGCTGAGCGAGCACCAGGCGACCGTCGGCGCCCGTGTCCTCGAGGTAGGCCACCCAGTCCTTGAGACTCCGCGTCCCGTACCAGGACACCGTGAGACCACTGGCCTGCATGCGCTTGCGCCCCTCGATTTTGGCCGGTGGCTTGCGGGTGACCTCCATCCGAATCCCTTTCCACGCGCCCGCTTCCGGCCGGCGCGAGGCCCAAGATTACGACGCGGGCGGACCGCTGACAAGGGTCGTCACGAAGCTCCTGGCACGTACCTTTTACACGAGTGTCATGTAAAAGCTACACGACCTGACACCATCGCTCGGGTCCGTGCGCCCTGATCCCCCGCCTATTGTGGGAGAACGAACCTGGGCTACCCACTTCGCGTCGTCGGTTTCACACCGTCCGCTGGCACATCCGTTGCGTCCTCTGCGTCGCCCGAAAGGAGTCGGCATGCGCCTCACTTCCCTCACCGGCTTCCTCGCCGACGACCTCGCGGTCGACCTGGGGACCGCCAACACCCTCGTGTATGTACGAGGCCAGGGCATCGTCCTCAACGAGCCGTCGATCGTGGCCATGAAGGACGGCACGGTCCTCGCGGCCGGCCACGAAGCCAAGGCCATGCTGGGCCGCGCGCCGGGGCACATCTCGGTCGTCCGGCCGCTGCGGCACGGCGTCATCGCCGA
>Ga0209971_1000044_pt1 | contig 40743 bp, 33 predicted proteins | sample InoplaM3SAM_FD_187588 | JGI IMG/M metagenome (GOLD analysis project Ga0209971, IMG submission 187588) | Arabidopsis thaliana rhizosphere microbial communities from the Joint Genome Institute, USA, that affect carbon cycling - Inoculated... | ecosystem: Host-associated > Plants > Roots >... | reverse complement strand
TTCCATCCGCCGCGCGCGTCGAACTCACGGATCAGATCGAGCAGACGCGCGGTGGCGGCGTCGAGGTGGGCGGACAGCTCGGCGATCTCGTCGCCGAGCCGATCCAGCTCCTGGACGCGAGACGGAGATTCGAGAAGCGCGAACGATTCGGTCGTCATGACGTGGGCCTCCTTCCGCTGCGCCACTCTAACCCGCGATTTCCGGAGGGCCGGAGGCGGCCGACGTCGAATGATTCACGAGCGCCGAATGATTTCTGCTGGGCGGGCCGAACGGAATGCGGAAGCGCGGACGTCCGAGCGTCAAGGCCTGCATTCCGGGAGGGCTGCATATCGGCAGAGAAGTGCCCTGGCGAAACGTGTCAAGCGAAAACTGGACGAGCGCCCGCGGTCCCTACTCGGCCAGCCACACCGTGTCGAGCTGGTTGTTCAGGTAGTGGCTCGGGGTGATGGTCCAGCCGCGCACCTTCGAGAGATGCGGCACGATGCGGTTCCACTGGAAGGTCATGATGTAGTGCACCTCCTCGTCGTAGAGCCGCTTCTCGAACGCGCGCAGGAGCTTCTTGCGCTCGTCGGGGTCGGTGGTGCGGGACTGGCGCTCGTACAGGTCGTCCATCGCGGTGTCCTTGTGACGGCTGAAGTTCACCGGCGACGTGGTCAGGAACCAGTGCAGGTCCATGTCGGGCTCGACGATGGAGTTGCAGGGCGCGTTGGTGGACACCTCGAACTCGCCGTTCTTCTGCGCCTGCAGCCACGCGGCCGACTCCAGGCTCACCTGCTTGACGTTGAGCCCGACCTGCCGCCACTGGTCGATGAGCCAGATGCCCACCGGCTCGTAGGGCTGGGGCACCGCCCGGTTCGTGAGAACGAATGAGAGGCCCTCCGCGCCCGCTTCCTTCAAGAGCCGCCGCGCCTCCGCGCGCGAGGCGTTGATGTCGGCGCCGTAGCCGGCCAGCTTCTTCAGCTCGTCCGGCGGCGTGGCCCACGGCGTGCCCGGCACCTGGATGCCCGCCACGTCCTTGACCACCGCAATGCGGGAGAGCGCGGCGGAGCCGGCGTACCGATCCAGCGCGAGGGTCAGGGCGCGGCGCACGCGCTTGTCGCCGAACGGCTTCTTCTCCTGGTTCATCGACACCTGGATCGAGCAGTTCCACGGGCTCTCCTGCACCGTGATCTTGCTGCCGAGGGCCTGCACGAGCCCGTCCCGCTGCGACGGGCTGAAGCCGCGGAACTGGATCATCGCCCGCTCGCCGCGGATGGCCGCGACCTGGGCGGAGGAGTCCTGGATGAAGATGGCCCGGAAGCCATCGAGGTAGGGCTTGCCCTTGTCCCAGTAGTCCGGGTTCTTCTTGCCGACCCAGTGCGAGCCGCGCACGTACTCGGCGAACTTGAACGGGCCGGTGCCCATCACGTTCTTCTCGTACCAGTGCATGTCCTTGGCCAGGATCTCGGCCTTGTAGATCCAGTTCCACGGCGACGCGAGGTTGGTGAGGAACGACGCCTCCGGGTACTTGAGCCGGAACACGATCGTGTCCGGATTCGGCGCCTCGACCGCCTCCACCGTGCGGTAGGCGGCCTTGCGGCTCGAGATGACGCCGGCGGGCGGGAAGATGATCTTGTCGTACGAGGCCTTGACGTCGGCCGAGGTCATCAGGCTGCCGTCGTGGAACTTCACGCCGCGCCTCAGCTTGAAGGTGTAGGTCCGCTTGTCCGGGGAGATCGTCCACGACTCGGCGAGATCGCCGATGATCTTCGTGCCGGTGCGGTCGGTGGGCTCCACCCGCAGCAGGGTGCTGTACTGCGGCGCCCCGGGATGGAGCATCCCGAAGGTCTCCTCGCGATGCGCGTCGAAGCTCGGGGGCTCCGCGGCCACCACGAAGACCAGCTCGCCGCCCGCGCGGGGCTGCTCCTGCGCGGAAGTCGGCGGGACCGAGCCGAGCGCGAGAACGAGAACGAGGCAGCCGAGGAGCGTCAGCGATCGAGTGAGCCGGCTCATGTCCGACCTCCGTTGGGTAGCTCGTGGGAGTCTAGCATCGGCTCCAGGAGCGAAATAGGTGAGGGGCGGTTACCGCTTCAGGCGCGGGAGGAGGTGGGCGGCGGCGTCCGCCACCTGCGCGAGCTGGTCGCCGCCCGCAAAGCGCAGCGCCAGGTGCCGGGCGCCCGCGTCGATCCAGCGCTGGAGCCACTCCGCGCAGCCCTCGATCGGCCCCGCGTAGGTCGCCTGGCGCGCCATGATCGCGGCGGCCGGCGCCGCGTAGTACGTCTCGAGGAACTGGCGCAGCCGCTGCTCGGCGTTGGTCCGGTCGGCATCCAGCGCGAGGGTCACGTACGCGGCGCCCGAGACCGCGTCGGCGGCCCGGCCCGCCGAGCGCGCCGCGGCCTGGATCCCCGGGAAGTGCTCGGCGAAGAACTCCACGCTCGGCCCGGTCGGGAACCACGCGTCGAAGCGCGCGGCCTCGCGGAAGGCGGTCGGCCCGGAGCCGCCGATCCAGATGGGCGGCCCGCCGGCCCGGTGCGGCTTGGGCTCGACGGTGGCGCCGTCCAGGCTGAAGTGCTTGCCGTGGAAGGTGACCGCGTCGCGCTGCCAGAGCGCGCGGCAGATCTCGATGGTCTCGAGGAACCGGCCTACCCGGCGATCCCACGGCACCCCGCAGGCCGCGAACTCCTTGCGGATCTGCGGCGTGTCCGCGGCGATGCCCACCCCGAGGATCACCCGTCCCTCGGCCACCCGGTCGACGGTGGCGATCAGGTGCGCGAGCACCACCGGGTTGCGCAGCGCGGGCAGCAGCACGCCGGTGCCGAGGCGCACGCGCTTCGTGCGCGCCGCGATCGCGGCCATCAGGGTGAGCGGCTCGTGGCGCGGCCGCGCGGTGATCGAATCGCCGATCCACACCGAGTCGAAGCCGGCGGCCTCGGCGCGCTCGGCCATGGTGATGAGCGGGCCCGTCTCGGGCCGGCCCGACATGATCGCCTCGCGCGTGGGAATCAGGACACCGATCTCGACGGTCATGACGATCCTCCGATCAGGGATTCGACTTCCCGGGCAAGCGGCGAGGACTCGAGCCCCTCCCGCAGGCCCGGATCGCGCGTCGCCGCGCGCAACGAGGTGATGATGTCCCACGCCGCGCGGTAGCGCGCGAGCGCGTCGTCGCGCCGGCCGCGCGCCGCGTCGAGCCGCCCCAGGGCCTCGTGGCTCAGCCAGGTCTGGCGCGGCTGGCGGATCGCGGTCGCGAGCGCCAGCGAGCGCTGCAGCGCCTCCTCCGCCTCGCCCCAGGCGTGGCGGGCGGTGGCGCTCTCTCCCTTGATCCGCCAGGCCCACGCCTCGAACTTCCGGGAGGCGGTCGGCGCCGCGAGCTCGAGGCTCTGGTCGGCCAGACGCCCCGCCCGCGCGGGATCGCCCTGGCGCAGCGCGAGCTGCCCCTGGCTCGCGTAGCAGTGGGTCGCGTAGCGCCACGTCATCCAGCGGGATGGGGGCGGATGCAGCACGATCGAATGCGATTCCGCGAGGGCCTCCGCGGCGCTGGCCAGATCGCCCCGCGTCATGAACGCGTCGGCCTCGTTGTTCCGGATGAAGGCGCGCCGCTCGGCTCCGGTGCCGTGACCGGCCCGCGAGGAGCGGTTGGTCACCTCGTACGACAGCTCGGACAGCTCCATGCCCCGGTCGAGCGCGCCGCACTCCAGGAGCATCCACCCGAGGGTGTTCTGGAACCGCGGGATGAAGGCGTCGTCGCCGATGCGCTCGGCGAGCGCGAGCCCTTCGCTCAGCGCCACGAACGCGGCATCGTACTGGCCCAGGTCGTTCCACATCGCGCCCTGGTTCCAGAGGCAGCGGAGGAGCGGGATGACCAGGGAGTGGTCGCGGGCGAGCCGGGCGCCTTCGCTCGCCTGCTCGAGCCCCTCACGGTAGTCGCCGCGCCAGCCCGAGCGCAGGGCCAGCAAGTGCAGCGCCAGGGCCTGCCGGTTGGGGTCGCTCACCGACCGGCCGATCGCGAGCGCCCGCTCCACGTCGTCCTTCGCGGGGTCGAGGTTCCCGCTCACCAGGTGGATGTACCCGCGCACGTAGAGGCCGCCGGCGAGCGGCCGCTGCGCCCCCGCGGCCTCGGCGAGCTCGATCGCCTCGCGGGCGCCCTCGAGCGCGGCGGGCAGGTCCTCCGCCCACTGGAGCGCGGAGGCGGCCTGGATCAGCGCGTTGGCCTCGGCGGAGCGATCCTCCGCGCGCCGGGCCAGCTCCACGACGGTCTCGGCGGCCTCCCGGGAGCGCGGGAAGTCGCCCACCCCGAAGAAGAGGTCCGCCCGGGCTGAGTGGATGGTTATCAGGGTCGTCACCGGGGCGCGGTCTCCGAGACGCTCGGCCGCGCCGAGCGCTTCCGCGTAGAGATCGAGCGCCTGGCGCAGGCCGAAGGCCTGGGTGGCCTTCTGGGCGGCCCGGATCAGGTAGGCAAGCGCCCGCTCCGCGTCGTCGGTGCGGGAGAAGTGATGGGCGAGAACCTCATAGTGCTCGGGGAGCCGATCGGCGTAGAGCGTCTCGATGGCCGCGCCGACGAGACGGTGGAGCTCGCGCCGGCGCTGGACGAGCAGGGAGGCGTAGGCCACGTCCTGGGTCAGGGCGTGCTTGAAGCCGTAGGCCAGCTCGGGAAACCGTCGCCGCTCGTGAATGAGCTCGAGCGCGCTCAGCTCGCGCAGGGCGGGATCCGTGGCCTCGCCGATCTGGGACACGTGATCGACGAGACGGCGGCTGAACTCGCGCCCGATCACGGCGGCGAGCTGGAGGGTGACCTTCGGCGCCTCGGCGAGCCGGTCCACCCGGGCCGCGATCACGTCCTGGACCCGGTCGGGCACCGCGATCTGCGAGACGGGCCGGGTGAGGGCCAGCCGCCCCTCGACGGTCCGGAGCGCGCCCGTCTCCTCGAGAGAGCGGACCAGCTCCTCGACGTAGAACGGGTTGCCCTCCGCCTTGTCCGCGACGAGGGCGCGGAGCTCGTCGGGCAGCGCTTCGGCGCCCAGCACCGCCTGGGCGATGCGCGCGCTCTCCTCGCGGGAGAGCGCCGCCGGCACCACGCGCGTGAAGTAGCTCCGCTCTCCGAACGGGCTCGCGTACCCTGGGCGGTAGGTGAACACGAGCAGCGCGCGCAGGGCCGGCACGCTCTCGGTCAGGGTCGTCAGGAACTGCTCGCTCACCCCGTCGATCCAGTGCAGGTCCTCGATCACCACGACCTGCGGCCGCTTCTCGGCATTCCGGACCAGCATGCTCCGCAGCGCTTCGAAGGTCTCGGCCCGCCGCTCGGCGGGAGTCATCGAGCGCAGGTCGGCGCCCGGATCGATGGACAGGAGCGCCCGCAGATACGGCGCAACATGCGCGAGCTCCGGACTGATCGCGGCCAGGCCCCGCTCGACCTTCGCGGCGGCCGCCGCTTCCGTGTCCCCTTGCTCGATGTCGAGCTGCCGACGGAGCAGGTCGACCAGCGGATGGAAGGGCATGGCCCGGCCGAAGGACAGGCAGTGCCCTTCGTGCCACGCGGCCTCGCCGCCGATCCGCCGGCGCAGCTCGGACAGCAGGCGCGACTTGCCCATCCCGGCCTCGGCCACCAGGAAGGCCACCTGGCCCTGGCCGTCGCGGGCGCGCCCGAAGGCTTCGAGCAGCAGGCCCAGCTCTCGCTCCCGCCCCACGAACGGCGTGAGCCCGCCCTCGGCGGCGATCTCCAGCCGCGTGCGGGCCTCGTGCGCCGCCACCACCTCCCACGCGCCGACGGGCTCGGTCTTGCCCTTGACCTCCATCGGCCCCAGGGGTCGCGTCTCGAAGTAACCGCGCACCAGACGGTAGGTCGCCTCCGAGATCGTCACGCGGCCGGGCGCTCCGCCCTGCTGCATGCGCGCGGCCACGTTGGTGGCGTCGCCCACCGCGGTGTAGTCCATGCGCAGATCGCTGCCGATGCTGCCTACCACCACGAGCCCGGTGTTGAGCCCCTGCCGGGCGCGAAAACGGATCCCACGCGGGAGCAGCTCGGCCTGGTACGCCTCGAGCGCCCGCGCGATGCCGAGCGCGGCGTGCACCGCGCGGACCGCGTGGTCCTCGTGCGCGATCGGCGCCCCGAAGATCGCCATGATCCCGTCCCCCAGGAACTGGTTGACGGTGCCCTCGTAACGGTGGACCTCGGCCAGCATGGAGTCGAAGGCCCGGCTCATGATCCGGTGGACCTCCTCGGGGTCGAGGCGCTCCGAGAGCGCCGTGAAGCCGGACACGTCGACGAACAGCACCGTCACCTGCTTGCGCTCGCCCTGCAGGGCGCCGGCGCTGGTGAGGATCTTCTCGGCCAGGTGCCGTGGCGTGTAGGTGACCGGCGACGCGGAGGGAGCCGGCGACGCGGGGGCAGCGGACGCCGCCGGTGCGGCGAGGGCCGCCCCGCACTGGTGGCAGAAGCGGTTGCCCGGCGGGTTGGGAGCCTGGCACGAGGGGCAGACCGCGGCCAGGCGGCTCCCGCAGCCCCCGCAGAACTGGGCGCCGGCCGGATTCGTCTGGCCGCAGCCCGGGCAGGTCACGCTGTCAGGCGTCGCGCCAGGCGCTCGCCTGGTCGAGGGCGGCGGTCTGCTCGGCGTCGAGCTTCAGGTCGATCCCTCCCACCAGCTCTTTCAGCTGAGAAACGGAGGTGGCCGACGCGATCGGCGCGGTGATCCCCGGCCGGTGGGCGAGCCACGACAGCGACACCTGGGCGGCGCTGGCGTTGGCCGCCGCCGCGGCCTTCTCCACCGCGGCCAGCACCCGGAAGCCGCGCTCGTTCATGTAGGTCTTCTCGACCCCGCCGGCGCGCGCGGTCTTGGGCAGCGGCTCGCCGGAGCGGTACTTGCCCGACAGGAAGCCGCTGGCCAGCGAGGAGTACGGGATCACCCCCACCTCCTGCTCGCGGCAGAGCGGCTCCAGCTCGCGCTCGTACTCGTCGCGCATCACCAGGTTGTACTTCGGCTGCAGGCACTCGTAGCGCGCGTAGCGGTGGCGGTCGCTCTCCCACAGCGCGCGGGTCAGTCGCCACGCCGGGTAGTTCGAGGCGCCGAGGTAGCGCACCTTGCCCTGCCGGATCAGATCGTCGAAAGCCCGCAGGGTCTCCTCGAGCGGCGTGTCCTGGTCGTCCCAGTGCGCCTGGTAGAGGTCGATGTAGTCGGTCTGAAGGCGCCGCAGCGAGGCCTCGACGCCTTCCATGATGTGGGCGCGCGAGAGACCCTTGTCGTTGGGACCCGGACCCATCGGCCCGCAGACCTTGGTGGCGATCAGCACCGACGCGCGGTTCTTCCGCGCGGTCATCCAGAGGCCGAGCGCGGCCTCCGACTCCCCGCCCGTGTTGCCGGGAGCCCAGCGCGAGTAGACGTCGGCGGTGTCGATGAAGTTGCCGCCCGCCTCGCAGTAGGCGTCGAGCACCGCCTCGGAGGCCTTCTGGTCGGTGGTCCACCCGAACGTGTTGCCCCCCAGGCACAGCGCGGACACCTTGAGCCCGGTGCGGCCGAGCCGGCGCATCAGCATGATCGCTCTCCTATTTCCAGAGTTGGCGGGACGCCAGCCGCGCCCCCTCCGCCATCGACTCGAGCTTCGCCCAGACGATCTCCGGCTCCACGAGAGGCTGCGACCGCGCGAAGGTCGCGAAGCCGCAGTCGCTGCCCGCCATCACCCGCTCGCGTCCCACGACCTCCGCGTAGCGCACGATCCGCTGCGCGATCAGCTCGGGGTGCTCGATGAAGTTGGTGGTGGTGTCGAGCACGCCGGGGATCAGGATCTTGTCCTCCGGTAGCTTGACCTCCCGGAACACCGCCCACTCGTGCGCGTGGCGGGGATTGGCGCCCTCGAGCGAGATGGCCTGCGGACGCGCGCGGAGGACCACCGGCAGGATCTCGCGCAGCGGGATGTCGCGGTGATGCGGGCCCTCGTAGTTGCCCCAGCAGAGGTGCAGGCGCAGCCGGTCGGGCGGGATGTCGCGAAGCGCGTGGTTGAGCGCCTCCACGTTGCCCTCGGCGATCCGCACGAACTCGGCGTTGCCGACCTCGGGGAACGCCAGATGGCGGCTCATGGCCAGGTCCGGGCAGTCGACCTGCAGGACGAAGCCGGCGCGGTGGATCGCATCGTACTCCTCCTTCATCACGTCGACCAGCCGGGCGAGGTACGCCTCGCGGCTCGGGTAGTGCGTGTTCTGGAGGAAGTGGGCGATCACCCCCGGCGAGGCCGCGCTCATGAACGCGTCGGTGGGGACGGCGCTCTCGACGGCGGCGCGGAAATTGGCCACGTCCTTCTGCACCGCCCCGCGGTCCTTCCAGTCGATCGGGCCGTTGCAGGCCGGCCGCAGGATCGCGGCGCGGCGCTCGGCCCGCGCCGCCGCCTCCGGGAAGTCGGCCCAGTCGGCTCGCTTCGCCGCGCCGCTCTGGCCGTCGAAGCCGGTGAGCCGGTGCCGCACGTAGGTCGAGTAGCCCACCTTGCCCTGCTCGCCGTCGCTCACCACGTCGACGCCGGCGTCCACCTGCCGGCGCACGATGTCGGCGACGGCGCGGCGCACCCGCGCCTCGATCGCGGCCGCGTCGACGGCGCCCCCGGTGTCGAGCGCGTCGAGCATCCCGGCCAGGTCGGGCGGACGCGGCAGGCTCCCGGTGTGCGTGGTGAGGATGCGGTCGATGCTCCGCTTCATGGGGCGAGCGGAATGTGACCGCACTCGCGCGAGGTTGTCAAGGACGCGGGGCCCCGCGGGCGAGACCGGCCGCCTCGCGACTACTCGATCACCTCGTCCGCCCGCTGCAGCAGCGACGGCGAGATGGTCACGCCGAGGGCCCGGGCGGTGCTGAGGTTGATCACCATGTCGAACTTCGTCGGCTGCTCCACCGGCAGCTCGCCCGTCCTGGCGCCCTTCAGGATCCGGTCCACATAGACCGCCGCGCGCCGATACATCTCGGGAATGCTCCCGCCATAGAACATGAGGCCCCCGGAGTCCACGAATTCCCGGCCTGGATACATCGAGGGCAGCCGGTGTTTCAGCGCGAAGTCGGCGATACGCACGCGGTAGGAATGGATGAGCGGATCGGCCGTGGTCATGAGCGCATCGGGTCGACGCCCGGCGAGCGCTCCGAAGACCAACTCGAAATCGTGGGAGCCTCGAAACTTGTGGGGCTCGAGCCGGACGGCCAGAGTCGCCGCCCATCGCTGGGTCTCTTCGAGAGCCAAGACGCTCCCCGCGTTCTCGGGATTGTAGATGAGGGCGACCCGAGACAGCCCCGGAAGGGCCTCCTTGAGGAGCTCCAAGCGCTTGCCGTATTCGGGGCCGATGAACGCGACCCCGGTGACGTTGCCGCCCGGGCGCGCGTAGCTCGCAACGAGGCCCGTCCGATCGGGGAACGCCACGTTGGCGAACACGATCGGGATCGTGGACGTCGACCGCTTGGCCGCCTGGGAGGCCTGCGTGCCCGCGGTGCAGAGCACCTCGACCGGACGGCGAACCAGCTCGGCCGCGAGCTCCGGCAGACGCTCGGTGTGCCCCTCGGCCCAGCGGGCCTCGACGGTGACGTTCTGACCCTCGATGTACCCGAGCTCTCGCAGGCCAGCCTGAAGGGCCTGCAGATTGGGGAGGCCCTCGGTGGCCGAGGCCGGCGATAGCACCCCGATGCGCGGCATCCGCTTGGCCGGCTGCGCACCCGCGATGAGCGGGGCGACGAGGAGGATGCCGCCGGTCATCGTCACGATGAAGGCGCGGCGAGGCATCCCGGAGGACCGCATCGGGTCCGATTGTCCCCACGTCACGCGGCGAGTCTACCAGCATTCGAGGGTGTGGCGCACTCTCCCGCCGCTCTCTTGCCCCCACCGGCGAGGATGCTACAGTCTCTTCCACACGATCGATCCCCCCTCCCGAAGGAGGATCCCATGGGACGCGCGTACCACGTCATCGACGCCGACGGCCACGTGCTGGAGCCGGTGGACATCTGGGACAAGTACATCGACCCCGCCTACCGCGACCGCGCCCCGCGCATCGTCATCGACACCGACGGCAAGGAGCGCCTGCTCGTCGAGGGACGCGTGCTCGGCAGCCAGAAGGGCTTCGGGGTGATCGGAGCCATCGGGGCGCGCCAGGGCGGCGTGCCCGAGGAGACCATGAAGTACGTGGACGGCCGGCGCGGCGGCTTCGATCCGCACGCCCGCATCCCGGACATGGATCTCGACGGCATCGACGCCGCGTTCCTGTATCCGAGCGTCGGCCTCTTCTCCGGCGCGGTCCGCGAGCCGGGATTGGCCGCCGGCATGTGCCGCGCGTACAACCGATGGCTCGCCGACTACTGCCAGCCCTACCCCGACCGCCTGTTCGGGGTCGCGATGCTGCCGATGCAGTCCATCGACCTGGCCATCCAGGAGATGCGCTACGCGCGGAAGGAGCTGGGCATGCGCGCGGGCTTTCTCCGCCCCAACCCCTACAACGACAAGATGCTGCACCACCCGGACTACGCGCCGTTCTGGGAAGAGGTGCAGGAGCTCGACATGGCGATCGGCCTGCACGAGGGCGCGAGCGGCGGCATGCCCCAGGTCGGAGTGGACCGGTTCGAGACGCGCGGGGCGCGGCACATCATCTCGCACACCATGGAGATGATGCTGGCCGCGATGAGCGTGATCTGGAGCGGGGTGTGCGACCGCTACCCGCGCGTGCGCATCGGCTTCATGGAATCCGGCGGCGGCTGGATCGCCCCCTGGCTCGATCGCATGGATCGCCACTTCGACGACCAGGGCTTCAACGACTCCGGGCTGTCGATGAAGCCGAGCGAGCTGTTCCAGCGCAACTGCTGGATCTCGTTCGAGCCGGTCGAGGGCTGCCTGGGCCCGCTCGCCGAGTACATCGGGCCGCACAAGATCCTGTGGGCCACCGACTACCCCCATCCCGACGGCTTCTTCCCCGGCGCGCCGCAGATGATCCGCGACCGCTCCGAGCTGTCGGAGGCCACCAGGCGCGAGATCCTGGCCGGGGGCGCGCGCGGGTTCTACCGGCTCTGAGGAGCGATCGTGACCGACCAGGCCCTGTCCGGCATCCGCATCCTGGACCTCACCCAGTTCGAGGCGGGCACCTCCTGCACCCAGCTGCTCGGCTGGCTCGGCGCCGACGTCGTCAAGATCGAGCCGCCGGGCGGCGAGCAGTCGCGGCGCAACCGACCCGAGGTGCCGGGGCTCGACGCGATGTTCTTCCTGCTCTTCAACGCCAACAAGCGTAGCGTGACGATCGACCTCAAGAAGCCGGAGGGCCACGCGCTCTTCCTGCGGCTGGTCGAGCGCGCCGACGTGGTGGTGGAGAACTTCGCGCCCGGGCTCATGGAGCGGCTCGGGCTCGACCACGAGCGCCTGAGCGCGGTGAATCCCAGGATCATCCTGGCGCGGCTGAAGGGGTTCGGGCTCTCCGGGCCGTATCACGAGTACAAGAGCTTCGACATGATCGCCCAGGCGATGGGCGGCGTGATGAGCGTCACCGGCTTCCCGGACCGCGAGCCGGTGCTCTGCGGGGCCAACATCGGCGACAGCGGGGCGGGCGTGCACCTGGCCGCCGGCATCATGGCCGCCTACATCGAGCGCCAGCGCACCGGACGCGGTCAGGTCGTCGAGGTGTCCATGCAGGAGGCGGTGGCCAACCTGATCCGCCAGCGCTACGTCGTGCACTACCGCGACGGCAAGCCGACGCCGCGGCGGGGCAACGGCGCGCCGCCCGGCGCGGTGCCCGACGGCCTCTACGCGTGCGCGCCCGGCGGCCCGAACGACTACGTGTACATCTACGTGCAGCCGATGAACCAGGGCATGTGGGAGGACTTCGCGCGGGCCATCGGCCGCGACGACCTGCTGGCCGACCCGCGCTGCGCGGACGCGCCGACGCGATGGCAGCACCGCGAGGACCTGAACGGCATCGCGCGGGCGTGGACCGGCGCGCGCAGCAAGCACGAGGTGCTGGCCACCCTGGGCAAGGCGGGCGTGCCGTGCGGGGCGATCCTCGACACCCAGGAGGTGCTGGACGACCCGCACCTCAACGCGCGCGGCGCGGTCGAGACCATCGAGCATCCCACGCGCGGCCGGTTCCGCGTGCCCGGGTGCCCGATCCGCCTGTCCGACTCCGAGGCGGTGACCACGCCGCCCCCGCTCGCCGGCCAGCACACCGACGAGGTGCTGGCGGAGGTACTCGGGCTCACCGCGGACGAGGTGGCCGGCCTGCGGGCGCGCGCCGTCGTCTGAGCCGTGCGGTTCGGTCACGCGCCGTCCATCTGGGAGCAGTTCCCCCAGCTCGTCCCCGGCGTCCTGCGGGTCGGCGGCATCCACCCGAAGGCGGACGTGCAGGCGCTGATCGAGCCCTGGCACGCGCGGGCGCGCGAGCGGCTGGCGCGCGGCCCCGAGTCCGAGCTGGCCGAGATCTCCGCGTGGCGCCGCGCCTACACCCAGATGGGCCTCAAGCCCACGCAGTACCGCTCCGCTGCCGAGGCCCTGCTTCGCCGCTTCCGTCGTGACAACGACCTGCCACGCCTGCATCCGCTGGTGGATCTGGGCAACGCGCTCTCGCTCGCCTTCGCGCTGCCGGTGGCGATCTTCGACCTCGCGGGCGTCGATTCGTTCCTGGAGGTGCGCCACGCCGCGGGTGGTGAGGCGTACGACGGCTTCGGAGGCGAGACGGAGCGCGCCGAGCCGGGCGAGGTCATCTTCGCCGACGCGGCCGGCCACGCGCACGCGCGACGCTGGACGTTTCGGCAGAGCCGGCGCTCCACCGTCACCGCCGACACCCGCGAGGTCCTCATCGTCGTCGAGGGAATGCACGAGACCGCGGCCGCCGACGTGCCGGCCCTGATCGACGCGCTCGCCGGGCACATCACGGGCTGCTGGGAAGCCCCGCGGCAGCGCACCGTGCTCTCCTCGGCATCGCCACGCATCGAGCTGCCGGCCTGAGCCCACTCTCGCCGTCCGTCCCCAGCATCGGCTCGGTGGTGCTGCAGAGCCTGCCCGCCGCGGCGGCGGTCGCGGTGTTCGGCAGCCTCTACGGCGCCGCCGCGCGCGCCTACCTCGGGGCGCCGCTGACGCTGGCCTCCTCGGTCATCGTCTACTCGGGGGCGCTGCAATTCGCGCTGGTGGCCCTGCTCGGCGCCGGCGCCACGCTCGTCCCGCTCCTGCTGACCGCGGTCGTGCTGAACCTGCGCCACCTGGTGCTGGGGGCGGCGCTGCGCTCGCGCTTCGAGAGCGGGCCGCGGCGGCGGGCCCTGCTCGCGTTCTTCCTGGTGGACGAGACGTTCGGGTTCGCCATCGCGGCCGGCAACGCGGTCGAGCCGCGCGCGGTGGGCGCCACCACCGAGCGCACGCTGCTGGTGGCCGGGCTCACGCTCTGGGTCGCGTGGCTCGTGGGCACCCTGGTCGGCGTGCTGGGCGGCGGGCTCGCCGCGGTCGAGAGCGTGGCCGGCGCGATCTTCCCGGTGCTGTTCATCGGGCTGGCCGCGCTCGCGGTGACGCGGCCGTCCCACGTGGCGCGCGCGGTCGCGGCCGCCGTGCTCACCGCGGCGGTGGCGGTGCTGCTGCCCGACCTGCGCATGCTCGCGCCGGTCATCGCGGGCGTGCTGGTGGCCTTGCCGGGTCGGGCGTCGTGAGCGCGCTGGTGCTGCTGGCGATCGCGCTGATCACCTACGGCAGCCGCGCCGCCGCGGTGGTGCTGCTGCCGCGCCCGGGCGCGCGCTTCGAGATGATCCTCTCACGCATCCCGGCCGCGATCTTCGCGAGCCTGGCGACGGCCACCCTCGTGGGCGACGGCGGCCGGCTGGCCGACGTCCCGGTGCTGGCCGCCGCGGCGGGCGCGCTGCTCGCCAGCCCGGCGCGCTCGCTGCTGCTGTGCCTGATCGGCGGCGCGATCGGCTACGCGGCGGGGGCCTGGCTCGGCTGAGCGCGCCTCAGCGCCGGCTCGGCCAGGTGCCCATGACCTGGCGGAGGATCGCGAACTCGCCGATGTGGTAGGTGTTGTGCTCGGAGACGATCAGCAGCTCGCGGATCAGCGTGTGCTGCTGCGCGTAGGGCAGCGCCGAGCCCAGCGCCACGCGCGGGTTCGCCGCGATCTTCTCGAGCGCGGCCCGGTCGCGGCGGAAGTCGGCGATCGTCTTCTTCCACGCCGCCGCGTCGGCCTCGTCGTCCGCCCTGGGCCAGTAGTCGTCGGGCCACGTGGGCAGGCGGTATTCCGGGTCCTCGATGTACTCGAGGATATCGCGCTGGGCGATCCGCATGTGCTCGAGCAGGTGCCACGGGGTGTACGGCACGTTGGGCGGGCGCGTGTTGATGTGCCGCATCGGGAAGCCGGCGACCACGTCGTCGAAGGTCATGTACGAGGGTCCGCGCACCAGGGCCCGCACCTCGGCGCGCACCGCGTCCTTCTTCACGCCGCCCTTCGCCTTCACGCCGCCCTTTGCCTTCATGCCGCCCTTTGCCTTCATGCCGGCTTTCGCGCGACTCACGGCTGCCACGTCGGCCAGCTAGGCGGCACCGGCAGCGTCTTGAGCGCGGCGGTGAACGCGCTCCAGAGGAACGCGTGCTGACCCGTTCCCGGCCCGATCAGCCCGCCACCGAACCCGAGCTGCCGCACCGCCAGACGCGACGCTTCCTGCACGTCCTCCACCGGCTCGAAGCGCCCGTCGCTCTGACGGCGGCTCAGCACCGGCGTCGGGCGCGGCTGGCCCGGTCTGAAACCGAGCAGATACTCGTGCCCGTCGTTGCCGTCGACGAGAATGCCCTTCACCGTACCCTGCCCCTTCATCCCCCCGTCCTCCTGCCCGAACACTACACTGGGGTCAGGTCTTGCATTACGACATTTGGTGGCGCGCCACGATGGCCTGACGCGGCGAAAATGTCGTAATGCAAGACCTGACCCCGGGACCCCGGGACGAGGCGTTGACAAGGGCGCTTCCGGGTCTAGACTCGGTCGCCAAGGAGGCCACGCTCGTGACGACACGCAATCGCTATGCGTTCCGACTGCTTCCCGGCATGCGGCAGGGCCTCGCCAGCGAGACGCCGGTGCCCACGCGCCTCGTCTCCAACGAGGAGTTCCCGCCCCTGCCCCAGACGCCCGAGCAGCGCCGAGTCGAGAGGCTCATCCTGAGCGAAGCGGGGCGGCTCGCGCCGCGCCTCGGCCTGAGCCGCCGCGACTTCCTGCGCACGAGCGGCGGCATGGCCACGTCGCTGCTCGCGATGAACGCGGTGTTCGGCCGCTTCTGGGACGTGCAGCCGGTCGAGGCCGCCGACCCGGCCGCCTTCAAGGCACGGAGCGGGGATGCCTACTTCATCTTCGACGTGCAGCTGCACTACGTGGGCGCCGCCTACGATCCCCACGACGAGGAAGCCACCCGCAAGGGCGCGGTGAGCAAGCAGGCGCTGCTCGGGCTGCGGCAGGGCTCGCGGCGCCTGAACCCGAGGCTGGCCTCCGACCGCGGCACCATGGCCGACCTGGCGTGGGCCAACATGGTCAAGGAGGTCTTCCTCGACAGCGAGACCGACATCGGTCTCATCTCGACGCCGCCGGGGCCGTATCCGCAGGAAGCGGTCGTGCCGCCGAAGGAGATGACGCACATCCGCGACGAGATCAACCGCGTGACCCAGTCGCGTCGCATGCTCGCGCACGGGCTGATCACCCCGCAGCTGGGCCAGGTCGATCTCGACTTCATGGACCAGCAGGCCACCACCATGAAGGTCGACGCGTGGAAGGGATACACCGGCGCGGCGCCCAAGGGGTTCGACCACGGCTGGTTCGTGGACGACGAGAAGATCGCCTACCCCATGCTGGAGCGGGCCCGGAAGCTGGGCGTCAAGCGCGTGTGCCTGCACAAGGGGCTGCCGCTCGGGCCGGTGTCCGACTACAACCATCCGCGCGACGTGATCAAGGCTGCGCGCGATTTCCCGGACATCGATTTCGTGCTCTATCATGCCGGGCTGCTCACCGTGCCGCGCGCCCAGTCGGTCGACGTGCCGTGGACCAGCGAGTTCTGCCGGATGGCCAAGAAGGCGGGCGTGCAGAAGAACGTCTACATGGAGCTCGGCTCCACCTTCGGCCAGCTCGCCACCACCAATCCGACCGCGTGCGCGCATCTGCTCGGGCAGGCCATCGACGCCTTCGGCGCCGACCACGTGCTGTGGGGCACCGACTCGATCTGGTACGGCACGCCCCAGTGGCAGATCGACGCCTTCCGCCGCTTCGAGATCCCCAAGGCGCTCATCGAGGCGCACGGCTACCAGCCGCTCACCCGCCAGGTCAAGGAGCAGATCTTCGGACTCAACGCGGCGCGCCTCTTCAACGTCGACGTCGCGGCCAAGCGCAACGAGATCCCGAAGGACTACCTCTCGCAGATCAAGATGGCCTATCTCGAGGGGGGCCCGGCCCCCACCCACCGCTTCTACGGCTGGACCGCCTAGATCGGGGTCAGGTCTTGCATTACGACATTTTCGTGACGCGCGACGATGCCGGCGAGAGCGGCAAAAATGTCGTAATGCAAGACCTGACCCCAGCCTAAAGGTAGACGCGGGGGACGCGGGTGTTGATGTTGGTCAGGATCTCGTAGGGGATGGTGCCGGCCCATTCCGCGAGGTGCTCGCAGGTGATGATCTCGTCGCCGTCGCGGCCCAGCAGGGTGACCACGTCCCCGTTGAAGGCGCTCTCCCATTCGAGATTGACCATGATCTGGTCCATGCAGACCCGGCCCACCACCGGGTACTTCCGCCCGCGGATGAGCACGTGGGCCACGTTGGAGAGCGCGCGGAAGTAGCCGTCGCCGTAGCCCACCGGCACCGTGACCACGCGCACCGGATGGTCGGACTGCCACGTGGACCCGTAGCTCACCGGGTGGCCGGGGCTCACCACCTTGAAGTACACCACGCGCGAGCGCATGGACAGCGCCGGCTCGACCGCGATCGTCTTCCGCGCCTCGTCCGACGGATAGACGCCGTAGAGCAGGATGCCCGGCCGCACCAGATCGAGATGGCTCTCGGGCAGCTGCAGCACCGCCCCCGAGTTGGCGATATGGCGCACCGGCGGCTTGACGCCCTGCTTGTCGTACCACTCGAGCACCTCGAGGAAGCGCGCGAGCTGCACGCGGGCCGAGGTCAGATCGGCGGCGTCCGCGTTGGCGAAGTGGGAGTAGATGCCCTCGACGACCGCGTGCCGGCACTCCGACGCGCGCTCGAGCAGCCCGCGGGCGCTGTAGTAGTGGACGCCGATGCGCTCCATGCCGGTGTCGATCTTGAGGTGCACGCGGGCGGTGACGCCGAGACGGCCCGCCTCCTCCTCGACCTGCTTGAGCTTGTCGATGGACGAGGCGGTGAGGGTGAGGTCGTGGCGCAGGAACAGCGGGATCTGGTCGCCGAAGATGCCGCCCATCACGAGGATCGGCTGGACGACCCCCGCCTCGCGCAGCGCGATCGCCTCCTCCAGGAAGGCCACTCCGAAGCACGGCGCGCCGAGCGAGGCGAGATGCCGGGCCACCGGCACCAGGCCGTGGCCGTAAGCGTTGGCCTTCAAGATGGGCATCACCGCGGCATGTCCGACCGCCGCCTGGATCGCGCGGAAGTTGTCCGCGAGCCGGGTCAGGCTGACCTCGACGATCGTCGGCCGCAGTGAGCCCTGGTCCACCGGCTACTTGGGCACCATGCCCTTGAAGCGGGGCATGACCTCCTTGGCGAGCAATTCCATCGAGTGGTGCCACGCCTTCGGGTTCTCGCTGTAGTCGAAGCAGAACACGAGCAGCGTGCCGAAGCCGCCGACCTCGTCGTAGATGTCGTTGAGCTTCTGCGACACCGTGTCCGGCGAGCCGACCAGCCAGTTGTGCTTGGCGCAGTACTCGGGCGTCACGTCGCCGTCCGGCACCGAGGGGTCGTGCTTGAGATACTCGGTGAATCCGAAGGCGCCCAGCAGCGGCAGGAAGTACTCGGTCATCATGCGGCCCATCATGCCACCCGCGGAGTGCCGCAGCGCCTCCGCGTCGGTGTCGGCCACGAACACCTCGCGCACCATGCGCCAGTCCGACCGCTTCGGCGTGCGCCCGGACTTTGCGGCCCCCTGCTCCACCGCCTCCCAGTGGCTGCCCACGTAGGCCGGGTTGAGATTCAGGCTCATCGGCCAGAACCCGCGCTCGCCCGCCAGCTTCAGCGTGTCCGAGCCCTTGTTGAGCCCGGCCACTCCGATGGGCGGGTGCGGCTTCTGGAACGGGAAGATGTGCGGCCGCAGCGTGCCGAACATCGTCCCGGTCTTGGTCACGTGCCAGAACTTGCCCTTGTAGTCGAACTCGGGCTCCTCGCTCCAGAGACGCAGGATGATGTCGAGCGACTCCCGCGTCATCTCCCGGTTCTGCCCGGCCATGCCGTCGACGTTGAAGAGCGACCAGTCGCTCGGCAGCCCGCTCGCGGCCACCCCGAAGTTGAGCCGGCCCTGCGCGAGGTGATCGAGCATCGCCACCCGGTTGGCCAGCTCGGCCGGGTGATGGAACGGCATCAGGAATCCGCCGGGACCGATTCGCATCCGCTTGGTCTGCATCAGGGCCTGCGCCACCAGGAGATCCGGCGAGGGATGCGGCTCCCACGGCGCGGTGTGGTGCTCGCCGATCCACGCCTCGCTGAAGCCCAGCTCGTCCGCCCAGCGGAGATTCTGGAGATCCCACTGGTGCCCGTCGAAGAGCTTCCGCTCGGGCGGGTGCGACGGCATCGTGAACAGCCCGTAGTCCATGGCGTACCTCCTTACCGATCTCGCTCGAAGGGAAAGAGCGGCCGCCGCCGGTTCCGATAGGTGAAGAGCCGGAGGTCGGAGCTGGTCACGCCGTCACCGTCGCACAGGACGATGTGCCGGGCGATGGGCTCGAACCCGGCACGGAAATGCTGGCGCGACTTGATCAGGACGTACTTCTTGCGGCGCGGGTCGATCCCGCAATGGGTGAATACGCCGAGATCGAAGGGCTCGCTGCGCCCCTCCGAGACGACGATCTGCATGGCGCCGGTGTCGAGCACCGCGGTCCGGCCCATGCGCACGCGGGTGCCGGTGGCCATCGGCCCGGTGACGGTGAACTCCCCGTCGGTGATGCGCGTGACCTTGCCGGTCACCGCCAGCGGCTTGCCCGGCAAGTTGATCTGTGGCATGTCGATGCGGCCGCCGAGCGGCAGGGTCACGCTCGCCGCGGTGCCCGCCTCGACCAGGCGCCGCACGCCGGCCGGATCGCAGATGGGCCCCGCGGCCACGTCGGTGAGCCCCTGGCGCATGACCTCGTCGATGACGCTCATGACGTCCTGGGTGCCGCCGGAGGCGGTGTTGTCGCCGTGATCCACCAGCACGATCGGCCCGTCGCCCAGCGAGCGGGCGTGCGCGACCTGCTCGGCCAGCGGGGCGCCATGGTAGAGGAAGTCATCCCGCCGCTCCCACGCCATCGCGAGCAGGCGGTCGCGCAGGGCCGCGCCCGCGTCGGCGCGGCGATCGCACACGATCACCGCGGAGAGCGAGGTGTGCGGGATGTCGGCGTGCGGGAAACCGCCGAACACCGAGGCGTTGAGCACCGTCCCGCCCGCTTCCGCCGCCATCGCCATGTCCATGATGTCCTTCATGGGCTGACGCGATGGGGTGTGGACCAGGGTGCTGGTCATCATCGGCCGCGAGCCCCACACCAGCACCGGCTCGATCTCGCCGCGCAGCGCGCGCAGCATGGTGCGCCCCGCCCGCTGGCCGGTCTCCCCCATGTCCACGTGGGGGTAGGTGCAGTAGCCGGCGATGACGGTGGCATTGTCGACCATCGCCGCGGTCATGTGCGAGTGGAAGTCGAGCCCCACCGCGATGGGCACCCGCGGGGCCACCGCCCGGAGGCGCCGCAGCAATTCGCCCTCGCCGTCGTCGACGTGCTCGGCCACCATCGCCCCGTGCAGGGCCAGGAACACCGCGTCGCAGCCGCCCCGTACCGCGCCCACGATGGCCTCGACCATGTCCTCGTAGGCGCCCTTCTCCACGTAGCCCGACGGGTGCGCCCCGCCCGCCACCGGCAGCACGATCTCGGCGCCGGCCTGCTCGGCCACGTGCAGGAAGCCGCCCAGCTGGGTGTTGGTGTCGCGGAACTCGGCGATCGCTGCCTCGCCGCTGAGCGGCCGGAACGAGGACAGCGGGGTGGGCACCGGGGAGAACGTATTGGTCTCGTGCATCATCATCGCGAGAACGAGCCTCGGGCGGGCCATGCCGGGAGTCTACTATCGCGCGCGAGGGCCCGCTCGACCGAGTTTCAGCGCCCGGCCAGCCGCGCGCGATAGGCGTCGAGGATCTGCGAGCCGGCCGGGCCCAGCTGGCGGAGCCAGTCGTCCACCGCGGCGCGCCCGGCCTTGCGCAGGCTCTGCTGGTAGTCGACCGACAGCTCGGTCGTGAGCCCGACGCCGGCCGCGCGCATCCGCGCGTAGTTCTCGGCGACGCGCGTCTTCATGGCCTCCCACTGCCCGGCCTCGGTCTCCGCCGCGGCCGCGCGCACCGCCCGCTGCGTGTCCGCGTCGAGGCCGCGCCAGACGTCGCCGTTGATCGTGACCATGCTCATGGTCACCGCGTACTCGATGGCGGTGAAGTGGTGCAGCGTCTCCATGAGCCGTGCCCCCGCGCCGCCGTCGCCCGAGGAGAGCACCGCGTCCAGCTGGCCCGACTCGAGCTGGGGCAGCGCGTCGGTGAACGAGATCGCCACCGGCACCGCCCCGGCGGCGCGGAAGGCGAGCACCCCGTTGGCGTCGGCGGTGCGGATGCGGAGGCCGCGTAGCGCCTCCGCGGAGTCGACCGGCTTGTTGGCCCAGATACCGGCGGGCGGCCACGGCGACTGGAAGAGCAGGACCTGGTTGTGCGTCGCGAGCACGCGCTCGTAGTGCGGGCGCGCGACGGCGGCCAGCGCCTGCCCCTGCTCGGGCGTGGTGGCCAGGAACGGCAGCGAGGGCAGCAGGAACACCGGGTCGACCGAGCCGAGCGCGCCCATGTACATGTTGCCGAGCGGCACCGCGCCGCGGCCCACCGCGTCTACCATCTCGCGCGAGCGGAATCCGCTGGAGGCATCGTACTGGTGCGCGATCTCGATCCGGCCGCCGGTGCGACGGCTCACCTCGCGAGCGAAGCGGGCGTCGGCTTCGCCCTGGATGGAGGTGGCCGGATACTCGTCGGCCATGCTCCAGGTCACCGTCTGCGCGGAGACCGCGCCGGCCCCGAGCAGCGCGAGCGCCGCGATCATCGCGCCCGCGAGCCATGCGTGACCGTGACGAGACCGACGCGTCATCGAGGGATCCTCCGCGTCGAGCATACCGCAGGTCTCGACCGCGGCGGCGAGACGGAGTAGGATCGGGGGCCATGCGCGCCGCCGTGATGCGGAACCGTCAGCTCGTGGTCGCCGATCTCCCGCGCCCCGAGCCCGGCCCCGGCGAGGTGCTGGTCAAGACGCTGGCCTGCGGCATCTGCGGCTCGGATCTCCACGCCCTCCGTCACGCCGATCGCTTCGTCGAGGCCTCCCGTCGCGCAGGCAGCGCGTTCACCATGGATCTCGCCCGCGACGTGGTGATGGGCCACGAGTTCTGCGCCGAGATCGTGGATCACGGTCCCGCGACCGCCCGCACGCTCCGCGCCGGCACGCGGGTGTGCTCGCGGCCGAGCCTGATCCGCGCGGACGGCCCGCGCACCGTGGGCTATTCCAACGACACGCCCGGCGGCTATGCCGAGTACATGCGGCTCACCGAGGCGCTGCTGCTGCCCGTCCCGGACGGGCTGCCCACCGAGCTGGCCGCGCTCACCGAGCCGATGGCGGTGGGCCTGCACGCGGTCGCGAAGGCGCGCCTCGAGGCCGACGACGCCCCGCTCGTGATCGGGTGCGGCCCGGTCGGGCTGGCGGTGATCGCGGCGCTCCGGCTGCAGGGGGCGCGGCCGATCGTGGCCGCCGACTTCTCGCCGCGCCGTCGCGAGCTGGCCGTCGCGATGGGGGCCGACGTCGTGGTGGATCCGGCGGCCACCGCGCCGTGGCAGAGCTGGCGCGAAACCGCGGTGTGGCGCGACCCGAGCCACGCTCCCGCGCTTCCCCCGTGGATCGTCGGCCCCGCGGTGCGCCCGGCGGTGGTGTTCGAGTGCGTGGGCGTGCCCGGCGTGCTCGACCAGATCATGGCCCCGGCGCCGCGCGGCACGCGGATCGTGGTCGTCGGCGTGTGCATGGAGCCGGACACCATCTATCCGATGCTCGGCATCAGCAAGGAGCTGAGCCTCCAGTTCGTGCTCGGCTACACCCCGGGCGAGTTCGCGGCCACGCTGGGCCACATCGCGGCGCGGCGCATCGAGACCACGCCGCTGATCACCGGCCGCGTGGGCGTCGAGGGCGTCGCGGGCGCCTTCGAGGCGCTCGCCTCGCCCGAGCGTCACGCCAAGATCCTCGTCGAGCCCTGGCGGGCCTGACCCCATCGCCGTCACCGCGCGCTCCACCACCTTCGCGGCGCTCCGGGAGCGGAACTATCGCTTCTACTGGATCGGGCTCGTCTTCTACGTGCTCGGCCACCGCGCCGAGTACCTGACCTTCGCGTGGATGGTGTGGGAGGTGACCCACGACGCGCTCTATCTCGGCTATCTCGGCCTCGCCCAGGGCGTGCCGCTCGTGGTGTTCCAGCTCTGGGGCGGCGTGCTCGCCGACCGCGCCAACCGCCTGCGCCTCCTGCTCGGGACCCAGATCCTGACCACCGCGGTCCTGCTCGCCGCGTTCGCGCTCTCGGTGTCGGGCGCGGTGCGGGTGGCGCCGCTACTGACGCTCGCCGCGATGAGCAACACGTTCCGCGCCTTCGACGAGCCGACCCGCATGTCGCTCGTGCCCCAGATGGTGGGGCGCGAGCGGCTGGCCAACGCCATCGCGCTGGGATCGATCCCGTGGCAGGCCGGGCGCATGATCGGCCCCTCCATCACCGGCGTCCTGATCGCGGCGTTCGGCGGCACCGTCGGCTTCGGCCTGGCCGCCGCGTCGTCGGCGATGGCGCTGGTGATGTACCGGCAGCTCCGGGTGAACGCCGACGCCCCCGCGCCCAGCGCGCAGCGCCTCCTGCACCAGCTCTACGAGGGGCTCCACTTCGTGGCGCACGACTTCGTGTTCGCCGCGCTGATCTGCCTGGCCCTGTTCAATGCCGTCTTCGGCCTCTCCTACGTCACGCTGCTGCCGATCTTCTCCGACGTGTACTTCCAGACCGGCTCCGCCGGCTACGGACTGCTCAACGCGGCCCACGGCCTGGGCGCGCTGGCCGGCACCCTGCTGGTGGCGAGCCTGGCCACGCGGCTGCGCCGGCGGGGGCTCGTCATCCTGATCGGCGCGGCGGGCATGGGCCTCGGCCTGATGGCCTTCTCGCGCGTGCCCACACTCGGGCCCGCGCTGCCGATCCTGGCCGCAGTCGGCTTCAGCAACACGTTCTATCTGACCCAGGTCAGCACGCAGCTGCAGCAGACGGTGCCGGATCACCTCCGCGGCCGGGTCATGAGCCTCTACGCGCTCTGCTGGAACCTGCTGCCCATCGGCGGCCTGCTGGGCGGCCTGATGGCCGCCGCGGTGGACGCGCGCTTCGCGGTGTCCGTGGGCGGCGCGATGGTCGCGGGCAACGCGCTGCTCCTGCTCGCCTCGCGCCGGCTGCGGCTGCTATGATCCCTACCTCAAAGGAGACCCGTCATGGCCAACGTCCTCACCGTCGTCGCGAAGATCCGGGCCGCGAAGGGCAAGGGCGACGCCCTCGCCGCGCTGCTCGCCGAGCAGGCCGGCGTGGTGCGCCGGGCCGAGCCCGGCTGCCTCGTGTACCGCCCGCATCGCTCGACGAAGGATCCCGACCTGTTCATCTTCTACGAGCAATACAAGGACGACGCCGCGTTCGACGCACATCGCAAGGCGCCCCACCTGGCGTCCTACCGCGAGCGGCGCGAGAAGGAGGGGCTGACGGAGGGCGCGGCGGAAGTGGAGATCTACCGCTCGCTGACGGAGTAGCCGCGCCTGCCGGCCTCCGCCATCGGCGGGCCGTCACGCCGGCGGCACGGGCGATTCGTGTTTCGCGCATTCGGCTTGCCACCGCTCGTTGGCGTCGTCGAAGACCTTTCTTCCGCGTGCGATATCGAACGGCCGCTCTCGAAGCGTCTCCGGGTCCCAATCGCTCCGCGGCGTGCCGAAGAAGTCGCCCCCGTAGATATGGATCGCGGCGGTGAACACGCGAAGCGGGTTCGCCACCGCGTGGATGATCGACGGCCCGAGCAGCTCGGTGTCCCCGGCCTCGAGCTGCTTGCCGCCGGCGACCTGCAGTCCTCCGGGACTGCGGCGATAGAAGGTGTTGTCCTCGCGCCCTCCGTAGAGCCCGATCAGCGCCCACATGCGATGGTCGTGCGGATAGATGGCCATGCCGGGCGTCCAGATCACATTGAGGATCGTGAGATCGCGCTCATGATGGAGCGGTGTGATCGCGCCTCGTCGCGGCGCGCCCAGCGCGGCCTGCACGTCCGGGGGGCTCGCCACGATCCGTTGAAGCATCTCCTTGATCGTCAATCCGGGAGTGGGCCCGGCGAGGGCGGCACGGCAGTCGCTCACGAAATGGTCGACGTTCAGCATGAGGGGTCTCCTTTCGAGCCCGACGGTACCGATGTCCCCGGGATGCTGTCCAATGCATTCCACGAGCGGTAGAGTATGCCGACAGGGCATTGGACGAGATGGAGCTCCGTCACCTCCGCTCCTTCGTTGCCGTCGCCGACACCGGCGCCTTCTCCCGAGCCGCCGCGCAGGTGCGGATCACGCAACCGGCGCTGTGGCGCCAGGTTCGCGACCTCGAGAAGGAGCTGGGCGTGCCCCTCGTGGAGCGTGTGGGCCGCCGGGCTCGGGTGACCAGCGCGGGTGAGGGTCTGCTCCTCCGCAGCCGTGCCCTGCTCGCCGATGTCGACCGGCTCGTCGACCACGCCCACGCCGTGCGAGGCGGCAACATCGGGAGCCTGAGCGTCGCCGGCTCGCCCCAGATGATCCAGAGCGTGCTGGCTCCGTTCCTGACCAGATATCTGAAGTCGCGAGAACAGGTGGACGTCCGTCTCCTCGAGGAGGGGGGTGTGCGCGCGCTCGCCCGCGTCGAGAGTGGCGAGGCACACCTGGCCGTGGCGATTCGTCACGGCAACGATCACCTCGAGGGCCGCCTGCTGTTTCCGTTTCGAGTCCTGGCCGCGCTGCCCCGGGGGCATCGTCTCGGGCGGCGCGCGACGATCGACGTGACGGATCTCCAGGGCGAGCGGGTCCTGTTGCTCCGACAGGGGTTCGGCACTCGGGAGATGTTCGACGCGGCCTGTCGCATCGCTCACGTCCACGTGCGTCTCCTCCTCGAGGCGGGTGATCCTCAATCGTTGATCGCGCTGGCCGAGGCCGGTCGCGGGATCGCCATCGTCCCCTCCACGGTTGCGTTCACGGGTCGACGGGTCCGCGGGGCGGCTCTCCTGCACGCCCGCGCGTCGCTGGGCCTGTGGGGCTGGATCGTCTGGAACCCACATCGGTTTCTCCCCCCTTTCGCGCGCAGCTTCATCGAGGGACTGGTGATGTACACGCGCCGAACCTACCCGGGGCGGGCGTTGGAACGCGTCGCGCCACCGGTGCCGCGACCGAGGGAGGGCCGGGCTCCCGGATGGACAACTTCTCCGTAGGCCCCTCGTGCGCTCGCGGCGTCAAGCCCCGAGCTCGAGGTCCAGCAGGCGCAGCGCGGCCTGGAACTCGCGCTGCAGCGGGGCGATCCGGCGCGTCCGCGGCGCGCGGATGACCGGCCGGCGGCCCGGTCGCTCGAAGATCGCCCAGTTCTGGTAGTGATCGCCGAAGCGCGAGCGGTAGGCGATGCCCGCGAAGCGCGGCCGCCCGCGCGCATCGCTCAGCGCGTAGACGTGGCTCGAGATCTCCTGCGTGAAGCGGCGGGGTGCGGTCTGCCGGATCGCGGCCCCGTCCAGCTCTCTCACGCGGTACCGCACCAGGGTGGCCGCGAGCGCGCGGTGCAGGTACGCCAGCGACGCGGCCGCGCCCACGTCGCAGAAGACGCCCGACACCGACGCCTCCCCGACCACCCGACCGTTGAGCCAGGAGCGAGGCAGCCGTCCCGGCACCTGCACCGCCTCTGGCCCCTTGATGCGGGCCAGCTCGGCCAGCACGTGCGGATCGGGACGGAATCGCGCGAGCGTCTCGACGAAGCACGCCTCGAGCTGCGACGACCCGTAGAGCACGCGGTACGTGCTGCGGGCGTCGTCCCAGCGATTGCCGAAGGTGCCGTCCTCCCCCGCGATCTCCCACGGCGGCCACGCCCACGGGTTGGGCTTGCGGCCGACGCGGAAGACGCGTCTCCCCGGGGTGATCTCCGCGAGAGAGTCACCTGCCTCGGATCCTGAACCGGCTCCGCCGACGGCTGTCATGCAACGAGCATGCAGCGGCCTGCGAGTGTTGGGAAGGCCCCGCTCCGCGCCTCGGCGATTGGTTACGTCGCGCTGCTCAATGGTGCGCAGAGCACTGAGCAATTCCCCGGTGCTCGGCGTGCTTCCGGGGCGGAAATCCGCGACTTTGCGCGGTGCAGCTCGGGCGCGCTCCTTGCTTGATTGCTCGGCACGCGACGGGCGGCACGCGCGGCGGGCACGACAGGGGGGCAAGGGGGGCACAGCATGGGCCGATGGCTACGAGTCGAGCGGATCCAGGGTAACGTCTTCCCCGGCTTCAACAAGGACCATCAGGTGTTCTTGGGGCTCAGGTTCGCGAAGGCGGAATCGGCTCGGGCCTGGCTCACGGAGACCCTTCCGGAGCTCACCTCCGCGGCCAAGGTTGTCGCCTTCAGGGCCCTCCGCGCGGCACTCGAGGGGCAACCCGCGCTCGCCGCCCTGCGGGCGACCTGGGTGAACGTCTCCTTCTCCCGGGAGGGTCTCGCCCTGTTCACGCCGACTCCGACCGGCACGTTTCCGCAGCCGTTCGAGCAAGGCATGGCCACGCGAGCAGGCGTGCTGGGTGATACGCCGGCGACCTGGCGCTTCGGCGAGACCAGGGATACGGAGGCCCACGTCCTCGTCGTGATCGGGGCCGATACCGACGCGGACCTCCAGCAGGCGCTCAGCGTTCACCGGCAGCGACTCGCGCGTCACGAGGCCCGGGACGTGCTGCTGGAAACCCTCGGGGTGGACTGTCGCGGCGCGAAGCTCCCGGACGAGATGCGCGGCCGCGAGCACTTCGGCTACCAGGACGGGATCAGTGAGCCGCGGCTCGACGGCCTGACGGGAACGGGAGACTTCGTGCTCGGCTATCCCGACGCCGCCGGACAGGAGTCGTCCTCCGGCCCGGCCTGGACCCGCGACGGCAGCTATCTCGTCTTCCGGCGGCTTCGTCAGGACGTGGCCGGCTTTCAGCGCGATCTCGAGGCCCAGGCGAAGGATCTCGGACTCAAGAGCCCGGCCCAGCTCGGGGCGAAGGTGTTCGGCCGTTGGCCGAGCGGAGCCAAGCTCGCAGACGCGATCCAGCCGGAAGATCCCCGCGTCCCCGAGCCAGTCGAGTATACCGCCGCAGAGTACGGCGCCGATCCGAACGGCGAGCGAGTGCCGGGATTCGCTCACGTGCGCAAGGCGCATCCGCGCGACGCGAATGCCGGCGGGCTCCGCCACAAGCTTCTCCGGCGCGGCATCCCGTACGGTCCGCCGCTCGGCCCCGCCGGGCCCGGCGTTGCTCCGCAGGACGACGGCCGCGACCGCGGACTTCTGTTCGCCGCCTATCAGGCCGACCTCGGCCGTCAGTTCGAGACGGTGCAGCGCTGGCTCAACGACCGCAACCATCCCGTCGCCCAGACCGGACAGGATCCGATCGCGGGCCAGGGCGAAGACCCAGCCCGCCTCGTTCTTCGCTCGTCCGACGCGCTGAACAAACCGTTCGACATCCACCACTACGTGTCGATGACCGGCGGGGGGTACTTCTTCACACCCTCCCTTTCCGCAGTGCGGTTCCTCGCAGACCCCACGACCACGTGGGAAGAACAGGAGGCTACCATGGGCGACGTGATGAATGAGGAGCTCGGTGCGCTCATCAGGGGTGAGAATCCGTACGGAAAGGACCCGCAGGTCAACCTCACGGCGGTGACCAGGGGCGGCATCGGCAAGGCCCGCAACAGCATCGACCCCTTTCCGCGCGAGAGCCGGAACCGGACATCGGCCGAGCCCGAGTTCTGGCAAGGGTTCTTCTGGACGCTCAGCATGGAGAATGGCCCAGCCGAGACCGTCCGGATCAGCAAGGTGCTCCGGATCCCCTACACGGTCGGCGACGAGACATACTTCATGCTCGTCGGCTTCCAGGGCGCCGGCGGACCCTAGCCGAGAGCGCCGGCTACGGTCAGGTGTCCGCGCCGCCCCGAAGGCGTTGACGGGCGGCGCGGACCCGGTCCGGTTCGTCCGTCGTGCCGAGCACCTCGAACATCCGCCCCGCCTCGTCGAGGAGCTGCCGGGCCCGGTCGAATTCGGCCACGCTGGCGTGAACGGCGGCCTGGGCCAGGAGCGTCTTCGCGAGATCGTTCCGGGCATTCATCTGTTCGAAGATGCCCCGCGCGGTCTGCAGGTGCGCGGCGGCGGCCCCGGTATCGTCCGGGGTGAGGCTTTCCCCCAGGATGCGGGAGGCGACACCCTGTACGTACCGGTAGCCCACCGACTCGCTGGTTGCCAGCACCGCGGTGGCAACCTCTCGCCCGCCCTCGCGATTGCCGCTCCGCACCAGGCTGTCGCCGAGCCACACCGAGCAGGTCGAGCGGTTGTAGAGCACGTGGGTGCCGGCAAACCACTTCACGGCGTCGTGGAGCAGCGGCAGCCCGGACTGAAAGTCGCCGATCTTGACGAGGGCGTAGCCCCGCACCGCGTTGAGATTGGCGACGTCGAACGGCGTCGGGCCCAGCTTCGTGGCCGCGTCACACGACCCCAGCGCGGCCTTGGCGTCACCTCGCTGGACCTGGCTGGCCGCCATACGCGACCAGGCAACGACCTTGAGTCGAAGGTCGTTGGCCGATTCACCGTGCTGCAGCGCCCGGCTACAGTAGTCGAGGCTGCGGTCCCACTCCCCCAGGACGTTGGCGGTGTGACTCAGGATCCACATGGTCCGGCAGGCCCACCAGACGTTGCCGCGCGCCTCGAATTGCGACAGGGCCCGCTCGCCGGCGTTCACGGCCTCGCGCAGATCGCCGGCCAGCGCGTATGCGTGGGTCAGACAGCAGTCCGCGAACGGGCGGAGATCCTCGAGCCCATCGCGCGCGACCAGGGCGGCGGCCTGCTGGCCGTATGCGATGCCGATCTCGGGCCGATCGCCGACCAGACTGTGCAGGAAGCCGCTCCAGTACAGCCACGCGGCACGACGCGCCGGATCGCCGACCTGCTCGACGGTCTCGCGGACCGCGGCCAGACCTTGCAGCTGCGCGCGATGCTCGCCGAGGGCGAAGCGGATTTCCGATTGCTTGAGCACGGCATCGACCCGACGGATGAGATTCTCGCGCGTGCGCGACATCTGGTCGAGGCGTCCGAGGACGGTCGTGAACGCGGTGCGTGCTTCCATGTTGGCCCAGCGGCGCGCCGCTTTCTCGGCGGCCAGAATGCCGTAGTCCACCGCCTGCTCGTCCATCGCGCTGCGGCCATAGTGGTGCGCGAGGAGCTCGACCACCTCCTCCAGCCGTCCCGCATACAGCTGCTCGAGCGCCCGGCCGGCCTGGCCGTGCAAGCGGCTGCGCGTGCTCTCGATCAGGTTCTGGTACGCGCTCTCCTGCATGAGCGGGTGACGGAAAATGTATTCCGTCTCGCCCGCCGCGCTCATCCTCTCGTAGAGGAACTCTTGCCGCACGAGGTCGCGAAGAAGATCGTCCAGCGGTTCGGGTCCGGCCCACGTCGCGCTCGAGAGCCGGCGCGACGCCGCTCGCCCGATGACCGCGATGGTCTCCAGCGCGCGCCGGGTCTCGTCAGCCAGACGATTGATGCGGGCGAGCAGGACCTCGTGGATGGTCTCGGGCACCGTCCGCGGCTCGCTCCCGGTGCCTTGCTCGCCGACGACGTGAGCGAGCTCCTCGAGGAAGAACGGGTTGCCCTCGGCCCGATCGACGATGAGGTCGGTGAGCGCGGGCGGGACTTCGACCTCGAACAAGGTCTTCACGATGTCCGAGCTCTCCTCGCGGGAGAGCGGCGGGAGCGCGATCTGGGTCACATACGAGCGATCCGCCCACGGCTGCCGGTACCCCGAACGGTACGTCAACAGGACGAAGATCGGCAGCGTGTCGATGCCGTCGAGAAGCGAGAATCCGAGGGCCTCCGAAGCGGCGTCCATCCAGTGCAGGTCCTCGACGACGACGATGAGCGGCCGGGTCCGGCTGGCGTTCGCGCAGACGCGACGCAGGAGATCGCGGATCCGGGCCTGGATGGCCTCCGGGACGAGAGGAGGCCCCTCCTCACTCGTCTTGATCCCGAGGAACTCGAGCAGGAAGGCCACCGCCTCGACGCTGGACAGGCCGAGGCGTTCGAGCACGCGCTCGACCTTGCCGGCCACCAGGGGCGACGAGTCGGCGTCGTTGATCCGGAAGGCCCGGCGAAGCAGCTCGATCAACGGCAGGTACGGAATGCCGGTCCCGTAGGAGACACAGTGCGCCTCGAGAGAGGTGACGCGATGGTCACGAATTCTCTGGCGGAACTCGTGGAGCAAGCGTGATTTGCCGATTCCCGCGTCGCCACAGATCGCGACGACATGGCCGCGGCCCTTCACCGCAGCCTGGAAGCGGCTTTCGAGCAGGTGGATCTCCTCCTGCCGTCCTACGAAGCCGGTGAGGCGGCCGCCCGCCTGGATGGCTGGCCGCTCGGGACCGACGAGCTGAAACGCGCCCTCGGCTCCTGAAATCGGGGTGGCGAGGGCCCTGAGCACGAACCGGCGCTGCAGCAGGGGCGCCGCGGCGGCCGTGACCATCACGCTGCCGGGCGGTCCGCCGCTCAGGAGCGGATCGAGCGCACTCCATGCCGTGCTCCGAGCATGGGCCTCGATGTGCTGGAGGTCGCCGGCCTGGCCGACCATGAGGACCGCGGCGTGGATGCCGGCGCGGGCGGTGATGCCGGCTCCCTCGCCATGCGGGCCGCGCTCCAGCACGCGCTGCATGGCCATCCCGGCGTGCGCCGCGCGCCGCGATGCTTCCTCCATCGTCTCCATCCCGAAGACCGCGCCCACCGATGTGGGGCTGAGCTCCTCGACCCGCCCGCCAAAACTCTGCACCTTGTCGATCAGGACGTCGAGCAGCGGACTCGTGTCGTGAAGACCGTCGAGGCCAGACGGTCCGGGAAGCACGAGCCGCAGCAGGATCAACTGTCTCCGGACCCAGCGGATCTTGGTGCCGGCGGGCTGGAGGAGCAGCGAGCCCGCCCACGTGGGCACCGGCTCGGTCGACGCGCCCGGCGCGAGCGGTTCGGGTGCGGCGGCCGGTGCGTCCACGACCGGCACCGCCTCGCTGACCGGTGCACCGGAAGTGAGCGGGCCCCGAGCCTCGCGCAGCGCGTACTTCTTCATCCAGGCGCGCAGCGTGTTCCGGGTGATGCGCAGCGCCATCGCGGTGTGCGAGATGTTCCAGCGATGTTGCTCCAGGCTGTCGAGAACGTGCTGGCGCATCGCGACCGTGTCCATGCCCTTCATCGGCTCGTCGCCCGCCGCCGCGGGCGGGCTGCTCGCCGGCCCGGCCAGCGGCAAGGAGAGCATCTCCGCCGTCACCTCGCGGGCATCCGCGAGCAGGGCGACGCGCTCCATCACGTTGGCCAGCTGCCGCACGTTGCCTGGCCACGGGAAGGCGGTGAGCGCAGCCCGCGCGGATGGAGAGATCGTCTTGGCGGGAAGGCCGTAGTCGGCGCAGGCCCGGGCGAGATAGTGCTCGGCGAGGAGCATGACATCTTCACCACGCTCACGAATGGGCGGCAGAGTCAGCGTGAGGACGGCCAGCCGATGATAGAGATCCTCACGGAAGCGGCGCTCACGCAGGGCACTGTTGAGATCGCTGTTTGTCGCGGAGAGCACCCACGCGTCGAACGGCTCGCTCACCGTCCCGCCGAGACGCCGCACCGAGCGGTCCTCGAGGGCCTTCAAGAGCTTGGCTTGCAGTCCCTCCGGTAGCAGGCCGACCTCGTCGAGGAAGATGGTGCCGCGATGCGCGGTCTGAAACAGCCCCGCCTTCGATTGCCGCGCGTCCGTGAAGGCGCCCCGCACGTAGCCGAACAGCTCGGCCTCGAGAAGCGTGTCGGGAATGGCCGCGCAGTTGATGGGGACGAACGGGCCGCTCGCGCGTGCGCTCGACCGGTGCAGCAGGTGGGCGACGAGACCCTTGCCGGTTCCCGTCTCGCCGACGATGAGGATCGAGGGAAGCCGGTGGCCGGGTTGCTGGCGAGCGACCAGGTGCTGGATCTGATCCCGCACCTTCTCCATGGCGGGGCTCGAGCCGATGAGCTCTGCCAGCTCGTTCACAGCGTGGCTAGCTTACTGCGCGGGCGGTAGGCGCGCACCAGATTTCGCGGCGCGCCACATCCAGGAGCGCTTACCCGCCGATGACGAACGCGCGGGCCGCGCCGACGATCTCGGGGCCCACCTCCGAGAGGTCGCCCTCGCGGAGCAGCCGGGCCGGCGACCGATCACCGAGCTGGGGGTTGAGCCCCTGAAACCATGCCTGCGCGACCTCGTGGGAATCGTGCCGGGCGATGAGCGAGGCGACCTGCAGCGCCAGCCGCAGACGCGGTGCGACGCTGCCGTCCTTGGGGCCGCGGCCCCGCGCCCCCCACTCGTGCACGGCGCGCGTCTCTGACACCTTCGCGATATAGGCCACCAGCCGGGCGCCGAGGATGTCGATCAGCTCGCGGATCACCATGGCGAACGGCGCCCGCATCGCGGAGTCGTGCGCCTGCAGGTCGGGGCGCGGGCTGGCCGATCGGCCGGTCGACCGGGATGCCGCCATGAGAATCACCTCCCGTATGCCCATGGTACACCGGCCTAATCACAATTCAATCCCAATCTAACGACGCTCGGCTGCCAGCTCCTTCACCACCGCCTCGGCCAGGCGAGCATATTGCGATGCGTCATTGTAGAGCTGGGCGGAGATGCGGATCAGCCGCTTCGGCGGCGCCGGCCACCGCATGATCGGCACCTCGAAGCCCCGGCCCTCGAAGAGCCGGCCCTGGATCGGATCGCGGGCCCGCCAGGTCGGATCGGTGGCCGGGCTGTCCGGCAGGATCATGCTGGCGATCGAGCCGATCATCTCGTCGGGGCAGGCCGGCTCAATGCCGACCGCCGCGCAGATCAGCCGCCGCGCTTCGAGGGCCAGCGCGCGATTGCGCGCCATCAGCGCCGGCCATCCGCCCGGCACCAGCCCGCCGAGGTAGTCGATCGCCATCGGCACGGTGAGCCACGCGGTGGGATCCTGCGTGCCCGTCCAGTCGAACTCGAGCCGGAAGCGCGTGCGGCCCGCGCGCTCGCCCCTGGCCCCGTGGCTGATCGTGAGCGGATGGACGTCCGCCTGCCGATCGCGGCGCACCCAGAGGAACGCGGAGCCCTTGGGCGTGCACAGCCACTTGTGGCAGTTGGCGCTGTAGTAGGCGGCGCCGAGGCGGCGCAGATCGAGCGGCACCATGCCGGGCGCGTGCGCGCCGTCCACCAGCGTCTCGATGCCCCGCGCGGCCAGCGCGTCGATCAGCCGCTCGATGGGCAGGACGAGCGCGGTGGGGCTCGTGATGTGATCCAGCAGCGCCAGCCGCGTGCGCGAGGTGGCCTTCGCGAGCACGCGGTCCACGATCTCCTGGGCCGAGACGACCGGGAACGGAATGGTGGCGACCACCACCCGCGCGCCGGTCCGCTCCGCCACGTAGTCGAGCGTGTTGCGGCAGGCCTGGTAGCAATGATCGGTGGTCAGCAGCTCGTCGCCCGGAGACAGACGCAGCGAGCGCAGCACCGCGTTGACCCCGCCGGTGGCGTTGGCGACGAACGCCAGATCGTCGGCGTCGGCGCCCACGAACGCGGCGAGGGCGGCGCGCGCCGCGTCGAGGCGCTCGTCGAGATCGCGCCCGAGGAAGCGCACCGGCTCCGCCTCCATCTCCGCGCGCAGCGCGGCCTGGTGGCGGAGCACCTCGCGCGGGCAGGCTCCGTAGGAGCCGTGGTTCAGGAAGGTGACGGCCGGATCGAGCGGCCAGAGGGCCGCCCATTCGCGCTCGCTCGTCGGCATGATCAGAACCCCGGGGGTGGGCGGAAGCCGCCGACGACGTCGGCGAGGCGGCCGGCCAGGTCGATGGGCGTGGCGTCCTCGAGATACGGCCCGACGATCTGCACGCCGACCGGCAGCCCGCCCGGCGTGAGGCCGACCGGCGCGGTGGTCGCGGGCAGACCGGCGAGCGACGCGAACGAAGTCCAGAAGCAGATGTCCAGATACGGTCGCTCGCCGCGCGGGGTAGCGAGCACGCGCAGCAGCGGGGTGCCGGCCGGATCGTGGGGAAACGCCGGGACCAGCGCGGTGGGCAGCAGGAAGGCGTCGTGGGTGCGGAAGTACGCCTGCCACACCCCGCGCGCCTGGCGACGGCGCGTCTCCATGGCCTGCATGTAGGCGTCGGAGGCGGTGACCGCGAGCGCGTACCGCGCGAGATAGGAGCCGTCCTGCACCGCCGCGCGCTGACGCAGCGCGGGGATCTGATCGGCGTGGACCGGCGGCACGAAGTGGGCCACGAGCAGCATGTAGTAGGTGTCGAACTGATCCTCGGCCGTCATGCCCTGGGGCCAGCCCTCGGTGAGCTGCGCCCCCGCCTTGCGCAGCGCCTCGACCGTCGCGGCCAGGGCGTCGCCCACCTCGGGCGATACCGGGCAGCGCGGATGGTCGAGCACGTAGCCGATGCGGTAGTCGGCCAGCCGCGCCCCGCGCGCCGGCGGCAGCGACCAGCGCCACGCGCGCGCCTCGTCGCCGTCGGGGCCGCCCAGCGCCTCGAGGGCCACGCGCAGGTCCGCCGCGGAGCGGGCGAGCGGCCCGGCCACCGGCAGCGTGGACGGCGGCGTCGCGGGAATGCCGGGCGGCGGCGGGATGTGGCCGCGGAGCGGGATCACGTCGAGCGACGACTTGTGGCCGTAGACCCCGCAGAAGTGCGACGGGATCCGGACGGAGCCGGCCAGGTCGGATCCCACCTCCAGGTACGTGAGGCCCGCCGCGAGAGCGGCGGCCCCGCCGCCGGTCGAGCCGCCCGGCGTGCGCGTGACGTCCCACGGATTGTTGGTCTGGCCGTACACCGCGTTGTAGGTCTGCCAGTCGGCGTTGAACATGGGCACGTTGGTCTTGCCCAGGATGACCATGCCGGCGGCCCGGAGGCGCGCGGCCACCGCCGCGTCGCGCGCGGGCACGTGGCTGCGCAGCGCGGGCGATCCCGCGGTGGTGGTGACGCCCGCGACCTCGAAGCAGTCCTTGATGGTGCACGGCACGCCGTGGAGCGGGCCCCGCCAGTCGCGCCGCGCCGCCGCTAGGTCGGCAGCCCGCGCGCGCTCGGCCGCGTCGCCGGCGAGGGCCACCACCGCGTTGAGCTTGCCGTTGTGCTGCCCGATGCGGTCGAGCATCCGAGTGGTCAGCTCGAGCGACGAGATCTGCCCGCCGCGGATCGCCCGCCCCGCGTCCAGGGCCGAGACGAAATCGAGCGCGACGTCGGCCGCGCGGCCCGCGCGCGCCGGCATCACGGCCGCTCCCGCGAGGGCCAGGCCTCCCGCGAGCAGCGACCGACGGGTGAGATCGGGAGCGGTCACGCGCGGCGCGCCTACGGCGTCTCGTCGCCCGGCGCGGGCATCGTCCGGCCGGTGGAGACCCGCGCCGGGAAGCGGGCCAGCGCGGTCTCGTCCAGCTCGATGCCGAGACCGGGCTCCGTCGGCACGTCAACGTAGCCTTCTCGTATCTCGATGGGCGGCCGGGCGATCTCGCGCCCGCGCGCCTCGAAGTTCACGAAGTACTCGGTGATGAGAAAGTTCGGGATCGCCGCGGAGACGTGCAGGGTGGCGGCGAGCCCGACCGTGGTCGAGTTGTAGTTGTGGGGCGACACGGTGACGAGCGAGGGCTCGGCCATCTGGGCGATGGCGCGCAGCTCCTGGATGCCGCCGCAGTTGCAGACGTCGGGGTTGACGATGTCGGCGGCGCGCAGCTCGAAGCAGCGTCGGAACTCGGCGCGGGTGTACAGCTCCTCGCCGGTCACGATCGGGATCGCGATCTGCCGCCGGCACTCGGCGAGCGCCTCCAGGTTGGTGGACGACACCGGCTCCTCGTACCAGAACGGCCGGTAGCGCTCCATCGCGCGGGCGATGCGGACGGCGTGCATGGGCGCCAGGCGCCGATGCACCTCGATCAGCAGGTCGACCGCCGGCCCTACCGCTTCGCGCACCGCGGCCACGCTGGCCACCGCCGCCTCCTCGGCCTCGCGCGAGACGTGGGTGCGCCACGGCCCCGGGAACGGATCGAACTTCAGCGCGGTGAATCCGCGCCCCGCCGTCTCGCGCGCCCGCGCCGCGTAGTCGGCGGGGGCCTTGGCGCCCCCGTACCAGCCGTTGGCGTAGACGCGGATCCGCTCGCGGCAGGGGCCGCCGAGCAGGACGTGGACCGGGGCGCCGTGGCGCTTGCCCGCGATGTCCCAGAGGGCCTGCTCGAGCCCGCTCACCGCGCTCCAGAAGTCCATCGCCCCGCGCTTGGCCGCGAAGTCGTGGTAGGCCCAGTGCACGAAGTGGGTGATCTGCGCGGCGTCGCGGCCGACGAGATAGCGGCCGAGGGCCTCCACCAGGGCGACGATGCTCGTGTCGCGGTCGGCTTGCGTGTAGCACTCGCCCCAGCCGTGCGGGCCGCCGTCGGTCTCGACCTTCACGAAGCACAGGTTCTTGCCCCCGCCGAGATCGGCGAGGCACGGGACCACACGGCTCACGAGCATCGTCTTCATCGCTCGGCCGCGATCGTACCAGAATCGAGCGGACCGACGCGGGCGTGATACGATCCGGGACGGTCGTCACTCGCTCATGCACGCTCTCATCCTGACGTCGCGGCGCGGCGCCGTCCGCTGGAAGCTGATGGCCACGCTGTTCGTGGCTCAGGTCTGCGGCAGCACCGGCCACTCCATCGGCCTCGCGGTGGGCGCGATCATGGCCGCGAGCATCACCGGCACCAACACGTGGTCCGGCGTGCCGATCGCGGTGGGCGCGCTCGGCACCGCGCTGGCCAGCTGGCCGCTCGCGCGCCTCATGGACCGCTCGGGCCGTCGCCCCGGCCTGGCCCTCGGCTACGGGCTGGCCGTGCTCGGCGCGGTGCTGGGCCTCCTGGGCGTCGCCGGCCGCAGCTTCCCGCTCATGCTGGTGGGCATGGCCTTCTTCGGCATCGCCAGCACCTCCAACCTGCTCGCCCGCTACGCGGCCGCCGACGTGAGCCCGGCGGGCGAGCGCGGGCGCGCGATGGGCCTGATCGTGTGGGGCTCCACGGTCGGCTCGATGATCGGGCCCAACCTGATGGCCCCCGCGCTCACGCTGGGCGCGTGGCTCGCGGTGCCGCCCACCGCGAGCGCGTTCCTGGTCAGCGTGGGCGCCTACGCCGCGGCCGCGCTGCTGATCGCGCTGCTGCTGCGGCCGGACCCGCTGGTCATCGCGCGCGAGGCCGAGGCCGTCGCCGACCGGGGCCGCCGCATCGGCGCGGCCCGCAGCCTCGGCGCCATCCTGGGCGACGTGCGCGTGCAGATCGCGCTGACCACGCTGTCGGTCAGCCAGTTCGTGATGATCGCCACCACCTCCACCTCGCCGCTCTATCTCCACGATCAGGGCCACTCGGTGGGCACCATCGGCGTGGCGGTCTCCCTGCACCTGGCCGGCATGTACGTGGCCTCGCCGCTCTCCGGCTGGCTCGCCGACCGCCTCGGCCGGCTGCCCGTGATCGCCCTTGGCGCGCTGCTGCTGATCGGCGCGATCGGCCTGGCCGGGCTGGCCCCGGGCGACGCGGGCGCGACGATCATCGCCGGGTTGTTCCTGAACGGCGTCGGCTGGAACCTCGCGTTCGTGTCGGGCAGCGCGCTGCTGACCGACGCGCTGTCGTCCGTGGAGCGCGCCTCGGTGCAGGGCTTCGCCGATCTGCTCATGGGGCTGATGGGCGCCATCGGCTCCGCGGCCGGCGGCATGATCCTGGGCATCTGGGGCTTCGCGATCCTCAACGCGGTCGGGGCCGCGCTCGTGCTGGGCCCGCTCGCGGTCGCCCTGATGCGCCGGCCCGCGGTCGCCGCCCAGGGAGGCTGAGCCGCATTCTCAATCTCGCGCTGCTCCGGCTCCCCGACCTGCGCTGGCTCGGGGCCGGAACCCTGCTGAATTCGATCGGCATGATGGGCGAGCTGGTGGTGCTGGGCTGGCTCACGCTCGAGCTGACCGACTCCCCCTTCCTGGTCGGCGCGGCCATGGGCTGCCGCGCGCTGCCGCTGGCCTTCGTGGGGGTGCCGGCCGGCGTGCTCGCCGACCGGGTTTCGCGTCAGCGCCTGCTCGTGGCGACCGGCGTGGGCCAGGCGCTCGCCGCGGGCCTGATGGGCGCGCTCACCCTGCTGGGCGTGGTGACGCTCGGCCAGCTCATGGTCCTCACCTTCGCGGCCGGCGCCCTGCGCGGCGTCGAGCACGCGGCGCGCCAGAGCTACGCGCACGACGTGGTCGGCGCCGGCGCGCTCGTCAACGGCCTCGCGGTGCTCGGCATCGCGATGCGCGCGGGCTGGCTGCTGGGCTCGCTCGGCGTGGGCGCGCTCATCGCGCACCTGGGCTCGGGCCACGCCTACCTCGCGGTCGCCGCCGCCTACCTGGCCGGCGGCCTCGCGCTCCTGCCCGCGACCGCCCCGACGCCGGCCGTCGACCGCGAGAGTGATTCGCTCTGGCGCGGCGTCACCGCCTTCGTGGCGGCGGTGCGCGACGATCCGACGCTGCTGGTGCTGATGCTGCTCACCGCGGGCGCCGAGGTCCTGGGCTTCGCGCACCAGGCGCTCCTGCCGAGCCTCTCGCGCGACGTGTTGCAGACCGGGCCCGAAGGGCTCGGCGCCATGAACGCGGCGCGCGCGGTCGGCGGCATCCTCGCGCTGCTCGCCTCGATGCGCGGCTTCACCCGCGGGAGCGGCGCGCTCTTCACCGGCGTGCTGCTGGCCTTCGGGGCGAGCCTGATCGCGCTCGGCGCCGCGCCGTACCTCGTCGGATTCGGCGGCGTGGTCGTGGTGGTGGTGATGGCGAACGCGGCCGGCGCCCTCGCCGACCTGCTCGCCCAGAGCCTGCTGCAGCTGAGCGTCCCGCCTCACCTGCGCGGCCGAGCCGGCGGCGCCTGGGTGGTGGCGATCGGCTTCGCTCCTCTCGGTCAGCTCCAGATCGGCGCGCTCGCCTCGCTCTTCGGGGTGAGCGCGGCGCTCGGCGCCAGCGGCCTCGCGCTGGTCGCCCTGGCCGGCGCCACCGCGCTCCTCTACCCGCGCTTGCGCGCGCTGTAGCCGGCTGATGAAAAAGGCCCATCTGCTTCGTTGGCGCCCTCGGCCGCACGCTCAACGTGGAACGACCACGCCTCGCGTGCGGCTCTCGGGCGCCGTCTCGCATCTGGACCTTTTTGATCAGCCGGCGGGCGTGTTGCCGGGGCTGGAGGCCGCTGGTACGCTCTGAGCCCATGGCCATGCAAGAGGGAGGAGACATGCCCGTGAGCAGCGTGTCCGAGATGGCGCGAGACATCGTGGTGGCCCTCATCCAGACCGGGAAGTTCCATCTCGACGCCGACGCGATCAAGCAGGGGCAGTGGCTGGGCGATCTCTACAAGGCGATCCACCAGAAGATCGTCGTGCAGGGCGCCATCGAGCTGCTCGTCGAGGATCAGCTGAAGAACTTCAATCTCGACGACCTGCGGCAGCTGCGCGAGCTGCTCGACGCGGAGATCGCGGCGCGGAGCTGAGCGTCAGCGCAGCCCGCGGACGCTCCACGCCGGCACCGGCCGGGCCAGTCCTTTCAGCGTCAGCGGGCCCACGCTCTCCGCGTCGATCAGACCCTCCACCGCCGTCGCGACCCGGGCCGAGATGAGAATCTGTCCGCCGGTCGCCTCGCCGCACAGCCGCGCGGCCAGGTTGGTGACCGTTCCGATCGCGCCGTAGTCGACGCGCCCCTCGAACCCGATGGCCCCGATGGTGGCGTAGCCCTGGGTGACGCCCACCTTGAGGCCGCCGACGCTCCAGCCGCGCTTGCGCCAGCCGGCCGCGAGGACACCGGCCTGATCGCGCATCGCGACCGCCATGCGGACCGCCCGCTCCGCCGCGTTCGGCACCTCGATCGGATCGTTGAAGAACACCATCATCCCGTCGCCGGTGAAGCGCTCGAGCGTTCCCTCGTGCTCGAGGATCAGCCGGCCCATCGCGGCGTGATACTCGCGCAGCATGCCCATGAGCTCCTCGGGCTCGGCGGTCTCGGCGAACGCGGTGAAGCCGACCAGATCCACGAACACCACCGTGATCTCCCGGCGGTGGGTCTGCAGCGGGTCGACGGTCCCGCCCGCGACGATCAGCTCGACGAGCTGCGGCGAGAAGAAGCGCTTGAGGCGGGCCAGCCGATCGAGCTGCGCGACCTGCTCGGCGACTCGCGCCTCCAGGGTCTGGTTGAAGGCGGCCAGCTCGCGGCGGTGCCGCGCCTCCTGATCGTGCAGGCGCTTCTTCTCCAGGCACGCACCGATCCGCGCCCGCAGCAGGACCGAGTCAATCGGCTTCGGCAGGTAGTCCTCTGC
>Ga0209971_1000039_pt1 | contig 43840 bp, 40 predicted proteins | sample InoplaM3SAM_FD_187588 | JGI IMG/M metagenome (GOLD analysis project Ga0209971, IMG submission 187588) | Arabidopsis thaliana rhizosphere microbial communities from the Joint Genome Institute, USA, that affect carbon cycling - Inoculated... | ecosystem: Host-associated > Plants > Roots >... | reverse complement strand
GGGAGACCCTGCGCGAAGCCGGGCGAGTGATCGACGAGCCAGCCGCCGACGGTCACAGACGCGGCGAAGAGCGCCGCCGCGGTCACCGCGGCGAAGAGCCTGGAAGATCGCATGAGCAAGCCGCCGTTGTCGATGATACACCGCGGCGGGACGGTTCCCGCCGTCCCGCCGCGGCGCGCGGCACTCCCTTACTTGAGGCTGAAGACGAAGAGCGCGCTGCCGGCCGGGAAGTGCTCCACCTCGGGCCACAGCGCCGGGTAGAGACCCAGGACCAGCGAGCCGAGGCCGCTCGGCACCGCGATGTACTGCTTGCCGTTCACCGAGTAGCTGATCGGACCGCCGCGATGGCCGGAGCCGGTCCGGAAGTTCCACAGCTCGGCGCCGCTGTCGGCGTCGTAGGCGTGCACCGTCCCTTCGACGTCACCGTGGAAGACGAGGTCGCCGCCGGTGGACAGCACGCTGCCGATCGGCGGGTACTTGAAGTTGACCGTCCACTTCCGCTCGCCGGTCACCGGGTCGCGGGCGTCCAGATGGCCGTAGGCCTCACCGCCCGGCGGATGCTTCGCCACCTGATCGCCGCCGAAGAACAGCCCGGCCGCCGGCTCGGTGACCGGAGTCTGCTTCTCGACGGTGACCTCCTCGCAGACTTCCATCGCGGTGTTGTACCAGAGCTTGGTCTTCGGGCTGTAGGAGCCGGAGTTCCAGCTCCGGCCGCCCGCGATCCACGGGCACACGAAGTGGGGCTTGCCCACCTCGCGCGGAGAGCTCCGACCGACCAGCTCGCCGGTCTTGGGATCTATGCTCTTCACGAAGGTGAAGGTGTGCGTCATCGGCCACACGTTGTGCAGCTTGCCGTTCGTCCGGTCCATCACGAAGACGAAGCCGCTCTTGTTCTGATGCACGAGCAGCTTCTTGCCGTCCCGATCCATGATGAGGCTCTCGCCCAGGCCGGAGTCGTAGTCCCAGTCGTCGTGGGGAACCTCCTGGTAGTGCCACTTGAGCTGGCCGGTGTCGGGGTCGAGCGCGATGACCGACGAGGTATAGAGATTGTCGCCCGGCCGCGCGCCGCCCCAGTCGTAGTCGGGCGCCGGATTGCCGGTCCCCCAGTACACGAGGTTGAGTGCCGGATCGTAGGAGCCGGTCATCCATCCGCCACCGCCGCCGAATTTGCCGGACTCACCGCCCCAGCTCTTCGGATCGTTCTTGATGACGTTGAACTCCCAGGCTTTCGACCCGTCGGCAGCCTTCACCGCGAAGATCTTGCCTTGGATCGGCAGCTCGCCCGCGGTCTGGCCCAGGATCACCTTGTCCTTGACCACCAGCGGCGCGCCGGTGAAGTTGCAGCTGCACTTCTTGGTGTCCAGGAGCGTGGTCACCCACGTCTCCTTGCCGTTCTTCATGTTCAGCGCGATCACCCGTCCGTCCAGCGTCCCGAAGTACACGTTGCCGTGCCCGGCCGCGAGCCCCCGGTTGTAGGGTTGGAAGAACAGGGTGGTGACGACCGGATCCAGCTTCGTGTAGTAGTGCCAGATCTCCTTCCCGGTGGCCCCGTCCAGCGCGAACACGCGGTTGTTGGAGGCGATGTAGTACAGGACGCCGTCGATCACGAGCGGAGTCGATTCGAGACCCTGCACGACTACGCCCGATTGATGCACCCACGCCACTTGCAGATCCTTGACGTTCGTCTTGTTGATCTGGGCGAGCGGGCTGTAGCGGTAGGACTCGTAGCTGCGGTGGTACATCGGCCAGTTGTTCGGGTCGTCCGACGTGAGTCGGGACGCCCCCATCGGTTGGGCCTGAGCGACGCATGCCAGGACTGCGGAAGCGAGCAGGAGAGCTACGGTGAGGGTGGTGAATCGGAACGTCCTCGTCCGCATGGTCTAACTCCTTCCTCCGAGGGTGGCGTCAGCGCCATGAGTCCCCGCTCGTTTCATCGAGCCGGGACCAGACAACTCGGGTTTATACGAGAGCGATCGGAGCACTGTCAATAGAATGATCGAGCGCAGCGCGGCATTGACCCTGGCGCGGCGGCGGCGGTAACATTGCCGCGCCGCGAAAGTCCGAGCGTGCGCGCGGAGTCCTATCGCTCGACCACGGCCCGGAGCTTCTCGATCGTCTCCACGAGGCTTCGCCGCTCCGCCCCGCGCGTGATGAACCCGGGCAGGATGGTCTGCACCGCGATCGCGTAGGTGACCCGGCTGCCGCCCTCGGTGGCGTCGACCTGCCAGAACCCGGTGTTCTCCCGGAAGAAGTTGTTGGGATGAGCGGGATCGAGATGCCATTCGATCCGACGTCGCGACGGATCCGGGTACTTCACCATGTGGAACCCGAAGGAGAACGGCCCGATCCCGACCTCGTACCGCACGAGCGCATGCCGGGCGTCGACCTCGACCGGCTCCGCGCTGATCACCCGCGGATAGTAGCGGGGATGCCCTCGATAGTCGACGAGCACCGCCCACACGCGCTCCGGAGCCGCGCGCATCCGGCCGACCGCGGTCCCGCCCCGGGCCGACTCGCTCGCGCCCGGCGGCAGCGTGTCGGAGACCACCACCTCGCCGGCGGCCAGACGGTCCGGCTGATCGGCGCACGCGCCAGGGGAATTCGCGCCCGCCACGGCGAGCAGTCCGAAGGCGGTGGCAGCCAGCACGAGGGCGGCCCGAGCGCGGCGAGCGGTCCGATCCAGGCTCGTCATGGACGCAAGCCCCGCCCGCACCATACCGCGTGACGGCCGCGACAGGCTACCGGCGGCCCTGACGATCGCCGGGTTGACCCCGCGGGGCCCACCGGATAGCATGCCGCTTCACCCCGCGACGAGGGGACCATGCGGCCGCCGCGACCCGCACCACCGAGGAAGCCGGCTGGCGTGCCTGGACATCCGAACGCAGAGGGCAACCGTAGAAGTGGTCGGAGGATGGACCGGTGAGTGACAACGCAAAGCGAGGCCTTCTGGATACGATCGCCGCCGCGTTCCTGCGCCGGCGCCTCTCCGGCCGACGCCTGCGCGCGGCCGCCGTGCGCGGCCTCAACGTGATCTCCGGCGAAGTGGACGGCGGCCTCCGGATGGATTTCGACCACGCCGCGAGCTGCTTCACGCAGGCCGCGCCCTGGCTCGCGGCCCACGCGAGTGGGATCGCGGAGGCGCCCGTCCCCCCGTCCGCGCCGCGCCGGGTGCCGGCGCTCTCCATCGTGGTCATGGCGGTCGGCTCGCGCGGCGATGTCCAGCCCTTCATTCCGATCGGCCGCCGGCTCGCCCAGCGCCACCGGGTGCGCCTCGCGACCCACCGCGAGTTCCGACCGATGGTCGAGGAAGCCGGATTGGAGTTCTTTCCACTCGGCGGCGACCCACACGAGATGATGGAGTACATCGTCAAGACGGGCGGCCGCATCCTCCCGACCCGCCTCGATCAGATCTGGGAGGACGTGCCGAAGAAGCGAGCGATGATCGCCGAGATCCTCGCCTCGACGTGGCGGGCCTGCACGGAAGCCGATCCCGAACGTCCCGGTGCGCCGCCCTTCCGGCCGGACGTGATCGTGGCCAATCCGCCCAGCTACGGGCACATTCATTGCGCCGAAGCCCTGCACATCCCGCTGCACATGATCTTCACCATGCCCTGGAGCGCCACCTGCGCCTTCCCCCACCCGTTCGCCCGGATCGATCCCAGCACGCATCGTCCGGTGGAGAACTTCTTCTCGTACGGCGTCATCGACCTGCTGGTGTGGGCCGGGATCGGCGACCTCGTGGACACGTTCCGCACGGAGACCCTGGGACTGCCGCCGGTCACGCTCACGGACGGGGCCGCGCTGCTGGAAGACCACGAGGTGCCGTTCACGTACTTGTGGCCGGCCAGCCTGGTGCCCAAGCCTGAGGACTGGGGTCCGCACATCGAGCTGGCGAACTTCATCGAGTACGAGCAGGCCCACACCTACCGGCCGCCACAGGCCCTGCTCGACTTCCTGGCCGCCGGGGAGGCGCCGATCTACGTCGGCTTCGGCTCGGTCGTGGCCGAAGACCCCGTCGGCCTGACCCGCACCATCTTCACGGCCCTCGACCGGGCCGGCGCGCGGGGCATCGTGTCCGCGGGCTGGGCGCATCTCGGCGGCGAGACGCCGCCATCGAACGTGTACGTGATCGGCGACGCGCCGCACGACTGGCTGTTCGCGCACTGCCGGGCCGTCTGCCATCACGGGGGCGCGGGCACGACGTCGGCGGGCCTGCGGGCCGGGCTGCCGACGATCGTGGTGCCCTTCTTCGGAGACCAGTTCTTCTGGGGGCGCATCGTGGCGGACGCGGGGGCCGGGCCCGAGCCGATTCCGATCCGGCGACTCGACCGCGACAATCTCACCGCGGCCTTCGACGCGTGCCGCCGGCCCCAGATTCGCGAGCGGGCGAGCGAGCTCGGCGCCCGGCTCCGCGCCACCGACGGCGTGGAGCTCGTCGTGCAATCGATCGAGCGTCACCTCCCGCTCGCCGCGATGGCGTGCTCGCACGATCCGGACCATCTGGCCTCGCTCTACTGCGACACGTGCGGCCTCGCTCTCTGCGAGGAGCACACCCGCCGCGCGCATTTCGAGCACCAGGTCCATCCGTACCGCTACGTCGACTGGGGCCGGGGTCGAGCGCACGGGCTCGTCGGCGAGCTCGGCGAGCTGATCGCCGACGCCGCCCAGGCCTTGCAGGCCGGGCTGGCCGAGCTCGTGCCGGGACGGACGAATCCCGGTCCGCACGGAGAGGGGCCGAGCGACCGGAAGGAGCCGTCGCCCGCCGAGGACGACGGACCGGCCCGCCGGCTTCCATGATAGGTCGCGTCTACTCCGACTTGAGCTTCGCCCGGGATGCGGGCGCGTGGGAGCCCGCCGGCTCCCGGCGCCGGGGCCGGACCGTGCAGACCGTGACCACCATCGTCAGGGCCAGCAGCTCGCAGAACACGAGACCCCAGCTCCGAAAGCGATGCGCCCACGCGCCCGTCCAGATGGCGGGGGCCAGGGCGGCGCCGAGCGAGAGAATGATTCCCATGAAGTAGGGCCGTGGCACGCCGAACGACCAGGCGGGAAACCACCAGACCTGGCCCTTGCGGAATCGGCCCACGCCGAAATGCCGGTTGCACGCGAACCAGAGAAAGTCCCAGGTCACGGTGAGCAGGAAGAACATCGCGAGCAGATCCGCCTCCCGCTCCCAGGAGCCCCCGTAGAACTGGGGGACGTGCACGAAGAGCAGGATGCACGTCGCGAGGCACACGTGGTATCCGGTGATCGGCTTCCCGAACCAGCGGCGAACTCGCGGACCGTCCCAGCGCCAGGTGGGCAGCTTCTCGGCCCAGCCGTGCGGCCCCTCGATCTGGATCTCGAGGTGCGCGAGGATGAACGCGATGAGAAAGAAGTAGGCCCCCAGCAGCAGGGTCACGAGACCGTCCCCATGGTCCAAGGTCCGCCCCAGGAGTATGTCATGTGGCGGAGCTACGCGATCAAAGGTCGGAACTTCCAGAAGTAGTTGATGATCCCCTCGCCCTCGTGGATCCGGCGGAAGCACAGCTCCACCGGCTGCTCGAAGGCCACGGTGGCCGGGTCGCAGTCGGTGAGCTGGGTGTAGAAGCGGCCGCCGCCTTCCAGGTCCGCCGACACCATCACGGTGGGCGGATCCGGGTTCGGCACGAGGTGATCCTTCGCGAAGGTGAAGATCGTGCCGCGGCGGGAGAGGCGGTACTCGCGCAGGTCCGGAGACGAGCACTGCCAGCAGAGATGCCGCCGCGGGTACGAGACCGCGCCGCAGTCGGCGCACCGCTGGCCGTAGAGACGCAGATCCTGCCGCTCCTCGCGCACCATGGTGGGCACGCTGGTGAACGCGCGCACCACCTCGGTCTCGACGTGACGGCGGAACGACAGCAGCTTGCCGTAGTGGGTGAGTGGCGCGCCCGCCGCCAGCTGCGCGGAGACCGGGCGATGGAAGCGGGCGCGCGCGAGCGCGTCGGTGCACTGGAAGAGCAACGCCTCGGCTCCGCTGCCGTAGGAGACGACCAGCACCTGGTCGCCGGGACGACACTCCTCCAGCGCGGCGGCCAGGCCGAGCAGGCACGACGCAGAGCCGGTGTTGCCGGCGCGGCCGATCACCGGCTCCTTCGGCATCGCGCGCTCGGGCAGGCGCAGCTGCCGGACCAGCGCCGCGTGGGTGCGCGCGTCAGGCCCGTACAGCACGATCTTGGCGATGTCCTCGCGCTTGCGGCCGGTCGCGCGCAGCGCGCCCTCGACGGCCTCGGCGATGTGCCGGTCGAGGCCGTGGGCCTTCACGAAGGTCATGTCGGGTAGCACGCTGAGATAGCGATCGGCCGGGCCGCGCCAGACGTCGGTGAACTCGCGGCTGACGCTGTGGCCACCTTCGTAGGTGGCGATCACGCCATCGCCGCCGACCAGCACCGCGCCGGCCCCGTCGCCCAGCTGGATCTCCTCCGCGGAGCCGGGAGCTACCGGCCGCAGGTCCGCCGCGGCCACCAGCGCCTCGACGGCCGTACCCGCCTTCACCGCGTCGAGGGCCAGCCGCAGCGCGGTGGTGCCGCACCGGAGCGAGCCGCCGAAGTCGGCGGTCAGCGTCTCCGGGCCGAGGTCGGCGACCGCGGCGAGCAGCGTGGCGCTCGACTTCTCGAGGTACGGCGCCGTGGTGGAGGCGAAGAAGCACGCGCCGATGCGGCTCACGTCGCAGCCGTGCACGGCGTCGAGCGCCGCATCGCACGCCATGGTGAGGCTGTCCTCGTCATAGCCGGCCACCGCGCGCTCGCCGCTGCCCCCGCCGCCACCCCAGACCGCGGCGAGCGTTCTCGCGGAGAGACGGTAGCGGGGCACGTGGGCGCCGACGGAGACGATGCCGATCATCGCGAACCTCTCATTCACCCCTCACCCCGCCCTCTCCCCCGAGGGGAGAGGGCGATGCGCGGATCCTACTGACCGAGGAAGTAGCGGCGCGGGTCGAAGAGGCGAACGATGGCCAGCTCCTCGGCGGTCGGCGAATCGAAGCGCCGCAGCGTGGGGGCCACCTCCAGCTCCCAGCCGCACGCCTCGCGGGCCGCCTGCACCGCGTCGGCCTCGCGCACGTCGCCGAACAGGCCGGTCAGGATGAGCACGTCCCGCTCGCCCACCTTCTCGTACACGCCCAGGTCCGACACCACGGTGCGCACCGTCCGGCCCGGCGCGGTGATGTACGGCACCTTGTCCACGAAGCGGCGCGGCGACTGCTGCAGGCACACCACCACCTCGCGCGCGGACGAGGCGATGTCGTTGGCCCCGCCCGAGCCGGTGATGTACGTCATGCCCGGCATGATCGTCGAGTTGATGTTGCCGTGCTTGTCGACCTGGCCGGCGGCCAGCGCGCCCAGGCACTGGTTGTGGCGGCCGCCCATGAAGATGCCCATGACGTGCAGGATGTCGGTGAGCATCTTGCTCGACGGGAAATTGCGGAACGAGAACACGAACGGCTCGGCCGGGCGCGGCAGATAGCCCACCATCCCGGTCTCGGCCATGAGCTCCACGTCCGCGCCGCCCTGCTTCAGCTGATAGGCGGCCAGCCACGCGGCCAGGTTGGAATTGCCGACCCCGGCCAGAAACGTCTTGTAGCCGTGGGCCCGAACCTTCTCGGCCAGCATGCGCGACGCCGACACCACCATCCACTCCGACGCGGAGGCGGCCGGGGTCGTGGGCAGATCCGGCGAGAGCGTGTCGAGCTCGGAGACCCACGCATCGGTGTGCGCCCGCCCCTTGATCTCCATGATGCCGCCGTAGCCGATCTTGGACAGGTAGGCCGCGTGGTCCGGCACGTCGAGCATCCACTCCTTGATCCAGGCGTCCGCGGTGTCGGGCCGCCGGAAGGCCCGCCGGCACTCGAGGATCCACTCGAGGTCCTCCGCGTAGCCTTCCAGCTCCGGCACGTTCATCCCGTACATGCCGCCGGGATGATTGCCGTGCGGCGTCTCGACCACCGCGCGCACGTACTGCGCGGGCAGGCGTACCAGATCGGCGTGGCGGCGGATGAAATCGGTGGAGACGATCTTCTCGACGGTCACCACCGCCCCGTTCCGGGCCGCCATCGCGCCGTACATGCCCTCGTTGGCCGGCGCGGCCACGATGACGTTGCCGGCCCGGTCCCCGGCCCAGCCGTGCATCAGAGCCACGTCGGGCACCAGGGCGCGCACGTAGCCCACGCGGCCTTCGAGGCCGAACGGATCGTCGGCGACGATGAAATCGCCGTTGCGCCCGTTGTCGTCCTCCATGCTCGAGCCGAGCAGCGAGCGAGTGGGCAGGAACGGCACGCCCATGGCCCCGGCGAGCAGGCGCAGCGGGAACGTGAGCATGGACCAGTTCGAGACTTCGAGGCGTCCGTCCAGCACCGCCTTCGAGATGAGCAGCTGCGGCGTCGGGAACGGATAGCCCTCGCCCATGAACGTGGTGATCACCCGGCGCACGAGACCACCGTAGACCAGGGCGGTCCACGGCGAGCCGACGCCGACCGCCGCGAGCGTGAAGCCGGGGGTCTTGCCCCACCACTGGCGGACCAGCTCGCGCACCAGCGGGTTGGAGCGGCCATGGGCGGCGCCGAGGTAGATCGTGTGGCCCGCGTGGACGTGTCGCCGGAGCGCGTCGTCGAGGGTGGTGGTCTTGTCGGGGCCCTCGTGCAGCGGCACCGCGAGACGCTGGCGGATGACGTCCTGGTACGACTGGCTCAGCATCGATCCCCCTCACCCGGCCCTCTCCCCAGGGGGGAGAGGGAACCGCGCGCGCATGCTCCGAGAGCAGACATCGAAGTGGTCAGGCGGCGCGGTCGGCACCGCCGAAGATTCGCGCCTTGATCCGCCGGGGCACCCAGCGGGCGAGCCGCCGCGCCACCGCGGCGGTGCGCTCGAGCGAGGCGGGCGAGCCCGGCCAGTACCGCAGCACGAGCGGCCGGTCGATGAAGGTCAGCACCCCGTCGACCACCACCGCGGCGAGCAGCAGGTCGTCCAGATACCCGAGCAGCGGAATGAAGTCGGGGACCAGATCGATCGGGCTGGCCAGGTACACCGCCAGCGCGGCCATCACCACCTTGGCCGCGCTGGGCACATCGCGATCGGCGGCCAGCGCCACCAGCATCCGCGCCAGGCGCGGCAGCGCCAGCAGCAGCTCCTTCATGACGGAGGCGTCCTACTCCAGCCGCTCGGCGAGCAGCTCGGCGATGTCCCGGGTCTTGATGGTGTCGCCGACCTCCTTCGCCTTCACTCCGTCCTCGAACATGGTCAGGCAGAAGGGACACGCCGAGGCCAGGATGTCGGGCTTCACTTCCATGGCCTGCTCCACCCGCAGCTGGTTCACCCGCCGGCCCTCGTGCTCCTCCACCCAGGCGCGGCCGCCGCCGCCGCCGCAGCAGAAGCCCTTCGAGCGGTTGAGCGTCATCTCGACCAGGTCGCCGCGGGTCACCCCGGCCAGCACCCGGCGCGGCTCCTCGTAGATGTCGTTGTAGCGCCCCAGATTGCACGCGTCGTGATAGGTGATGCGCTCGCTCTCGCGCTGGACGGGGCGTAGCCGCTCCTGGCGGAGCAGGTCGTCCAGCAGCTGGGTGTGGTGGATCACCCGGAAGTGACCGTCGAACTGCGGGTACTCGTTGCGGATGGTGTTGAAGCAGTGGGGGCACGCGGTCACGATCGTCTGGAACTTGTACTGCTTGAGCGTCTCGATGTTGCCCTGGGCGAGCGTCTGGTACAGATACTCGTGTCCGAGGCGCCGCGCCGGCTCCCCGGTGCACTTCTCCTCGTTGCCCAGAATGGCGAAGTCCACGTTGGCGGCCTGCAGCACCCGCACCAGGGCCCGCGCCACCTTCTTGTTGCGCTCGTCGAATGATCCGTAGCAGCCCACCCAGTAGAGGTACTCGGCCTCGCGGACGTCGGACATCTGCCGAACGCCCAGGTCTCGGGCCCAGTCCGCGCGCGTCTCCCACGACATCTGCCACGGGTTGCCGTTCGTCTCGAGATTGCGGAACGCGGGCTGCAGCTCGTTGGGGAAGCGCGACTCGGTGAGCACCAGCCAGCGGCGCATGTCCACGATCTTCGGCACGTGCTCGATGAAGACCGGGCAGGCGTCGACGCACCAGCGGCAGGTCGTGCAGGCCCACAGCACGTTGTCGTGAATCGTGTCACCCACCAGCGCGGTCGGCGGGGCCTGGGCCCCCGCCTGACCGAGCAGCGCCGGCGCTTCGTCGAAGAGACGCTCCCGCAGGTGCAGGATCAGCCACTTCGGGTCCAGCTCCTTGCCGCTCATGTTGGCCGGGCAGCGCGACGTGCAGCGGCCGCACTCGGTGCAGTTGTAGGTGTCGAACAGGTCCTTCCACGTCAGCTCGGTGAGGCTGCCCACCCCGAAGGTCTCCGAGTTCTCGAGGTCCATGCTGCGGTACTGGCCCTTCGGCTCGAGCGGCGCGAAGAACACGTTGAGCGGCGAGACCAGGATGTGGAAATGCTTGGAGTACGGCAGCAACACCAGGAACCCGAGCAGGGTGGCCCCGTGGGCCCACCAGGCCAGATGGAAGATCGCGGTGATCGCTCCCACCGGCAGCCCGGCCATGCCGCGCGCGACCGCCGATCCCGCGAGCTGCCAGTGATCGGACGGCGCCGGCGCGAGCAGGATGCGGCCGGCGTCGGCCACCAGGTCCGTCACCATGAGGCCCAGGATCAGCAGCAGGATCACCAGCGCTTCGGCCGACAGATTGAGCCGGCGCGGCTTCACCACCAGGCGCCGGTAGAGGGCGTACCCCACGGCCAGGATGACCAGCACGCTGAACACGTCCTGCACGATGAGATAGGGCGCAGTGTCGGAGAGGCCGGGAAGGAAGAACGACTCGATCACGCCCTTGCCGAAGAACTCGATCGTGCCGAGGGTGAGCACGACGAAGCCCCAGAAGATGGTGGCGTGCATGAGCCCCGGCCAGAAATCGTTCGCGAGCAGCCGGACCTGCGCGAAGACGTAGACGATGACGTGCCAGATTCGGGTCGGCACGTGGCTCCAGCGCGGCATCGGCTTGCCCTTCAGCAGCAGGCGCAGGAGATACACGACGCGTTGGGCGAACAACACGGCCGCGAGCACGATCAGCCCGTAGAAGATCACCCAGCCGGGAACCGGCCCGTACCATTGGTGGGATGGCAGCATCAGCGACGCCTCATCGATCGGTGAGCCTCCGGGGGCATAGTGGGGTGCGACTCCAGGAGTGTCAAGGCCGCCTCAGGGTCTGCGCGAGGATCTGGGCCACCGCGGAGTACACGTCGAGGCGGCCGCCGGTGACCGCGTCGAGCGTGCGGGCCAGCGCGGGGTCCTGCTGCACGAGGGCGGTGACCTGCGCGGTGTACTCCTCCACCAGCAGGGCCTCCAGGTCGGCGCGACGGCGAGCCTGTCGCCGCTTCTCGAGCGCGCCGGCCTGCTCGAGCACGGTTCGGTGGCTCCGGATCTGCCGCAGCAGCGTGTCCATGCCGACGTCGTTGACCGCCTGCGTGGCGAGCACCGGCACCTCCCAGTCCACGTCCCGCGCCTGTGCGCTGCCCGTGTAATGCAGGTGCACGCTGAACTTCAGCTCGGCCATCAGGGCGTGGGCCCCGTCGCGGTCGGCCTTGTTGACGACGAAGACGTCGGCCACCTCCATGAGGCCCGCCTTCATGGCCTGGACCGAGTCGCCGGACTCCGGCACGAGCGCGACCACGGTGGTGTCGGCCTGACGGATGATGTCCAGCTCGGTCTGCCCCACCCCCACCGTCTCGATGAGGATCCACGGGAAGCCGAAGGCGTCCATCACCTTGATCACGTCGCCGGTGGCGCGGGCAAGCCCCCCGAGGCTGCCGCGAGTGGCCATGCTGCGGATGAAGACGTCGGGGTCGAGCGTGTGGGTCTGCATCCGGATGCGGTCGCCGAGCACCGCGCCGCCGGTGAACGGGCTCGACGGATCCACCGCGATGACGCCGACCGGCTGCTGCTCCGCGCGCAGCAGGCTCGTGATCCGATCCACCAGCGTGGACTTGCCCGCGCCGGGCGGCCCGGTGATCCCGAGCACGTAGGCGCGCCCGGTGCGCTCGTGGATCGCCTGCATGATCGCGGGCACCTCGGGGGAGCGGTTCTCCACCCGGGTGATCAGGCGTGCGAGGGCCAGGCGGTCTCCGTCGAGCATCCGGCTGACCAGGTCGGACACGGGGCGCGGCGTGGGCCTCAGGAGCCGGGCCGTGGCGCGGCGGACTCGGAGGGCTCCCCGCTGAGGCGGGCCTCCATCACCAGCGCGTCCTCGCCGGTGTCGAAGTAGTAGCCCTTGCGCCGGCCGATCACGCGGAAGCCGAAGCGCTCGTAGAGCAGGAGCGCCTCCGAGTTGGTGGGCCGCACCTCGAGGAACGCGAGATCGACGCCGCGCCGCCGCGCGTCGTCGAGGACGGATCCCAGGAGCCGGCGTCCGACTCCCCGTCGACGCAGGTCGGGATGCGTGGCCAGGTTGGTCACGTGGATCTCGTGGCCGATCTCCCACAGGCAGAGATAGCCGGCGAGCCGCCGGCCGCACCGCGCCACCGAGCAGCGGGCCACCCGATTCTGGGTCAGCTCGTACCGGAAGGCGCCGCGCGACCACGGGGTCTGAAACGAGGCGCGCTCGATGACCAGGACGTCGTCGAGGTCCTCGAGCGTCATGGGCTCGAGCGTCACCGCGTCGCCGCTCAGCGGCTCCGCCAATGGTCCGTCGTCACGCATGCCGGGCTTTCAGCTCCGCCTCGGATGGGCGCAGATAGAGGGGAGCGAGCTGCTCGGCCGGGATGCCGCCGCCGGCGCTGAGCATGACGTGGCCCAGCGCGCCCACCACCGCGGGCGAGGGCAGCGAATGCACCGGATCGGCCTCGCGTAGGCCCTCGCCGAGATGACCCAGGTAGGGCCGACACGCCGGCACCCCGTCGCCCAGGACGATCACCGGCCCGCTGAGCCGCGCCGCCGCCGCGGCGGGGGGCAGCGCGAGATAGTCCCACTCGCGCTCCATGCCGCCGGCCGTCCACCGGTAGCGCGAGCAGTAGACCTCGTTCTTCCGCGCGTCGAGCAGCGGGCACACCGGCGCGTCCGCGAAGGGCAGGGTGGCCGCGAGCGCGTCGAGGGTGGGCACCGGGGCTACCGGCACCTCGAGGGCCAGGGCCAGGCCCTTGGCGGTGGCGGCGCCGACGCGCAGGCCGGTGAACGAGCCGGGGCCGATGGACACCGCGAGGCCGTCCAGGCTCGCCGCCTCCCAGCCGCAATCCTGCAGCAGCCGGTCGACGATCAGCATGAGTCGCTCGGAGTGCGTGAGCGCGATGTTGAGGCGGCTCTCGCCGACCAGGCGGCCGTCGTCGAGCAGCGCGGCGCCGCCCGCGAGCGTGGCGGTCTCGAGCGCGAGCACTCTCATGCGCGGAAGTCTAGCACGCCCCGCACGGCCCATCTTTCGAGTTGACACGCCGCACGCGGCCCCTCATCCTCAAATGCTGATGGCCCCGCCCCCGCGACAATCCGACAGCCAGATGGACGCCGAGGTTCGAGAGAAGATCCATCTCGAGATCCTCAAGCGCACCGGGGCCTACCACGCCAACGACCACGTCCTGCTCCCCTCCGGCCACCACACGAGCGAGTACATCGAGAAGACGCTGGTCACCACCGAGGCCTCGTTCACCGAGGGGCTCGGCGCGGTCATCGCCAAGCATTTCGCGCAGTGGCCCATCGACGTGGTGCTGTCGACCGGTCCCGGCGCGCTGATCCTGTCCCACTGCGTGGCCCGCGCCCATCCCTCGCGGCCCACTCTCGCCTACGGCACCAAGGGCGTGAGCGCGGGCAAGCGGCGCGTGACCCTGCCCGTCGAGTTCCAGCGCTTCATCCGCGCGGGCACCAAGGTGCTGATCGTGGAGGACCTGGTCTCCTCGGGCACCACGGTGCGCCTCCTCTCCCAGCTCGTGGAGAGCCTGGGCGGTCAGGTCATCGGCATCGGAGCCCTGTGGCGCCGCACCAAGAAGAGCGAGGTCGGGGGCAAGGAGATCTTCAGCCTGGTGAGCCGCGACTTCCCGACCTACGCGCCCGACACGTGCCCGCTCTGCAAGAAGGGCGTGCCGCTCAATCAGGAGTACGTGAAGCGTCGCGAGCACCGCAAGCCGTCGTCCGCGCACGAGAAGGCCTAGCCTCCCCGCCCCCAAGATATGGGGGCTCGCCCCCACGGTCGCCCCCGTATCCGGTATTTTGTCCTTGACACGTTTTTGCCCCTCCCCTAGAGTCCGGACCATGATCGACCGCGGGACGCGCGGGGATCGGGAGGGGGGTGACACGATGGCGAAGAAGAAGGCCGCGAAGAAGAAAAAGAAGAAGTAGCGCGCCCCTCGTGGCGCTCGGCCCTGTCGGCCCCATCCCGGCAGGGCCGTTCCATCTCCGACGCGCGTCCCGCCGACCGACCCCGTGAGCCATCGAGACGCCTACGCCCTGCTCCTCGTGGTGGCCCTCATCTGGGCCGGCAACTTCCCGCTCGCCAAGCTCGGGCTGGCCGAGATCGGGCCGATGACGCTGGCGGCCACGCGCGTGCTGATCGCGGCGCCGCTGCTCGTGCTGGTCTCGCGGCTGCTCGAGGGACCGCTGCCCCCGCTCGCGCGACGGGATCTGACCGCGGTGATCGTGCTCGCAGTGACCGGCTTCGTGGGCAACTCCATGCTGTGGTACGTCGGCATGCGCTTCACGACGCCGGCCAACGCGGGCATCCTCGGGGCCGCGTCGCCGGTGGTGGTGGCGCTGGCCGCGGCGGCGTGGCTTCGCGAGCGGCTCTCTCCCGTGAACCTGGCCGGGATCGCCCTGACCGCGCTCGCGGTGGTGCTGACGGTGGCGCGCGGCTCGATCGAGATCCTGCTCACCCTGTCGGTGAACGGGGGCGATCTGATCATCCTCGCCTCCCAGCTGCTCTGGGTGATCTACACGCTCTACAGCCGCGCCAACCTCTCCACCTTCTCGCCGCTGCAGATGCTGGCGGGCGCCCACGTGGTGGCGGCCGGCCTGCTCTTCCCGCTCGCGCTGCTCGAGCGGCCGTGGCAGAGCTTCGCCTCCGCCTCGTGGTTCGTCTTCGTGGTGATCCTCTACAGCGCGTTGCTGGGCACGCCGGCCCACATCGCCTACTACCAGGCGGTGCGCACGGTGGGGCCGGGACGGGCGGCGGTCTTCACGAACCTGATGCCGTTCCTGGTGCTGGGGCTCTCGTGGCTGCTGCTGGGCGAGCCCATCCGCTGGTACCATCTGGTGGGCGCCTGCGGGGTGATCGCGGGCGTCGTCCTGACCACCAGACGATGAAGCGGGCCGACGCTCTCCCTCTCCCCTCCGGGAGAGGTTCGGGGTGAGGGGCGCGCGAAGCGCTACCGCTTCCCCGCGACCTTCGGCGCCTTGGCCGACACCGGCTTCGCCGGCTTGTCGTCCTTGATGAGGTGCTTCACCTCGTCCATGAACTGGGAGATGTCCTTGAACTGGCGGTACACCGACGCGAAGCGCACGTAGGCCACCTGATCCAGCTTCTGGAGATGCTCCATCACGATCTCGCCGAGCTCGAGGCTCGTGATCTCCTTCTCGGCGCGGTCGTGCAGCTTGGCCTCGATGTCGGCGACCACGTCGTCCACCGCCTGGACGCCGACCGAGCGCTTCTCGCACGACTTGAGGATGGAGCCGCGCAGCTTCTGACGGTCGAACGGCTCGCGCCGGCCGTCCCGCTTGACCACGTGGGGCAGCACGTCCTCGATGTACTCGTAGGTCGTATAGCGCCGATGGCACTTGAGGCAGGCGCGGCGCCGGCGGATGAACTCCCCGTCCCGCCCGACCCGCGAGTCCACCACGCGGTCCTCGGTGTGGCCGCAGAACGGGCACTTCACTTCAGGCGCTCCGCGTAGAGCGGGAACTGGGTGGTCAGCTCCTGCACCTGGCCTCTCACTGCGGCCTCGACCGCGCCATCGCCGACGCGGCTGAGCACCTGGTCGATGAACTGAGCGATCCGCGCCATCTCGGGCTCCTTCATACCGCGGGTGGTGACGGCCGGGGTGCCGATGCGGATGCCGCTGGTGACCATGGGGCCCTTGGTGTCGAAGGGGATGCCGTTCTTGTTGACGGTGATCCAGGCGCGGTCGAGCGCCTCCTGGGCGTCCTTGCCGGTGACGTTGCGGGCGGTGAGATCGACTAGGATCAGGTGTGTGTCGGTGCCGCCGGAGACCAGCCGGAAGCCGCGGGCGGAGAGGGCGTCGGCCAGCGCCTTGGCGTTCTTCACGATCTGGCCCTGGTAAGCGCGCCACTCGGGCGTCTGAGCCTCGCGGAACGCCACCGCCTTCGCCGCGATGACGTGCATCAGTGGCCCGCCCTGGATGCCGGGCAGCACGGTGCGGTCCAGCTCCTTCGCGTACTGGGCGCGGCACATGACCATGCCGCCGCGCGGCCCGCGCAGCGTCTTGTGGGTGGTCGTGGTGACGAAGTCGGCGTGGGGCAGCGGCGACGGGTGAAGCCCGGCGGCCACCAGCCCGGCGGGATGCGCGATATCGGCCATGAAGGCCGCGCCCACCTCGTCGGCGATCTCGCGGAACGGCTTGAACTCGATCGCGCGGGGGAAGGCGGAGCCGCCCGCGATGATCAGCCGCGGCCGGTGCTGTCGCGCGAGGTCGCGCACCTGGTCCATGTCGATCCGCTCGGTGTCCTTCGTGACGCCGTAGGGCACGATCGTGTAGAAGCGGCCCGAGAAGTTCATCGGGCTGCCGGCGGTGAGATGGCCGCCGTGGGAGAGGTTCGGTCCCAGCACGGTGTCGCCCGGCTTGAGCAGGGTGAAGTACACCGCCATGTTGGCCTGCGAGCCGGAGTGCGGCTGCACGTTGACGTGCTCCGCCCCGAAGAGGTCCCTCGCGCGCGAGATCGCCAGGTCCTCGGCGATGTCCACGATCTCGCAGCCGCCGTAGTAGCGCTTGCCCGGATAGCCCTCGGCGTATTTGTTGGTCATCACCGAGCCGACCGCCTCCAGCACCGCCTCCGAGACGAAGTTCTCCGACGCGATCAGCTCGAGGTTGCGCGCCTGGCGCAGCGTCTCGTCCCGGATGGCCTTGGCGATGTCAGGATCGACCTGCTCGAGCCGGGTCATGCCCGTCCCCCCGCGCGATCGCCGGCGTGGCGCACCTCGATGTCGGCGATCTTCTCCACCCGGCGCGCGTGCCGCCCCGCCGCGAAGTCGGTTTCGAGCCATGCCTGCAGGATGTCGGTGGCCATGTCGGCGCCCATCAGCCGGCCGCCCAGCACCAGCACGTTGGCGTCGTTGTGCTCGCGGCTCATGCGCGCGGTGTAGAGGTCCCCGCACAGGGCGGCGCGCACGCCCGGCACCTTGTTGGCGGCCATGCACATGCCGATGCCGGTCCCGCAGATCAGCAGCCCGCGCTCGACCTTGCGGTCCACGACCGACTCGGCCACGAGCGCGGCGTAGTCCGGATAGTCAACCGACTCGGTGGAGTGCGTGCCCAGGTCGAGCACCTGGTAGCCGTGATTTATGAGCCACGCCTTCAGGGCTTCCTTGAGCCCGTATCCGGCGTGGTCGGCGCCGAGCGCAATGGTGGAAACCACGCGCCAACCTTACGCTCCGTCGGGGTTGCGTGTCAAGGCACCGCTATATATGGGGCTCGTCGCTCTCGTGCGGGAGGCGCGGGCCGCCCTGCTTGACGCGCGAGAGCAGGAGCAGGCCGATCACGAAGAACGACCCGACGGCCAGGATGCCGGCCCGCTGGTTGCCGCCGGCGGCGTGGGAGACGGTGCCGAACACCAGCGGGCCCATCACCGCCGCGCTCTTGCCGCAGAGCGAGTAGAAGCCGAACAGCTCGGCCTCCATCCCGCGGGGAGCGAGGCGGGCCAGGAACGCGCGGCTGGCGGCCTGGACCGCGCCGAGCCCGGTGCCGGCCACCACCGCGAGCCCCCAGAACTGCGCCTGGGTCTCGATGAAGTAAGCCGCCACCACCACCGCGGCCCACTGGCAGAGTGTGATCATCACCACCCGCCGCGGGCCGAAGCGGTCGGTCGGCCACGCCCACGCGAGGGCACCGAGCAGGGCCGAGACCTGCACGACGATGTAGAGGCCGATCAGCCGCTCCATCGAGAAGCCCAGGGTCTGCGCCGCGAAGATGCCGGCGAACGCGATCACCGTGTTGACCCCGTCCTCGTAGACGAAGTACGCGCCGAGGAAGCGGCGAAGATCCGGCCGCGCGAGGATGCGGCGCGCGGTGGCCACCACCTCCGCCCCGCCCTCGCGCGCGGCCTGCCGCACCGGGACCCGGCCGCGCGCGGGCTGGGGCAGCATGGTGAACGCGGGCAGCGAGAAGACCGCGAAGAGCGCCGCCGTGGCGATGAACGCGCCCGCATAGGCCTCCTTCTGCACGAAGGGCAGCGCGGCGAGCAGGGCCACGATCGAGCCCGCATAGCCCACCGCGAATCCCCACCCCGAGACGCGCCCCTGATGACTCGGCGGCGCCAGATCGGGCAGGTAGGCGTTGTAGTAGACGAGCGCGCTCTCGTAGGCGAAGTTGCCGATCACGCCCAGGACGAAGCCCCACCCCACCATGCCCGGCTCGACGGTGGCCATCGAGGCGGTGGCCACGATCGCCAGCGCGGTGAAGCCGATGAACAACGGCCGGCGCACGCCGGCCCGGTCGGCGATGCCGCCCAGGAACGGCGAGGTCACCGCCACCATGCCCATCGAGAGCGAGACCACGCGGCCCCACCAGAGGTCGCCCGCCCCGTCGTGGTTGCCGACCACCGCGAGGGCGTAATAGGCGGCGTAAATCGTCGCAAAAATCACCGCGGCGAAGGCGGAGTTGGCGAAGTCGTAGAGCGTCCACGCCACGATCGCGCGCACGTCGAGCTTCATGGATCCGCGCGCCTCGCCTCCGGCCGCGCCTCGCCCAGCCGGCCGGGCTCCCCCGCACCGGCGAGCGCGGACTCCGGCACCAGGGCCACCGCCGCGTCCATCTCGGCGAGGATGCCGCGCCGCCGCTCGGCGAGGTGACCGGCGAGATCGCGGTCGACCAGCAGCCGCAGCAGCGCCCGGCCCTCGCGATAGAGCCGCCGCAGGCGCTCCGACCAGGCGAGCGCGAAGAAGCCGCCGGGGGCGAGCAGCCCGACGAACAGGGCGAGCACCCAGCCGCCTCCGAGCCGCCAGGCCACCCAGCCCTCGACGATCCAGGCGATCGGGTAGAGCACGACGCCGGCCACCAGCTTGTAGGTCGCTTCCACGTCCGCCTCCGGCCGCAGCCGGCGCATCGCGGCCGAGGTGAGCGAGTACGGCGGCAGGTGCGTGGCCAGGCCCCACAACGCCAGCGGCAGCCCCGCGATCAGCACCGCGAGCTGGCGCGCCGCGTAGCCGAGCGTGACGCGCGCGGGCGGCGGCTTCAACCCCATCGCGGTGCCGAGCCCCGCGGCGTCCACGTCCTTCACGTAGCGCTCCATCAGGCCGCGCAGCGCCTCGATGCGGGCGGGCTCGCGGTGAAGCAGGTAGCGGTACGCGCGCGTCGCGCGGCGACGCCAGTCCGCGCGCGTGCCCGCGTCCCAGCCCGCGCCCGCGCGCTCCTGGCGCCACAGCCGCTCGGCGTGCTCCACCAGCCGCAGCGTCTGGCGGTCGTCCACGTCGGCGATGAGGCCGCGCAGGGCCTCGCCGAGCCGCGCGGTGAGACGGCGCGCGGCCTCCTCCGGCTCCGCGGGCGCGAGCGCCACCGCGTCGCCCGTGGCCACCGGGTCACCCACCGAGACCACGGCCCAGCCGGTGCGGAACGTGCCGGGCTCGTGGAACATGAGGCCGACCGGCAGCAGCGTGACCGGCGAGACGCCGGCCGCCTCCGCGGCCAGCAGCATGCGGGCGGCCCCGGTGCGCAGCGGCATCAGGGTCGGCTCGGGCTGGCTCACGCCCTCCGGGAAGATCAGGACCACGTGACCGCTTCGCAAGATCTCGGTCGACGCGGAGAAGAGCGCCGCGTTCCGCGCGGGGTCGGTGCCGCCTTCTTGGCGACGGTGCACCGGCAGCGCGCCGATGACGCGCAGGAAGGGGCCGATGAGCGGATTGCCGAAGAGCGGGGCCTTGGCCACCGGGACGAGGCGGCGCGGGATCGTGGACAGCAGCAAGACGGCGTCCACCAGCGCGTTGTGATGATTGGCCGCGACGATCAGCGGCCCGTGTCGCGGGATGCGCTCGGCGCCCACCACGTCCACGCGCCGGTAGAAGACGGCGCCGAGGAGCCGGGCCAGCGCGCGGATGGCGCGGTACGGCGCGGGGGCGCGGAGGCCGCTCAGAGGGTCACGCGCTGGCCGTCCTCGGCCACGGCGGCCTTCCAGCCGAGGCGGCTCGTGATCGCGTCGCGCAGCGCCGAGGCGGCATCCGCCTCGCCGTGGACGACGTAGGTCATGCCGGGCGGCCGCTTGAACCCGCCGAGCCAGCGCAGGATCTCCTCGCGGTCGGCGTGGGCCGAGTAGGCATCGCTGATCATGATCGTCGCGCGCACCGGCACCGTGACCCCGAGCATCTTCACCTCGGTCGCGCCGTCCCTGAGCAGCCGCCCGCGGGTGCCCGCGGCCTGATAGCCGACGAACAGCACCGTCGTCTTCGGGTCGGGCAGGAGACGCTCGAGGTGATGGAGGATGCGCCCGCCGGTGGCCATGCCGCTGCCCGCCACGATGATGCCGGGCCCGGCCGCCTCGTTGAGCCGCTTGGAGTCCTCCACGGTGCGCGACAGCGTGAAGCGGCGCGGCGCGAAGGGCTTGGCGCCGTCCGCCTCGAGGCGGCCCAGCTCGGCGTCCTGCTCGTCGGTGTGGGCCGCGTAGATGGCGGTGGCCTGGATGGCCATCGGGCTGTCCAGGAAGACCGGGATGCTGGGGATCGCGCCGCTCTGCTCGAGCGCCCGCAGATCGTAGAGGATCTCCTGGGAGCGTCCCACCGCGAAGGCCGGAATCAGGAGCCAGCCCTTCTGGTCGACCGCGCGTCGCACCGCCGCGGTCAATCGCTCGAGGGGGTCGTCGGCGGGATGCACGCGGTTGCCGTAGGTCGATTCCACCAGGAGCACGTCGGCCTCCGCCACCGGGGCGGGATCCACCATGATCGGCACGTCGTAGCGGCCGAGGTCCCCGGAGAACACGAGCCGCCCGCCCTCGAGCGCGCAGGTCACCAGCCCGGCGCCCAGGATGTGCCCCGACGGGGTGAACCGCGCCTCCACGCCGGGCGCCGGCGTGAACCGCTGGCCGAAGTCCACGCGCGTCACCCCGGCGAGGGCGCGGGCCGCGTCCTCGCCGGTATACAGCGGCAGCGCCGGCGCGTGCTTGCTCGTCTTGTGGCGGTTGGCGAACTCGGCTTCCTCCTCCTGCAGGTGTGCGGCGTCCGGCAGCATGACCGCCAGGAGATCGGCGGTGCCGCCGGTGGCGTAGATCGGGCCCGTGAAGCCGTCGCGGCAGAGCCGCGGCAGATAGCCGGAGTGGTCGATGTGGGCGTGGCTCAGGATCACCGCGCCGAGGCGCTTCGGATCGACGGGCGGCGGCGCCCAGTTGCGCAGCCGCAGCGGCTTCAGCCCCTGGAACAGCCCGCAGTCGAGCAAGAGCCGCCCCCGTCCGTTCTCCAGCAGGTGCTTGGAGCCGGTGACGGTACCGCCGGCGCCCCCGAGGAAGGTGAGGGTCGCGCTCACTCGGAGACGGGCTCGGCGGCCGGCTGGCTACGGGCCCCGCGCGCCGGATACGGCCCGGCGCCCACGGGGAAATCGAACACCTCCTGCTCGGCCGACTCCACCCCCAGCGTGACCAGCCGCTCGATGTCGAGACGCGCCTCGAGCGCGGCGACCTGGGCCGACTGCACGCGCGTGTCGGGATGGCGCGGGGTGAACAGCGTGCAGCAGTCGGCGTCGGGCTCGATGGAGATCTCGAAGGTCCCGAGCGCACGTGCCTGGTCGGTGATCTCGAGCTTGTCCATCCCGATCAGCGGACGGAGGATCGGCATCGAGGCCACCTCGTCGATCCGGGTGATGTTGGCGAGCGTCTGCGAGGCCACCTGCCCCAGGCTCTCTCCGGTGACCAGCGCGGGCGCCCCCGCGTGACGGGCGAGGCGCTCGGCGATGCGCACCATGAGCCGGCGGTAGACCACCACGCGGGTCGGCGGGGGCACCGACAGCACGACCTCCCGCTGAATCTCGCCGAACGGGACCAGGAACAGGCGCGAGTAGTACTGCCACTGGGTGAGCCGAGCCACCAGGTCGCGTACCTTCGGCCGCGAGAGATCGGGCAGGTAGGGCACGCTGTGGAAGTGCACGAACACCACCCGACAGCCGCGCTTCATGAGCCGCCAGGCGGCGACCGGGGAGTCGATGCCGCCGGAGAGAAGCGCGGCCACCGTGCCGCTGGCGCCCACCGGCAGCCCGCCCGCGCCGGGGTCGCGATCGGCGTAGACGAAGGCCTCGCCGGGCAGCACCTCGACGTGCACGTTGCACTCGGGGTGCTCGAGGCTCACCCGGCACTGGGGTCGCAGCGAGAGGACGTGCGCGCCCAGGTCGCGGTTCATCTCGACCGACGTCATCGGGAACGTCTTGAAGGCGCGGCGCGCGGTGATTCGAAAGGAGCCGAACTCCCGGCTCGCGATCACCTGGCCCACCGCGGCTCGCAGCGCCTCGCGGGAGACGCCGGTGCGGACCGCGAGGGAATAGTTCGCGACGCCGCACACCCGGGCCAGGCGCTCGCGCACGCGGGCCGGATCCGGATGGCCCGTGAGATCGAGCACGATGCGGCCGGGCAGCTGCTCGAGGCGCACCGGGCCCAGATCGCCGATCGCGCGCCGCACGTTCTGCTGCAGGTGTCGGAGGAAGAGCGGCCGGTTGCCGCGCTTGAGGCTGATCTCGTGGTAGTGCAGGATCGCCGCGGGCGTGGTCCCGGTCACTGGTCGCGCTCCGCGGGCCGCGGATGCTTGGGCCGCCGCCGGTACACCGTCTTCGGCACTTCCACTTTCGGCGGCTTGGCGGGCATCGGCTTGCGGACCTTCTTGTGGGTCGGGGTATGGATCGGCTTGCGGCGCTTCACCCCGCCAGTATACCCGCGCCTCTCGGCTCAATACGGCGCGCCCGGGAAGGTGTTGATACCGGCGCGGCGCCCGGCCGCGCGGTACATCTTCACGCCGCCGATGCTCGCCCCGCCCCAGAGCTCCTCTCCCACCCCGTCGTGGAGTGCCCAGCTCCGTCCCCGCACGGTGCGCGCCGACTCGGCCTGACGGAAGGCCGAGGAGCCGTCGAGCCGCCCGACCAGCGCGCCGCCGTCGCGGAAGCCGGCGTCGATGGCCTCCATCACGTCGCGGCCCATCAGGTAGCCGCAGCCGCGCCGCTCGTAGAGGATGGCCGAGTGGTAGAACAGCGGCTCGATCAGGTAGACCTCCTTGCCGAGGAGGGCGCAGAAGCCCTCCATCGCGTCGAGCACGCGCGACAGCAGGCGCAGGCCGCGGCGCACCTGGCCCGGGGCCAGGCCGTCACCCATCGCCCGGCGCTCCTCCTGGACGTTGCGCGACGCGGTGCCGAACAGGGTGTCGCGGCCATCCGGGTCCCGGTCGATCGCGAAGCGCGGCCCGGCGGGATCCGTGATCTGCACGAAGGCGAGCTCCGGCACGGACAGCGGCGACATCTCGACGTCCACCAGCAGCGCGGGGTCGCGGTCCTCGAGCGAGGAGCGCACCTCCACGCGAGCCCACGGCTTGTCGGGGGGCGCGGTCACCCGCACCAGCCGCCTCCCGTCGCGATCGCAGAGGGTGGCCGGGTCGATCGCGAAACGGTCGAGCAGCTCCTCGGGCACCAGCCGCACGTAGAGCGCCTCGGCCACGTCGCGAGGCAGGGCGTTGATTTCCTGAATCGAGCCCAGGCCGAGGCCTTCGACGCGAGAGTCCATTCGTGGCCCGGCGGCGCCTACCGCGGCGGCACCGGCTCGAGCGCGGGCAGCAGCCGGCGCGCGGCCTCGAGCTCGGCCGGGGTGTTGACGTTCATGAACGCCACCTCGGGCGACCGGAAGCGCGCCACCTCGCCCTCGCCGATGGCGAGCACGCGCACGTCGTCGAGGAGCGCCGCGAGCTGGAGCCGGCCCGCCCGCAGGCGCGTCTCGATCGGCTCGAGGCAGGTCTTGCCGTAGCACGCGTGCAGCGTCTCCCACCGGTCGCCGACCCTCGGCGCCACCACGTCGGCCTCCCCCGCGCGATCCGTCACCAGGCGCGCCACCTCCGGCATCAGGAACGGCATGTCACAGGCGACCGTGAAGGCGACGTCGCCGCGCGCCGCGCGCAGCCCGGAGTAGACCCCGCCGAGCGAGCCGTGATCGGGGAACACGTCGGGCACCATCGACAGCCCGAGCCAGCCGTAGAGATCGGGCGTGTTGGTGACGATCAGCACGTCGTCAGCCACCGCGCGCACCACGTCGGCCACCCGGTCGATGAGGCGCCGGCCACCCAGCTCCATGAGGGCCTTGGGCCGCCCGCCCATCCGCGCGCTGCGGCCGCCCGCCTGGATCACGCCGGTGATGCGCATGCGCCCTCGATGACCACCGGGCCCTGTCGCAGGATCCGGGGCGGCCACCGCGTGCAGTCGGCCACGGTGGAGCCCGCGCCCCCCGCGGTCGCCCCGCCGTCCAGGATCATCTCCACCCGCCCGTCGAAGTAGCCGTGCACCGCCTCGGCGGTGAGCGGCGGCGGCGCGCCGCTCGGGTTCGCGCTGGGCGCGGTGATCGGGCGCGCCGCCGCGCGGACGAGCGCGCGCGCCAGCGCGTGGCCCGGCATGCGCACGCCGACGGTGCCGGTGCCCGCGGTCAGGGCGGCGGGCACCGACGCGGCGGCCTCGAGCACCAGCGTGAGCGGTCCCGGCCAGTGGCGGCGCATCAGCTCACGCGCGCCCGCGCCGATCCCGGGGGTCAGCCGCGCCACCATGTCGAGCGAATCCACCAGGACCAGGAGCGGCTTCGACTCGGGGCGGCCCTTGACCTCGAACACGCGCCCGATCGCGTCGGCGTCGAAGGCGTCGGCGCCCAGGCCGTAGAAGCTCTCGGTCGGGAAGGCCACCAGCCCGCCCGTCCCGAGCAGCGCGCCGGCGTCGCGCATCGCCGACTCTTCGGGATGGATCGCATCGACCCGGACGACAACGGTCGCGATCGTGGGCGGCCTCACCCGAGCCGTCTCAGGGCGTGGTGGCCGATGTCGCGGCGGTAGTGCGCGCCCTCGAATCGGATCCGCTCGACCGCCGCGTAGGCGGTCCGCACCGCGTCCGCCACGTCGGCGCCGAGGGCCTGCACGCCCAGCACCCGGCCCCCCGCGGTGACCAGCGCACCGTCGGCCATCGCGGTGCCGGCGTGGAAGACGTTGACGTGCGGCAGCGCCGCCGCCTCGGTCGTGCCGGCGATCGGGCGCCCGGTCTGGGGGACCCCGGGATAGCCGGCCGAGGTCATCACCACGCACACCGACGCCCGCGGGCTCCATGCGACCGATGCGGGCAGCCCCTGTCCGGCGGCCACCGCCTCGAGCAGGGTGAGCAGGTCGCCCTCGAGGCGCGGCAGGATCGCCTGGCACTCCGGATCGCCGAAGCGGCAGTTGAACTCGATGACCTTGGGGCCCTCGCGCGTGATCATCAGCCCCACGAAGAGCACGCCCGCGAACGGCGCGCCCTCCTTCGCCATCGCGGCGATGACGGGCCGGACGATCTCGGCCATCACCCGCTCCTGCATCGCCGGGTCGAAGACCGGCGCAGGCGAGTAGGCGCCCATGCCGCCGGTGTTGGGGCCGCGGTCGCCGTCGAAGATCGTCTTGTGGTCCTGCGCGGCGGCCAGCGGCAGCACCGCCGCTCCGTCGGCGAGCGCGAAGAAGGAGACCTCCTCGCCCTCGAGGAGCTCCTCGACGACGACGGTGAGCCCGGACTCGCCGAAGGCGCGATCATCGAAGCAGAGCGCGAGGGCGCGGGCCGCCGCCTCCCGCGTGGGACAGATGATGACTCCCTTGCCGCCGGCCAGCCCGTCGGCCTTTACCACGAGCGGGGCGCCGAGCCCGCGACAGTACCGCTCCGCCGCAGCTGCATCTCTGAAAGTCGCGAAGCGCGCAGTCGGGATGCCGTGACGGGCCATGAGGTCCTTGGCGAAGGCCTTCGAGCTCTCGATGCGGGCCGCCGCCGCGCTCGGCCCGAACACCGGGAAGCCGGCCGCGCGCAGCTGATCGCCGAGCCCCATGGCCAGCGGCGCCTCCGGGCCCACCACCACGAGGTCGGGGCGCTCGCGACGGGCCAGCGCGACGAGCTCGGCGATCGCGGTATCCCGTACCGGCTCGCAGCGGGCGTGCGCGGCGATGCCGGGATTGCCGGGCGCGGCGACGAGGCGGCCGAGCCGGGGGCTGCGGGTAAGCTTCCAGGCCAGCGCATGCTCGCGGCCGCCGCCGCCGACCAGCAGCACGTCGGTCACTCGTCACCCTCCGGGCCGCCGTCCTCGCTCTCCGGCGGCTCGCCGTCCAGGTGCGCCCGCGCGATCTTGGCCCACGGGCTGCCCAGGTCCAGCTCGAGGTAGCGCCGCCAGTGCACGGCGGCATCCTCGCCGCGGCCCAGCTTGGCCAGCACACCGGCCAGGTTGAAGTGGGCGTCGGCGTAGTCGGCCTCCAGCTCCAGCGCGCGGCGATACCACGTGACCGCCACCGCCAGGTCGCCCAGGTCCTCATGCAGCGAGCCCAGGTTGAACGCGGCCTGACAGCAGCTGTCGTCGGCCTCGAGCGCGGCCCGGTAACACTGACCGGCGCGCTCGTACTGCCCCATCCGATGGTGCAGCAGGCCCAGGTTGTTCCACGCCGCGGCGTAGCCCGGGTCCATGTCGAGCACGCGCTCGTAGGCCTCCACCGCCGATTCCCAGCGCTCGGGGTCGCCGTCCCACTCCGAGGCGCGCTGGAACCACAGCTCGGCCGCATCCGCGGGCGGGATGAGCGGGCGCACCATGCCGGTCAGCAGCGACTCGCGCGTCTCCCGCTCCAGATCGCCGGCGTCGAAGTCGAGCAGGGCCTGGCCGGTGCCCGGGTCGAGGCGCAGTCGGTCCTGCTCCACCACCACCCGGCGGTCTCGCACCACCAGGCGCAGCTCGGCCAGCGGGGTGCGCACGCCGGGCGCGATGCGGCGTGCGCCGTCCAGCGCGGCGCGCACCTGGCGCACGCTCGCCCCGCTCTCCAGCAGGTTCGCGGCGGCCCGCACCGAGACCAGCTCGCGGAAGCGGATGCCGCCCGGATCGTCGCGGAGCAGCCCGAGCCGGCGAAGCTGCGACCTGCGCTTGGGAGACAGCCGGAGGAGCCGCGTGAGCTCCCGGAGGGTGAAGACCCGCTCGAGTGCAGGGCTAGTGCTTGAAATGGCGAATCCCGCACACCACCATGGCCAGGCCCTGCTCGTCGGCCGCCGCCACGACCTCCTGGTCGCGGAGCGAGCCGCCCGGATGGATCACCGCGGTGGCACCCGCCTTGGCCACCACGTCGAGCCCGTCGCGGAATGGGAAGAACGCGTCGGAGGCGCACACCGAGCCCTTCGTCTCGAGCCCCAGCTCGCGCGCCCGCAGCACCGCGATGCGCGCCGAGTCCACCCGGTTCATCTGTCCGGCGCCCACGCCCACCACCTGCTCGGGGGTGGCCAGCACGATGGCATTGGACTTGGCGTGCTTGGCCACGCGCCAGGCGAAGCGCAGCCCGCGCAGCTCGGTCTCGGTGGGCGGCCGTCGCGACACGACCTTGAGCGTGCCCGGATCGAGATCGGTGAGATCGGCCTGCTGGAGCAGCACGCCGCCCCAGACGCTCCGCATCTCCTGCGCCTGCGCGGGATAGTCGGCCCGCGCGCACGGCAGCTGGAACACGCGACACTTTTTCTTGGTGCGCCGGATCTCCTCGAGCGCGTCCGGCTCGTAGCCCGGGGCGAAGAGGATCTCGAGCAGGATGCCCGACAGCTCCTTCACCACCTCGAGGTCCACCGTGCGGTTGACGCCCACGATGCCGCCGTAGATCGAGACCGGATCGCAGGCCTTGGCCCGACGCATCGCCTCGCCCGCGTTCTGCCCGAGGGCCACCCCGCAGGGGTTCGTGTGCTTGATCACCACCGCGGCGGGGTCGTCGAACTCGAGCAGCAACCCGAGCGCGGCCGACCAGTCGAGCAGGTTGTTGTAGGACAGCTCGGGGCCGTGCCGCTGGCTGGCCGCGCTGAGTCCGAGCGGCGTCGAGGGCCGGTAGAACGCGGCGGCCTGGTGCGGGTTCTCGCCGTAGCGCAGCGTCTGCACCAGCGTGCCCTCCACGGTCAGGCGCTCCGGGAAGCCGCCCGCCGCCGCGGCCGGGCGTCCGGTGGCGCCGGGCTCGCGCAGGTACGCGGCAATCGCCGCGTCGTACTGCGCGGTGCGCCGGAAGGCCTCGAAGGCGAGCCGGAAGCGGGTGGCATCGGAGAGCCCATCGCCGGACGTCCGCAGCTCGTCGAGCACCGGCCCGTACTGGCCGGGGTCGGTCACCACCGCGACGTGCGCGTGGTTCTTGGCCGCGCCTCGGATCATGCTGGGGCCGCCGATGTCGATGTTCTCGATGGCCTCGTCGAGCATCACGCCGGGCGTAGCCACCGTCTTCTCGAACGGGTAGAGCGTCACCGCGACCAGATCGATCGGCCGGATCCCGTGCCGCTCGAGCGCGGCCGCGTGCTCGGGCAGGTCGCGGCGGGCCAGGATGCCGCCGTGCACGGCCGGGTGCAGCGTCTTCACGCGCCCGTCGAGCATCTCGGGAAAGCCGGTGACCTCGGCCACGTCGACGACCGGCACGCCGGAGTCGCGGAGCAGCCGGGCGGTCCCGCCGGTGGACAGGATCTCGGCACCCAGCGCGTGCAGACCGCGCGCGAAGTCGACGACGCCCGTCTTGTCGTGGACGCTGATGAGGGCACGGCGCACTCGGCTCATGAGCTCTCCCTGATGTGGACCTGCCGCCCGCGGATCTCGAGGCGGCCCTCCGCGAAGAGGCGCACCGCCTCCGGATAGAGCCGGTGCTCCTCCGCGAGGATCCGCTCGGACAGGGTCGTCTCGGTGTCGTCGGGCCGCACCGGCACCGCGGCCTGCAGCACGATCGGTCCGGTGTCCGTCCCCTCGTCGACGAAGTGCACGGTGGCCCCCGCGACCTTCACCCCGTGCCCGAGCGCCTGCCGATGCGGGTGCAGCCCGGGGAACGCGGGCAGCAGCGACGGATGGATGTTCAGCAGGCGTCCGCGGAAGTGGTCGACGAACGCGGCGGTGAGCAGGCGCATGTAGCCGGCCAGACACACCAGGCCCACGCGGCGCTCCTCGAGCGCGGCGATCACTGCCTTCTCGTGGGCCTCGCGCGAGGGCTGCTGCTTGCCGTCCAGCACCACCGCGTCGACGCGGTGCGCGCGGGCGATGTCGAGCACCGGCGCGCCCGGCCGGTCGCAGATCAGCACCACGATCGCGGCGGGGATGCGGCCGGCCGCGGCGGCCTCGGCGAGCGCCCGGAAGTTGGATCCGCGGCCCGAGGCCAGGACACCCACCCGCAGCCGCTCAGACATAATCCACCCCGGGCTCCCCGGCCACGACCTCCCCGATCTCGAAGCATCGCTCGCCCGCGGTCTGCAGCCGCTCGATGACCGTCGCGATATCGGCGGGCGAGACGATCAGCACGAAGCCCACCCCCATGTTGAACGTCCGGCGCATCTCGGCGTCGTCCACCGCGGCGGCCCGCTGGATCGCCGGGAAGATCGGCGGCACCGTCCAGGCGGCCGGATCGATGCGCGCGCGCCGCCCCGACGGAAGCACGCGCGGCAGGTTCTCGCTGATGCCGCCGCCCGTGACGTGGGCCATCGCCTTCACCGTCACCTCCCGCAGCACCCCCAGCACCGGCTTCACGTAGATGCGGGTGGGCTCGAGCAGCTCCTCGACCACGCTCCGGCCGGTGCCCGGGATGGGATCGCCCAGCTTGAGCCCCATGCGGACGAAGACGGCCTCGCGCGCGAGCGTGTAGCCGTTGGAGTGCAGGCCCGAGGAGGCGAGGCCCAGCACCCGGTCGCCGACCGCGACGTGCTGGCCGGTCACGAGCGCGCTTCGCTCGGCCACGCCCACCGCGAAGCCGGCCAGGTCGTATTCCCCCGGAGCGTAGAACGAGCCCATCTCGGCGGTCTCGCCGCCCACCAGCGCGCACCCGGCCTGCCGGCAGCCCGCGGCGATCCCGGCCACGATGGCCTCGATGCGCTCGGGGTCGACGCGGTTCACCGCGAGATAGTCGAGGAAGAAGAGCGGCTCGGCTCCGTGGACGAGGACATCGTTGACGCCCATCGCGACCAGGTCGATGCCGACGGTGTCGTGGCGATCCGCCATGATCGCGATGCGCAGCTTGGTGCCGACGCCGTCGGTGGAGGAGACGAGCACCGGGTCTCGGTAGCCCTCGGGCACGCGGCAGAAGGCGGCAAAGGCCCCGATGCCGCCCAGCACTTCCGGCCGGTGCGTGGACGCCGCGAGCGGCGCGATGCGGCGGACCGCGAGGTCGCCGGCCTGGATGTCCACGCCGGCCGCCCGATACGTCAGCGGATCCATACTCCCTACGGTTCGAACAGCCTGAGCTGCGCCAACTCCTCGGACTCGAAGCCGACCTGGTACTGGCCGGTGAAGCACGCGTGACAGAAATGATGCGGATCGGACCCGGTGGCCTTGAGCATCCCTTCGAGCGACAGGTAGCCGAGGGAGTCCGCGCCGAGGTAGCGCTGGATCTCCTCGACCTTGTGGCTCGCCCCGATCAGCTCGCGACGCGTGGGCGTGTCGATGCCGTAGTAGCAGGGCCACTGGATCGGCGGCGACGAGATGCGCACGTGCACCTCGCGCGCCCCCGCGGCGCGGATCATCTTGACGATCTTCCGGCTGGTGGTGCCGCGCACGATGGAATCGTCGATGACCACCACCCGCTTGCCGTCCAGCACCTCGCGGTTCGGGTTGAGCTTCACCTTCACCCCGAAGTGACGGATGCCCTGCTGCGGCTCGATGAAGGTGCGGCCCACGTAGTGATTGCGGACGAGCCCCACGTCGTAGGGCAGGCCGGACTCCTCCGAGAAGCCCAGGGCCGCCCCCACGCCGGAGTCCGGCACCGCGATGACCAGATCGGCGGCCACCGGATACTCGCGGGCCAGCTGGTGGCCGAGCGCCTTGCGGACCGCGTGCACGTTGCGCCCCCACAGCACCGAATCGGGGCGGGCGAAGTAGACGTACTCGAAGACGCACTGCAGACGCTCGGCCGGGCGGAAGGGCTTGACCGAGGTGACGCCGCGCTCGTCGATGACCACGATCTCCCCGGGCTCGACGTCGCGCTCGACCTTGGCCTCCATCAGGTCGAGGGCGCAGGTCTCCGAGGCGAGGACCAGCGCGTCGTCGAGACGGCCCAGGGTGAGCGGGCGGAAGCCGGAGGGGTCGCGCACCCCGATCACCGAGTCGGGGGTGAGCAGCAGCAGCGTGTAGGCGCCGCGCACGCGGGTCAGCGCGCGCGCGAGCTGGTCGACGAGGGTCGCGCCCTCGGAGCGGGCCAGCAGATGGAGGATGACCTCGGTGTCGGAGGACGACTGGAAGACGGCGCCGTCCTTCTCCAGCTCCTCGCGCAACGCCTCGGCGTTGACCAGGTTGCCGTTGTGGGCCACGGCCACCGGCCCGTGGGCGGTGGTGCCGGTGATGGGCTGGGCGTTGCGGAGGTTCGAGCTGCCCGCGGTGGAATAGCGGACGTGCCCGACGGCGCGGTGGCCGGGCAGCCGCTTCAGGCGGTCGCGGCTGAACACGTCGGCGACCCAGCCCATCGCCTTCTCGACCTGGAAGTGCTCGCCGTCGGTGGACGCGATGCCGGCGGATTCCTGGCCCCGGTGCTGCAGGGCGTAGAGCCCGAGGTACACGACGTTGGCGGCCTCGGCGTGGTTCCAGATGCCGAACAGCCCGCACTCGTCGTGGAACTTGTCGTCGTCCAGCTCGATGGGTGTCGCCTCAGCTGACATGTCGCTCAAAGCCACCCCTCCACGCGCCCGAGATCCGATCCAGCTCCAGGTCCACCAGGCTTCCCTCGTCGTTCCAGATCCGGAGCCGATCCCCCCCGACCCGTCCGATGAAGCGCCACGTCACCCGGAACTCCTTCATCAGCTGCTCGAAGTGCTGCGCCCGAGCCACCTTGACCGAGACCAGCACCCGCGACGGTCCTTCACCGAACAGGATCAGATCGGCGGGGCCGCGGGCCGGACCGAGCGCCACCTCCGCGCCCAGCCGGCGCGGCCCGGTCACGCACGCCTCGACCAGCGTCACCGCCAGGCCGCCCTCCGCGCAATCGTGCGCGGAGCCCAGCAGCCTGGCTCCGATGGCCGCCCGGCAGGCCTCCTGCACCGCCCGCTCGACCGCGAGATCCAGCGGCGCCAGCCGGCCGGCCACCCGACGATGGCGCGCCCACAGCCACTCGGAGCCGCCCAGGCTGACCGTGTCCGGTCCGAGCAGCGCGATCCGGTCCCCCTCCTCGGCGAACCACTGCGTGCAGCGCGCCTCCACGTCGTCGAGAATCCCGGCCATGCCGACGACCGGCGTGGGAAGCACCGCCTGACCCAGGGTCTCATTGTAGAAGGAGACGTTGCCGCCGACCACGGGGATTTCGAGGGCGCGACAGGCCTCGCTGATGCCCGCCACCGCCTCCTTGAACTGCCAGAGGATCTCGGGCCGCTCGGGCGAGCCGAAGTTCAGGCAGTCCGTGAGCCCGAGCGGCCGCGCTCCGCTCACCGACAGGTTGCGTGCGGCCTCGGCCACCGCCATCGCGGCGCCCGCGCGCGGATCGAGGTACACGAAACGCGCGTTGCAGTCGGTGGTCACCGCGACGCCGGTGCGAGTGCCCTTGATGCGCAGCACCCCCGCGTCGGACCCCGGCAGCACCAGCGAGTTGATGCCGACCTGCTGATCGTACTGGCGGTACACCCACTCCTTGGAGGCGATCCCCGGCGAGGCCAGCAGGTCGAGCAGCGTCGCGGACGCGTCCGTGCCCGTCGCCACGGACAGCGGATCGAAGCCGGCGAGGGCGTCCTGCCACTCGGGCCGCGCGGTGGGCTTCTCGTACACCGGGGCCTCGTCGGCCAGGGCCTTCACCGGCACCTCGGCCACCACCGCGCCGTGGAAGCGCACGCGCAACAGGCCGTCGTCGGTGACGGTGCCGATGTCGACGGCGTCCAGCTCCCACTTGGCGAAGGTGCGGCGCACGTCGTCCTCGCGGCCGCGCGCGGCCACCAGCAGCATGCGCTCCTGCGACTCCGACAGCATGATCTCGTACGGCGTCATCCCGGTCTCGCGCTGGGGCACCCGCGAGGCCTCGATCTCCATGCCCATGCCGGCGCGCGCCGGCATCTCCGAGCAGGCGCACGCCAGCCCGGCCGCGCCCATGTCCTGGATGCCCACGATGGCGCCGGTGGCCATGGCCTCGAGGCAGGCCTCGAGGAGCAGCTTCTCGGTGAACGGATCGCCGACCTGCACGGTGGGACGCCGCTCCTCCGCAGTCTCGTCGAACGTGGACGAGGCCATGGTGGCGCCGTGGATGCCGTCGCGTCCGGTCTTGGCGCCCACGTAGAAGACCGGGTTGCCGACCCCTTCGGCGCGCGCCCGGAAGATCCCGCGCTTGGACACGAGCCCCACCGCCATCGCGTTGACCAGCGGGTTGCCCGCGTACTCCGGGGCGAACCCGACCTCGCCGCCCAGGTTCGGCACCCCGAAGCAGTTGCCGTACCACCCGATGCCCGAGACCACGCCCTCGATCAGACGGCGCGTGCGCGGGTCGGCCGGGTCGCCGAAGCGCAGCGAGTCGAGCACCGCGATGGGCCGCGCGCCCATCGTGAAGATGTCGCGCAAGATGCCGCCCACCCCGGTGGCCGCGCCCTGGAAGGGCTCGATGAAGGAGGGATGATTGTGGCTCTCGATCTTGAAGGTGAGCGCCAGATCTCCGCCCAGATCCACGATGCCCGCGTTCTCCCCGGGCCCCTGCAGGACGTGGGCCGCCCGGGTGGGGAGCGAGCGGAGGAAGACCCGGGAGTGCTTGTAGGCGCAATGCTCGGACCACAGCGCGGAGAAGAGACCGAGCTCGGTGAAGGTGGGCTCCCGGCTGAGGCGCCGGATGATGCGATCGTACTCTTCGGCCGTGAGGCCGTGGCTCTGGGCCAGCTCCAGCGTGACCTTAGGGTCGCCCGCGGTCACCCCGCCCCCACTGGGTTGTCACGTGGCCTACCGCTTCAGGAACGAGCCGTCTTCGACGAGGGTGCCGAGAATCGAGTTGAAGATCAGGGTGCCGTCGGTACCGCCCACCGCCGCCTCCGCGGCCCGCTCGGGATGCGGCATCAGGCCGAGGACGGTGCCCTCGTCGTTGATGACGCCCGCGATGTTGTCGAGGGAGCCGTTCGGATTGGCCTCCTTGACCACGCGGCCGTGCTCGGTGCAATAGCGGAACACGATCTGGTTCTTCGCGCGCAGCCGCCGCAGGGTGTCCGCGTCGGCGTGGTACTTACCCTCGCCGTGCGAGATCGGCATCTTCAGCACCTGCCCCGGGCGCATCGCCCGGGTGAACGCGGTGTCCGCGTTCTCGACCAGCAGGTACGTCGACTGGCAGCGGTACTGCAGGCACTCGTTGCGCATCAGCGCGCCGGGCAGCAGCCCGGCCTCGCAGAGGATCTGAAATCCGTTGCAGGATCCGAGGACGAGACCGCCGCGCGCGGTGAACTCGGGCAGCGCCTCCACGACGGGCGACCGGCCGGCCACCGCCCCCGCCCGCAGGTAGTCGCCGTAGGAGAAGCCGCCGGGGAGGATCAGGCAGTCGAAGTCGGCGAGGTTGGCATCCCGATGCCAGACGTAGCGCACGGGCTGGTGGAGCACTTCGCTGATGACGTAGTGAAAATCGCAGTCACTCCAGGTGCCAGGGAAGATCACCACGCCGAAGTTCATGGGACCGTGTGTTCCTCCTTTAGTCACTACCCCGTCACTCTAACCTGCACTTCACGATCTGACAAGGGCAGTTGCCCGGCCTTACGGCTGCGCCTCGCCAATCTCGACCGTGAAGTCCTCGATGATCGGGTTGCAGAGCAGGCGCGCGCACATCTCGTCCACGCGGCGGCGCGCCTCCTCGGGACCGAGGCCGTTCAGCTCCACGTCCACGACCTTGCCGACGCGCACGTCTTGCACCTCGTGGAAGCCCAGACCGGCGAGCGCCCGCTTCACGGTGGCGCCCTGCGCGTCCAGGATCGACGGCTTGAGCCGCACCAGGACCCGCGCCTTCACGCGAGCCCCACGCGACGGTAGATGGCCGGCACGTTGCGGAGGTACCAGGCCGGATCGAAGCACTCGGACAGCTCGGCCGCGGTCAGGTGCGCCCCGATCTCCCGGTCGGCGGCGAGGAGGTCGTGGAACGCGGTGCGCTCCCGCCACGCGGTCATCGCGTTGCGCTGCACCATCTCGTAGGCCTTCTGCCGGGGCAGCCCTCTGTCGGTCAGCTTGAGGAGCACGCGCTGGGAGAACAGGAGGCCGAAGCTCCGGTCCATGTTCTCCCGCATGCGCTCCGGGTACACCTGCAGGCCGTCCAGGATCCGCGTCATCTGGTGGAGCATGTAGTCCACGAGGCAGGTGGAGTCGGGCAGGATCACCCGCTCCACCGACGAGTGGCTGATGTCGCGCTCGTGCCAGAGCGCCACGTTCTCGACCGCGGCGAGCGCGTTGGTGCGGACCAGCCGGGCCAGGCCGCACACCTGCTCGCACGAGACCGGGTTGCGCTTGTGCGGCATCGCGCTCGAGCCCTTCTGGCCGGCGGTGAACGGCTCCTCCGCCTCCAGGACCTCGGTGCGCTGGAGCGAGCGAATCTCGGTGGCCACCTTCTCGAGCGAGGCCCCGATGATCGCCAGGGTGGCCGAGAACTCGGCGTGCCGATCGCGCTGCACGATCTGGTTCGAGATGGGGTCCGCCTCCAGGCCGAGCAGCCGGCAGGCCTCCTCCTCGACGTCGGGGTCCACGTGGGCGAAGGTCCCCACCGCCCCGGACAGCTTGCCCACCCGCACCGCCTCGCGGGCCCGCCTCAGCCGTTCGATGTTGCGGCCGGCCTCGCTGTACCAGAGCGCGGCCTTGAGCCCGAACACCATGGGCTCGGCGTGGATGCCGTGCGTGCGGCCGACGCAGAGCGTCTCTCGATGCGCCAGCGCCAGCGTCCGCACCGCGCCGCGATACTGCTCGAGCCCGGCCAGCAGCAGGTCGGAGGCCTGCTGAAGCTGCAGCGCCAGCGCGGTGTCGACCACGTCCGAGGAGGTGAGCCCCATGTGGACGTAGCGCGAGTCGGCCCCCAGCGCCTCCTCCAGGTTCGTCAGGAACGCGATGACGTCGTGGCGGGTGGTGGCCTCGATCTCGTCGATCCGCGCGGCCTGCACCCGCGCCCGGGCCTTGATCCGCCCCAGCGCGTCCACCGGGATGAGCCCGCGGCGCGCGTAGACCTCGCACACCGCCAGCTCCACCTGCAGCCACGCCTCGTATTTCGCGTCCGCCGTCCAGATCCTCGCCATCTCGGGCCGCGCGTAGCGGGAGATCATGGCGCGCCTCGCTAGGAGCGGAACAGCCCCCGGGGAAAGTGCCGGCGGTTGACCGCCCCGAGGGTCATGAGCGACAGCTGCTCCTCGTCGAGCACGCGGTGGATCAAGGCGTCGACGTCCTCCATCCGCACCGCATCGATGGCGCCCAGCATCTCGTCCATGGTCATGAACGAGCCGAAGCGCATCTCGTGCCGAGCCAGGCGATTCATCCGAGACGACGTGGACTCGAGCGAGATCATGAGGCTGCCCTTGAGGTGGTCCTTGGAGCGGCGCAGCTCGTCCGCGGTGACCCCGTCCTTCTTCAGCGAGCGGATCTCCTTCATCAGCGCGTTCATCACCTTGCCGAAATTCGCCGGGTCCGTCCCCGCGTACACGTAGAAGAGGCCGACGTCCCGGTAGGCCTGCTGGCCGGAGTGCACCGAGTACACCAGGGCCTGGCGCTCGCGTACCTCCTGGAAGAGGCGCGAGGACATGCTGCCCCCCACGATGTCGTTCAGCAGGTAGAGGGCGTAGCGCTCCGGGGCCAGGTCCGCGACCCCCGGGAGGCCGACCAGCAGGTGGACCTGCTCGAGGCTCTTCCGCACGGTGTGCACGCCCGGGCGGATCACCGGCGGCGCAACGCGGTGCGGCTCGGTCGGCTCACCCCAGCCGTCGAAGCCGGCCGCGAAGAGGTCGGCCACCTGCTCGTGCTCGGCGTTGCCGGCGACCGCGACCACGATCCGGCCGGGGGTGTACTCGCGCTGGAAGTAGCGGAGCACGGTGTCGCGATCGAACTGCTTGACCACGTCCCAGCGGCCCAGGATCGGACGCCCGAGCGGATGGTCGGCCCAGATCTGCTCCGCGAAGAGATCGTGGATGAGGTCGTCGGGAGTGTCCTCGACCATCTTGATCTCTTGGAGCACCACCGCCTTCTCCTTCTCGATATCCGCCGCCGCGAACAGCGGGTGGCGCAGGATATCGGTGAGCAGCCCGACGGCGAGGGGCAGGTGCTCGTCGAGCACGCTCACGTAGAAGCAGGTGTGCTCCTTGGCGGTGAACGCGTCCATCTGGCCGCCCACCGAGTCGATCGCCCGGGCGATGTCCTCGGCGGAGCGGGACGCGGTGCCCTTGAAGACCAGGTGCTCGATCAGGTGGGAGATGCCGCCCAGCGGCTCCGGCTCCATGCGGGAGCCGGTCTCCACCCAGATGCCGACCGCCACCGAGCGCACATGCGGCATCGTCTCCGTGACGACACGAATGCCGTTGGGCAGCGCGCTCTTGCGATGGGGCACTAGGCAGAGCCCCCCGCCGGGGCGGGCGCGATCTTGAGCTTCTCCTGCTCGGTGACCGCGGGCTGGTCTCGATGGGCCGCCTTGCGGGACAGGCGCATCTTGCCGTTGCCGTCGATCTCGATGACTTTCACCGCCACGATGTCGCCCTCGGAGAGCACGTCACCCACCGAGCGGATACGATTCTCGGCGATCTGCGAGATGTGCAGCAGACCCTCGCTCCCCGGGATGATCTCCACGAAGGCGCCGAACTCCTTGATGCTCTTGACCTTGCCGACGTAGATGCGGTCGAGCTCGGCCTCGCGGCAGATGTCCTGGATGATGCCGATGGCCATCTGGGCCGACTCGCTGCTCGGGGAGAACACGGTGACCTTGCCGTCGTCCTCCACGTCGATCTTGGCTCCCGTCTTCTCCTGGATGCCGCGGATGACCTTGCCGCCGGGGCCGATGATCTCGCGGATCTTCTCCGGGCGGATCTTGATGGTGAGGAAGCGCGGCGCGTGCGGGGACAGCTCGGGCCGGGGCCCCTTGATGATCTCCGCCATCTTGCCCAGCACGTGCAGCCGGGCCTCGCGCGCCTGGGCCAGAGCCTGGCGCATGATGTCGACCGACACGCCACCGATCTTGATGTCCATCTGCAGCGCGGTGATGCCCTTCTCGGTCCCCGCGACCTTGAAGTCCATGTCGCCGTAGTGGTCCTCGGTGCCCATGATGTCGGTCAGGATGCCGACCTTGTCGCCTTCCTTGACCAGGCCCATGGCGATGCCCGCCACCGGAGCCTTCAGCGGAGCGCCCGCGTCCATGAGCGCCATGGAGGCGCCGCAGACGGTGGCCATCGAGGACGAGCCGTTGGATTCGAGGATCTCCGACACCACGCGGATCGTGTAGGGGAACTCCTCGCGGGTGGGCAGCACCGCCTCCACGGCCCGATGAGCCAGCGCGCCGTGGCCGACCTCGCGCCGGCCGGGAGTGCCGAAGCGCTTGACCTCGCCGGTCGAGAACGACGGGAAGTTGTAGTGCAGCATGAACCGGCGATACATATTCCCTTCGAACGACTCGATTTTCTGTTCGTCGTCCTTGGTGCCGAGGGTGGCGATCACCAGGGCCTGCGTCTCCCCGCGGGTGAACAGCGCGGAGCCGTGCGCGCGCGGCAGGTACTCCACCTCGCCCCAGATCGGCCGGACCTCCTTGACGCTGCGGCCGTCCACCCGGATGCCCTTCTCGACGATGAGCCGGCGGACCTCGGTCTTCTCGACTTTCTCGAAGTAGTCCCGGACCTTCGGCTTCAGGGCCTCGTCCCCGCCCCCGACCGCGGCGAAGACCTCTTCGAAGATGGCCTCGAGGGCCTGGGCCCGCGCCTGCTTCTCGTGCACGGAGAGCGCCTGCGAGACCTTGGCCGAGGCCAGCTCGCGCACGCGCGACTCCAGCGCGGGATCGGCCCCCTGGGGCTCGAACGCCCACCGGGGCTTCGCGGCCTTGGCCAGGAGGTCTTTCTGCATCCGGGTGATGGCGCGGCACTGCTCCTGGCCGAAGGCGAGCGCCTCCAGCATCCGCTCCTCGCTGATCTCCTTGCCGCCGGATTCCACCATGAGGATCGCGTCCTCGGTGCCCGCGATGACCAGCTCGAGCGGCGAATCCGCGACCTGCTTGTAGCTCGGGTTGGCCACCAGCTTGCCGTCCACGAGCGCCACCCGGACCGCGCCGACGGGGCCGCTGAACGGGATCCCGGAGAGCGCGACCGCGGCGGACGAGCCGATCATCGCGAGGATGTCCGGATCGTTCTCGCTGTCGGCGGAGATGACCAGATTGATGATCTGGATCTCGTTGCGAAAGCCCTTGGGGAAGAGCGGCCGCAGCGGCCGGTCGATGAGCCGGCAGGTCAGCGTCTCCTTTTCGTCCGGTCGGCCCTCGCGCTTGAAGAAGCCGCCGGGGATGCGGCCGCCCGCGTACGCCTTCTCGCGATACTCCACGGTGAGGGGCAGGAAGTCGCGGCCCTCGAGCGCGGTCTTGGTGGCGACCACGGTCGACAGCACCATGGTGCCGCCGCAGCGAACGACCACGGCGCCGTCGGCCTGCTTGGCGACCTTGCCGGTCTCGATGGTCAGCGGCGTGTTGTTGACTTGAATTTGCACGGAGTGAGTCATACGGTCAGCGTCCTCCAACTGTGGTGGCAGCTCTGGTGGGTACGTCTCGAAGAGAAGTGTTCGTCTGAAGAGGCCTAGGGGGCCGGGCGAGCGTGAGTTCGATCCGATCGGGGTCTGCGGTCACTTACGAATCCCGAGCTTCTCGGTGACCGCTCGGTAGCGCTCCGAGTCCTTCTTGCGCAGGTACTCGAGAAGGCCCCGGCGTTTGCCGATCAGCATCAGCAGCCCGCGACGGGAATGGTGATCTTTCTGGTGGGTCTTGAAGTGGTCGGTGAGGCCGTTGATGCGCTCGGAAAGCAGCGCGATCTGGACCTCGGGCGAGCCGGTGTCGCCCTCGTGCACCTTGAACTGCTCGATGAGGCTCTTCTTCTTGTCCTGGGACAGCCGCATGCCGATTCCTCCCGGGGGTTCCCCCCCCAATCGCCACGTCCCCAGGGCCCCGACCGCGGCTCCGTTGGGACGGGTTCGTTGGACCACTCAAATCCGCGTCAGAACAGAGCGGAGTGTAACACGCGGTAGTGAGCCGTTCAACCGCTCACCCCGCGGGTGGTGTGTCGGCCTGCCCGCGCAGCCGCCGCCGGGCCTCCCCCATGTCGGCCTGGACCTGCGCCTTGAGAGCGTCCACGCCCGGGAACTTCATCTCGGGTCGGATCCGCCCGAGGAAATCGAGCGTCAGGGCCCGGTCGTAGAGGTCCCCGGAGAAGTCGAAGAGGTAGGCCTCGATCCAGTACTGCGACTCCTCGAAGGTCGGGCGGTACCCGATGTTGACGACGGCATCGGCGTGCCGGCCGTCCCACCGGGCCCGCGCCGCGTACACGCCTCCGGCCAGCGCGAGGGGCCGGTCGGGCCTGAGGTTCGCGGTGGGGAACCCGAGCGTGCGGCCCCGGCCGGCGCCCCGCTGGACGGTTCCGGTCACCGAGTACGGCCGGCCCAGGAGCGCCGCGGCCAGGTCCACGTCGCCGTCGCGGAGCGCGTCGCGGATGGCGCTGGACGACACGGTCAGCCCGTTGACCTGGAGCGGCGGCAGTACGTGGGTGACGAAGCCGCGGCCGGTCCCCAGGTCGCGCAGCAGCGCGGCGGTGCCGCGGGCCCCGCGGCCGAAGGTGTGGTTGAAGCCCACGACCACCTCGCGCACGCCCAGCGTGTTCACCAGCACCTCGTCCACGAAGGCCTCGGCCTCCATGTGGGAGAACTCGAGCGTGAACGGGATGACCAGGGTGGCGTCGAGGCCGCGCTCGGCGATGCGGGCGAGGTTCTCGTCCAGCGTCCCGATCGGCGCCGGGGCGCGCTCGGGTCTGAGGACCGCGGTCGGATGCGGATCGAAGGTGCACACCACCGCGGCGACCGAGAGGGCCCGCGCGCGCGCCACCGCGGTGTCGAGGATCTTGGCGTGGGCGAGATGAATGCCGTCGAACGCGCCGAGCGCGGCCACCGAGGGCCGCAGATCAGGCGGGAAGAATTGAAGGTCGCGGAGGATCCGCATGAAGGAGTCGCTCGGGTTTCACCCGGTCGCCCAGCCCCTGCCCCACCCCGAGCAGGCCCTCGGGCCCGTAGACCCGCAGCCGGCCGGCGGCCCGCGTCTCGACGGGCACCGATTGGCCGTGGACGAACGCTCGCGCGGCGGCCGGATCGAGACGCACCGGGGCGAGCGCGCCGAGCGCGCTGTCGGGCGGCTGCACCCGGGCCCAGAGCCGGTCTCCCGAGCGGGCCTCGCGCACCTCGTGCCACGGGGCCGCATCGGCGAGCGCGTAGGGGCCGACGCGGGTGCGCACGAGCCCGGCGAGCGCCGCGCCGCAGCCGAGCGCGGCGCCGACGTCGGCGGCGAGCGTGCGCACGTAGGTGCCCTTGCCGCAGCGGATGCGGATGACGAAGTCGGGTAGGCTGAGCGACTCGAGGTGGATGCTGTCGATCCGGACCTCGCGCGGGTCACGCTCGACCTCGACGCCCTGGCGGGCCAGCTCGTAGAGGCGCTTGCCGCCCTTCCGGAGCGCCGAGAACATCGGCGGCACCTGCCGGATGACGCCGAGAAACGGCGACAGCGCCGCCTCGATGGCGGCCGCGTCCAGCGCGGGGACCGGCCGCGTCTCGATCACCGCTCCGGAGAGATCCTGGCTTTCCGTGGTGACCCCGAGCCGCACGGTGGCCACGTACTCCTTGTCGAGATCGACCAGATAGGGCGTGAGCTTCGTGGCCTCGCCGATGAGGATCGGGAGCAGGCCCGTCGCCGCCGGATCGAGGGTGCCACCGTGGCCGATGCGGGGCGCTCGGAGAATCCGTCGCAGGTGGGCCACCACCTGGAACGACGTCACTCCCGGGCCCTTCTCGACCGGCAGGATCCCGGAGCGCGGCCGGTCGCTCACGGCGTCCGGCCGTCGAGCGCCTGCCTCACCGCGGCCAGGAGGGTCGTCTTCGCCTGGGCCAGCGGGCCGGCCAGCGTGCACCCCGCCGCGTTCTCGTGACCGCCGCCGCCGAACTGGTGCGCGATACGGTTCACCGGCACATCGCCCTTGCCCCGCAGGCTCGCCTTCACGCGGCCGTCGGGCTCGGCGCGCAGCAACACCGCCACCTTCACGCCCGCGATCGAGCGCGGATAGGTGACGAGGTCCTCCGCAGCCATGAACTCCTCGGAGGCCGCTCCATCGGGCACGGTGAGCGTCGCGATGAGCCCGTCCTCACTGACCTCGACCCGGCCGAGCAGGCTGCCCAGGGTGAGCAGCGCGTCCTTCGGGCGCCGCTGGTACAGCCGGTCGGTGACCAGCGCCGGCTCGGCGCCTTCCGCGGTCAGCGCGCCCGCGATGCGGAACGTCCGCGGCGTCGTGTTCGAGTAGCGGAACGACCCGGTGTCGGTGTGGACCGCGGTGTAGAGCCCGAGCGCGATGTCCCGTCCGATGGGCCACTCCAGCGCGGTCAGCAGGTCGAAGACCATCTCGCCGGTGGCCGCCGCGGACGGGTCGATCCAGTTGACGGTGCCGTAGCGGCGATTGTCCGGATGATGATCGATGTTGAGCACCTGACTGTCCGGGCCGCGCACACCTTCGAGCAGGCCCTCGGTGCGGCCGTCGTTGGGGCAGTCGGTCAGCACGATCGTCTCGAAGCGACGCGGCGCCTTCCGCCAGACCCGCCAGCGGTCGCCGCCCGGGATGAAGTCGAGCACCTCCGGAATCGGGTCGGGGCCCGCGTAGCTGACCGTCCATCCGGCACGCTCCATGGCGAGACCCAGCCCGAGCAGGGTGCCGAGCACGTCGCCGTCCGGGTGCACGTGGCCCAGCATGAGGGCCTCGCCGCGCGGACGGCGGAGGAGCTCGAGCAGGCGCGCCGGCGGCTCGGGGGCGACCACGGTGAGGCTTGCGGCGTCGGGGCTCATCTCAGTCGCGCTCCGGGCCATCGGCGTCGTGACTCTTCAGCGAGGCGAGCAGCGACTGGATGTGGGCCGCGTGCTCCATGGACCGGTCGGGGCGGAAGAGCAGCTCCGGGGTCGCCCGCAGGGCGAGATGACGACGGAGCCAGCTCCAGATGAAGCCGCGCGCACTCTCGAGGGCCTTGAAGGACGCGGCCCACTGCGCCTCGGGGCCCAGCACCGAGACGTAGATCTTGGCGTGCCTGAGATCGGGGCTCGTGTCCACCTCGGTGACCGTGACGAAGCCCAGCCGCGGGTCCTTGAGCTGCCGCTGGACCAGCATCGAGATCTCTTCCTTGATCAGCTGATTCACCCGCTCGAGTCGCTTGCCTTGCATCGTGACCTCTCCCGAACCTTGAACCCCACTTTCAAATGCGTTCGCCTCGCCTGCGGCTGCAGCTCACCGAACTTTCAAATGCGTTCGCCTCGCCTGCGGCTGCA
>Ga0209971_1000038_pt1 | contig 44480 bp, 41 predicted proteins | sample InoplaM3SAM_FD_187588 | JGI IMG/M metagenome (GOLD analysis project Ga0209971, IMG submission 187588) | Arabidopsis thaliana rhizosphere microbial communities from the Joint Genome Institute, USA, that affect carbon cycling - Inoculated... | ecosystem: Host-associated > Plants > Roots >... | reverse complement strand
TCGTTCGTCGCTACTTCCGGTCGCGGAGGAGATAGCGGCTGATCAGGACGATGCCGATCACGAGGATCGGGACGACGAAGAGGCAGATGGTGACCCCGCGGCCCCAGCGTAGCTGGTTGAACGCGACCTGGTACGAGTAGGTCGCGAAGATCTGGGTCGCGGTGCCCGGTCCGCCCCGGGTCATCACGTAGATGATGTTGAAGTCGTTGATGGTGAGGATGAAGCTCAGCAGCGTGGTGACGATCATCACGTGCTTCAGCCCGGGCAGCGTGACGTGCCAGAAGCGCCGCCACGTCGAGGCGCCGTCCACCGAGGCCGCCTCGTACAGCTCGCGCGGGATCGACTGCATGCCCGCGAGGAACGACACCCCGAAGAACGGGAAGCCGCGCCACCAGTTGGCGACGATCACCGCCATCATGGCCCCTTCCGGGGTGGCCATGAACGCCACCGGCCGGCTCATGAGCCCCAGGTCCAAGAGCACGCTGTTGAAGAAGCCGCGGCCCGGGAAGGCGTCGAACATCCAGCGCCAGGTAAGCGCAATGATCACGGTCGAGGTGATCCACGGCAGCAGGAAGAGCCCGCGAAAGAAGTTGCGGCCGCGGATCACGTTGTTGAGCACCAGCGCCATCAGCACCCCGGTGATCACCTTCAGCCCCACCGAGCCCACCGTGAACACGAAGCTGTTGCGGATGACCGCGTGGAAGGCGTCGTCCTGGGCGAGGTAGACATAGTTGCGGAGGCCGACGAAGCGCTCCGGGTAGCCGACCAGCTTGTCGGTGAGTGAGAGCCACACCGCCCGGTACACCGGATAGAAGATGAGAGCCACCACCAGCACCAGCAGCGGCAGGAGGAACAGGAGCGCCGTCGCCGCTTCCCGGACGCGGGCGCGCCTCCAGAGGGAGGCGCGCGGCCGCATCACGGGAATGCGGACGGCGGAAGGAAGGGCCACCTCACCCCTTCAGGGTGTCGTAGATTTCCTTGATCTTCTTGTCCTCCCACTCGATGGCCTGGTCCACCGACCACTTGTCCACGATCACCTTGGCCGGCGCGTCGGTCAGCACGTTGCTGGCCTGCACCTCGGCGGCGGGCGCGGTGGTGGGGCCGGGCCAGCCGGTCGGCGCGAACCACTCGGCGGCGCGGCCGAACGTGCGGTAGTTGTCGTTCTTGTTGAAGTAGTCCTTGGAGGCCGCGCGCGCCTTGTCCAGCACCGGGCCGAACTGGCCGTAGGAGTCCTTCATGACCGCCACCGTCTCCTCCGGGGAGAGCAAATGGGCGATCAGGCTCATGGCCGCCTCCGGGTCCTTGCTGCTCTTGAAGATGCCGAAGCTCATCGCGATGGCCCACATGCGCCGGCCGTCCGGCCCCGCCGGGTGCGGGAGCGCCACGTGGTTGGCCAGCGCCTCCTCCTTGACCTTGCGGTCCTTCGCGTCGGTGGCCTTGGCGAGCGCGTTCTCGAGCGCGAAGGTGATGCTGGGCCCGTTGGAGGTCTGCGCGATGTTCTTGGCGATGAAGTTCTCGTTGTTGCCGGAGCCGGTCCAGGTCAGCGTGTCGGCGGGCTGGATGCCGTCCTTGTAGATGTCGGTCGCCCACTTCATCACCGTCTGCATGCCCGGGGTCTTGATCGACTTGTACTTGCCGTCCTTGCCGGCCCAGCCTACGCCGTGGGAATACATCAGGCTCTGCATCACCCCGTAGCCGTCGGAGGTGCGGTTCCAGCTCTGACCCATGCCGTAGAAGTTGTCCTTGGGCCGGTTCAGCGCGGCGGCGGCCTGCTTGACCTCCTCGAAGGTGCCGGGCAGCTTCACCTTCGCCTTCTCGAACACGTCGCGCCACACGTACCAGAAGCCGCCCATCACGTACCACGGCAGCGAGTACACCTTGTCGCCGACCATGGTGACCGCCGACACGTTGGCGGGCGCCTTGCCCACCTGCCCCTCGATCTGCCGCGCGAAGGTGGTGAGGTCGACGAGCTGGCCCATGCCCGCGAAGCGCGCGGGCGCGCTGGTCTCGAGCTGGCCGATGTCCGGCGTGCTGTTGCTCTCGATGGCCGCCACGTACTTCGTCTGCATATCCTCGAACGTGAAGTACTCGACGGTGACGCTCGCCCCGTTCTTCTGCGCCCAGCGCTGGGTGCTCGCCTCGATGGCCTTGTTGGTGGGCTCCACGTACGTCTTGAGGATCCAGAGGCGGAGGCTCGTGCCCTTCTTCACGGCGGGCGCGGCCGGCCGCGGCAACGTCAGCAGGGCGGTGCTGCCGACGGCCCCGGCGAGAAGTGAGCGGCGGCTGATGCGCTGATCGAGCATGGTGTGTCCCCCTTGACCGTCGTTGATCCGGACGCGGCTTCGACTGTCGGTCACCGTCGGGGCTCTGTCAAGCATTCCGTGCCCGTGCTACCCTTTTCGCATGCTCTCGCCCGCGCACATCGCCCGCTATCGTGACCAGGGTTACCTCGTCGTCCCCGACGTGCTCGACGCGCCCACCCTCGCGACGGTTCGCGCCGAGATGGCGCGCATTCTCGAGGGCGCGCGGGCGGTGACCACGCACACCGACATGTACGACCTCGAGCCCGGGCACCGCGCGGACGACCCGCGCGTGCGCCGCGTGAAGACGCCGCATCGCTTCTTCCCGCTCTTCGAGCGGCTGATGCGGCATCCGACCCTGGTGGCGATCCTCGGTGATCTGCTCGGGCCCGCGGTGCGGCTGCACGGCTCCAAGATCAATCTCAAGTCGCCGCGCTACGGATCGCCGGTGGAGTGGCACCAGGACTGGGCGTTCTATCCGCACACCAACGACGACCTGCTCGCGGTGGGCGTGATGCTCGACGATTGCACGAGCGACAACGGCCCGCTCCTGGTGGTGCCGGGCAGCCACCGCGGCCCCACGTTCGATCACCACGCCGACGGCTACTTCTGCGGGGCCATCGATCCCGCGGCGATCCGTGACCTGATCGCCCGGGCGGTGCCGCTGACCGGACGGGCGGGCGCCATGAGCTTCCACCACGTGCGGCTCGTGCACGGCTCGGCCCAGAACGTCTCGAGCCTGCCCCGCACGCTGCTGCTCTACGAGTATGGCGCCGCGGATGCGTGGCCGCTGATGGGAGTGTCCGACCTGGCCGACTTCGACGGGCGTCTGATCACGGGCGAGCCCACCGTCGAGGCGCGGGTGACGGCGGCCCCGGTGCGGATGCCGCTGCCGCCGGCGCGGCACCAGGGCTCGATCTACGAGAACCAGGCCGACGCCTCGCGGCGCTACTTCCAGCTCGAGGAGCCGTCGCCCAGCCCGCGCACCTGAGGGCCAGCGCTTCGCGAGCCGGACCTGGCGCCGAAGCCGGCCGCCGCGAGCGAGTGTCTACTGGCGCCAGACCCCCGCGTCCTGGGGCGGGGCGACGCGCAGCCGCCGCTTCAGCTCGACGATCGCGAAGAAGATCTGGATGCGCAGGCGCGTCCCCAGCGAGGGACGCCAGTTGCCGGCCAGGGCCGAGAGCACCGCCTCGTAGAGGCCGAACCGGCGCGAGCGCCGGAAGAGCAGCCGGCGGAAGTACGGATCGTAGAAGCCCACCACGAAGCGCCGGAAGTAGTGATACCGCCGCCGAACGATGCGCTCGTAGTCGGCGAAGCGGCGCGCAGAGAGATCGCCGGCGCGCAGCCCCGCGTCGATGGCCTCGCCGGCCTCGAGGCCCCCCTGCATGGCCATCAGCACGCCGGTCGAGAAGATCGGGTCGAGGAAGCAGCTGGCGTCGCCCACCGCCACCCAGCGGTCGCCCGCGATCGTGCGCGCGAGATACGAGTAGTCCGCGTCGTACCGGGAGGGCGAGACCCGCCGCGCATCCTTCAGCAGCCCGGGCGCGGCGGGTGTGCTGGCCAGGTAGTGGTCCAGGCTCTCGTCCGGCGTGGCCTTCGACTCCCGACGGTGGAGCGCCTGCGGCACCACCGCTCCCACGCTGGTGACGGTCTCCGAGATCGGGATCAGCCAGATCCAGCCGACGTCGGTGCGGGTCAGCACGCGGATGTCGCCGGCGGCGCGGCCGTCGGGGCGCGGGATGCCCTCGTACTGGGCGTGGACGGCGACGTGCTGCAGCAGCGGATCGGTGTCGTACCCGCCGACCTTGCGGGACAGGAAGCCGGCGCGCCCGGAGGCGTCCACCACGATGGCGACCCGCGCGGTCTGCTCGACGCCGTCGGACGAGGCGTAACGAAGGGTCACGCCGTCGGGCTCGAAGGCCGCGTCGAGCGCCCGATGGCCCTCGCGCACGACCACGCCGCACCGCTCGGCGTGACGGAGCAGCACCTCGTCGAACCGGGCGCGGGGGACCTGGTAGGTCTGCGGCATGGGCGTCTCCCACGCGGCGGTGAAGTCCACGTAGGCGGCGGGGCTGCCGTCGATCTCCCAGAAGCTGGCGCCCCACTTCTCCACGAAGCCGGCCTTGGCCACCGCCTCGTGCGCCCCCAGCTCGTCGAGCACGCCGTTGATCCACGGCAGCTGCGACTCGCCGATGTGGAAGCGCGGAAAGCGGTCGCGCTCCAGCAGGAGCACGCGGCGTCCCCGCCGGGCCAGCGCGGTGGCGGCGCTGGAGCCGCCGGGCCCGCCGCCGATCACCGCCACGTCGAAGTCGGTGGCCATGGTGGCCCTCAGGATACTCCTTGACGCCGGCGCGCTTCCGGCGGATTCTCGGCCGCGCCATGAAGTTCGACATCGGCATCCTCGCGAGCCAGCCCCTGCCCGTCATCGTCGAGCAGGTCCGTCTGGCCGAGTCGCTCGGCTTCGACACGGCCTGGATCGCCGACACCCACCTGGTCTGCCGGGAGCTGTGGGTCATCCTGACCGCGTGCGCCGCGGCGACCTCGCGCATTCGCCTCGGACCCGGCATCACGGTGCCCCACACCCGCCACATCTCGGTGACGGCCAGCGCCATCGCCACGCTGCACGAGCTGGCGCCGCGGCGGCTCGTGCTCGGGATCGGCACCGGCGGCAGCGCGGCCGAGACGATGGGCCTGTCCGTGGCGAAGGTGGCGCGCATCGCCACGCTCGAGTCCATGGCCCGCTCGCTGAAGGCGCTGCTCGGGGGCGGGTCCATGCGCCTCGACACGGGCGCGGAGGCGCGACTGGCCTGGCTCGCCGGTCCGGTCCACGTCCCCCTCTACCTGGCCGGCTCCGGCCCGCGCATGCTGGACACGGCGGGGCGGCTGGGCGACGGCGCGATCATGTACTCGGGAGTGGCGCCCTGGCTGCTCGAGGCGGCGCTCGGGTGCGTGGCATCCGGCGCACGCGCCGCCGGACGCACACCGACCGATCTCGACGTGGCGATCTGGGCGCCGACCTCGATCGACCGCGACCGCGCGCTCGCCCGCGATCACGTGCGCGGGCGCGTCGCCTCCGCGCTGCGCCACGCGTTTCCCGTCACGTGGAGCGCGGAGGATCAAGCGGTGATCGACCGGGTGCGCGCGGCCTACGACTCCTACCAGCACGCCAGCGCGGGCTCGCAGCACCGGCTGCTGGTCAGCGACCGCTTCGTGGATCTGATGGCCCTCGCGGGCAGCCCCGACGAGGTGCGCGAGCAGGTGCGGCGGGTGATGGCAGTGCCCGGGATCGGGCGGATCATCCTGCTGCCCCAGGTGCCGGGGCAGGCGTTCGTGCCGCGCGAGCAGGTGCTGCGCCTCTTCGCCGACGAGGTGATGGCGAAGCTCTGAGCCGGCGCCTCAGCGGCTGCGCGCGCCCCAGAGGCCCTTCACGGTGAGCCCCTCGAAATAGTGCCCGTAGACGTGCAGCAGCGACGTCTGCAGCAGCACCCAGCCCCGGCTGCGGCCGCCGGCCCAGAACTCGGTGAGCCACGCGGCGGACGGATCCACCGCTCCTTCGGACGTGCACACGCGCTCGACCCGATCGGCCGGCACGATCGTCTCGAGATCGGTCACGCGCAGCATGGGGACGCGGTCCAGGGTGGCCCGCGTCACCGCACGGCAGTAGCCGCGGAGGCCGTCGAGGTCGATCCGCGCGGAGAAGTCGTCCACCTGCGCGTCGGTCATGCCGGTGCCGACGTCACGCCGCGCGACCGCCAGGCGGTCGAGCCAGCCCGCGTCGAGCACCTGGGGCCGGTCGGCCAGGAAGCGGTTGACGCAGACGTCCTCGATCCGCATCGCGTGCCACAGCAGCCACGCTACGGGGTTGACGCCGGGCACCGGACGGCCGCGCAGCTGGGCCTCGGTCAGCGTATCGGTCAGGTCGTCGACCAGGAAGCCGTGGAGGGTCTCGTAGCGGAGCAGCCAGAAATCGACCGCGTCCATCGGCGCGCTCAGCGAAGAGACTGCCGATCGAGATCGAGCGCGCGCTCGGCCAGTCCCGCGAGCATGCGCCACGCCGCTTCGTGGTTGCGCGAGCCCTCGATGTCGTCGGCGAAGGTGTCGAGGCAGACGTACGAGGCGCCCAGCTTCTGCAGGGCGTCCAGGTCGCGGCGCACCTGGTCGAGCGTGCCTTCGCCGGCCAGCCGCCTCTCCTCGGGCATCGCCTGGTCGGTGATGCGCAGGCGGATGCGCGGGCAGAGGGCGGGCACGGGCTTGCCCTCCTGGTCGGCGATCGCGCGGAGCTTCGGCATGCCCTCGTCGCGCAGGTAGGCGATGCGGCTGCGGATGGGATGCCAGGCATCGCCGTGCCGGACGGTGCGACGGAGCGCCGCGTCGCTGCTGCCGCCCACCCAGATCGGCGGGTGCGGCTTCCGGAGCGGGCGCGGCGCGGTGTAGACGTCCTTGAACGACACGAAACGGCCCTGGTAGCTGGCCACGTCCTGCGTCCACGCCGCCTTGAGCGCGCCCACGTAGTCGTCGGTCATCGCGCCGCGCCGCTCGAAGGGCAGGCCGAGGACCTCGAACTCCTGGCGGGCCCAGCCGACCCCGATGCCGAAGATGAGGCGGCCGCCGCTCAGCCGGTCCAGGTTCGCGGCCATCCGCGCGGTCTCGAGCGGATGCCGGTAGGGCAGCACGATCACCGTGAAGCCCAGCTCCACCCGGCGGGTCATGCCGGCCAGCCAGCCGAGCGTGGTGAACGGATCGTAGAAGGGCGCCGGGTAGCGCCCCTGCACGTCGGGCGTGATCGCCACGTGATCGCCCAGCATCATGAAGTGATAGCCGATGTTCTCGGCGAAGGCGGCCCAGCGCGACAGCGACTCCGGGCTGGCGCCCGGCCCGAAGCTGATCAAGTTGACGCCGAACTTCATCGCGACGGGCTCGTCTCCATGCGGCGCTCGGCCGCGCGGGTGCTGGGGCCGAGGAACTCGATCATGTTGCCGTCCGGATCCTTCACGAAGAGCTGGCGCAGGCCGGTGGGTCCCGAGATCACGTCGCGGCACGTGAGGCCACGCTCCTCGATGCGCTTCGCGGTGGCGTCGGCATCGTCGGTCCAGAGGGCGAAGTGCGGGTAGCGAGCCACGATCTTCTCGCGCTCGGCCGCGTCGCGCACGAGCTGGTCGTTCAGGATGATGTGCAGCTGGAGGTCGCCGCCCAGGCTGTACCAGATCCCCGGGAAGTCGAAGGCCGGGCGCGGGATCTCGGGGAAGCCGAGCACCCCGGTATAGAAGTCGCGGGCCTTGGCGACGTCGGTGACGGTGACGCTCACGTGGCTCAGGATCTTGAAGATCTGGCTCATGTCGGATCTCCTCCGTCGTAGCGCTCGCGGCGGGTGATGCCGCGCTGAAAGGCGAGGTAGCCCTCGCGGGTCATGGCCGGCCTCGGGCCCGCCATCACCTCGCGCGCCCCCGCGGCGCCGTCGGCCAGCAGGTCGACCGCCATCGCGGCCAGGGCCTTGGCCGGCTGCACGTAGCCCAGGTCGGGGTCGACGATGGCGAAGTCGGCGGAGTGGCCCGGGCCCCGCGCCCCGCCCATATAAGGATGCAGCACCGGCATCACCTGGCTCAGGTCGCCCATGTCGGTGGAGCCGGAGCGATGCGGGATGTCATGATAGTGGGCGTCGCCCACCAGCCCGCGGGCGGTGGCCTCGAAGAATCGGGCCATGGTGCGGTCGCAGTGGAGCGGCATCGGCCCGGGCAGCGTGTCGATCTCCACCTGCGCGCCCATCGCGAGCGCGCCCGCGCGCAGCGCGCGGTCGACCCGCCGGCTCGCGTCGGCGACGCCCTCGACGGTCTTGCCGCGCACGTACATCTCGAGCCGCGCCTCGCCGGGGATCACGTTCACCTGCGAGCCGCCGTGGGTGAGGATCGGGTGCACGCGGATCGAGTCCTCGTCGCGGAAGGTCTCGCGGACCGCGTTGATGGCGGTCAGGGCGATCTGCGCGGCGTAGAGCGCGTTGACGCCCAGGTGCGGCGCGCCGCCCGCGTGCGCGGCGCGCCCGATGAAGCGGGCGGTCTTGCCGACGCGGCCGTTGTTGGAGGCGGGCACGCCCGCCTTGCCGTCGTCGGCGCGCCAGTTGGTGTGGATCATCATGGCCAGGTCCACGTCGTCGAAGTGGCCGAGCCGCATCAGCTCCTGCTTGCCGCACGGGAACTCGAGCCGGCCCGCCGCGATCTGCCCCTGCCGCCACTCGATGTCGCCGCCCTCCTCGGCGGGCACCGCGAAGAACGCGAGCGTGCCGGTGAGATGATCGAGCGCGCCCGACTCGAGCAGGCCCATCGCGGCGCCCAGCATGCCCGCAATCTGCGCGTTGTGGCCGCAGGCATGCGCGGCGCCGGTCCGGGGATCGGCCTCGGGATGCCCGGTGACGCGCAACCCGTCCAGCTCGCCGATGATCGCGAAGGTGGGCCCGGCACCGCCGCGACCGGATGCGTCGGCTCGGACCCCGGTCATCGCGAGGCCCGTTCTGGGCGTGAGCCCCAGCCGGCCGAGCGTCTCCTGCACGAGCCCGGCCGTCTTCACTTCCTTGAACCCCATCTCCGGCTGCTTCCGGATCCGCTCACCGATGCCGACGATCTCCCCGGCCCGACGATCGATGGCCGCGAAGACCTGCCGCTTCAGCTCGTCCCGGGACATGGCGAGAGGATGCTAGCCGATTACGCGACGGCAGGCCAGCACCAGCGGAAGCCGACCGGCGTGCTCAGCGGCCGGCCGCGATGTGATCAGCCGCGACGCGACGCGATGGTCCGGGCCGCCGATTATCGAGACGGCGGCGGAGGCGGCGGCGGACCTGGCGGAGGCGGAGGCGTCCCGGGGGGAACCGTCGTGGCAGCCGGCGGCGGAGGCGGCGGTGGTGGCGGAGGCGAATACGTCGGCTGTTGCGCTTGCGAGCCGCGGGCCACCGGCACCTGGTTGCCCTTGGCGTACATGCACTGCACGTACGCCTGATCGTAGCGGCCCTGGAGCGACCCCGCATAGGCGTCGCCACGGCTGGCGCCCACCGCGCTGCCCCCCAGGAGCCCCGCGCCCGCGCCGGCGGCGGCACCGAGGGCCGGGTTGCCGGCGGCCGCTCCGAGGGCGGCGCCCGCGGCAGCGCCGATCAGCGTGCCGATCGCAGCGCCCTGCACGGTGCTGCCCGCCGCCGCCTGATCGTTGGTCGTTCCGGTCTGCTGCCCCGCCCACTGACGGCAGAGGCCGTCGTCCATCTGGAACTGCTCGAAGTTCTTGCTGCTGCCGGGGAGCACCATGACGCTCGGCCCGCTCGGGATGGTCGCGCAGCCGCTCACCGCCAGCGCGATGACGAGCGCGGCCGCGACGACACCGCGAGACGGCAGGGCATGCGTCATTACCGCCGCTCCGGGACCTTCACCCACTCCTCGGCGCAGGACGGCACGCTCGGATAGTAGGCCTTCGCGCTCGGGCAGTAGTACCAGTAGGCGGTGGCCGCGGGAGGTGCGGGCGGCGCCGGCGGCGGATTGTCGGCGGGAGCCGGCGGACGCTCGACGTAGACCGGCGGCGGCTGCACCACCACGGTCGGCGGCGGGTAGTAGTAGTACGGCGGCGGGTAGTACCACGGATATCCCCAGCCCCAGTAGGGGCCAACACCCACGAAGACGCCGCCGTGCCAGCGACCACCCGTGTACCCGGGCGTGGCCGTGACCGCGAGGACCGCGAGGACCAGCACCAGGGCCAACGCGAGCTTTTTCATCTCCGCCTCACTCTGACGCGCGGGCCGTCACGTTTGTTTACCGCCCTCCCAGGATATCGCCGGGAGGGAATCTATACCATCTGCTACGATGATTTTACGATGCCGACGATGCGACGGATCTGCGCGGGATTGCTGGCGTTGATGCTTCTGCTGGGCGGTGCGGCGCCGGGCCTGGCGGGCACGGCCGCGCCGCCCGCCCCGGCCGCTCCGCCGCCGCCCGCGCCGCCCGCTCCGGAGGCGGCGCCGGCCCCCGCCGACGCCCATGCGCAAGCCGAGACGCCCGAGGCGACGCCGCCCCGGATCAGCTATCTGCACGGCGAGGTCTCGTTCTGGCGGCCCGGCGCCCACGACTGGGTGCCGGCCACCCTCAACATGCCGCTGGCCCCCGGCGACGTCCTCTATGCGGGACCGGCCGGCAACGTGGAGGTCCAGATCGGGCCTCGCGCCTTCGCGCGCGCCGCGTACGGCGCGCAGCTGGGTCTCGACAACCAGGAGCCCGACTTCGTGCAGCTGCGCGCGACCTCGGGTTACGTATCGGTGGACCTGCGCGAGCTCCCGTCCGGCCACGCGGTGGAGCTGGACACTCCGGGCGCCGCGTTCACCATGGACCGCGCCGGCTACTACCACGCCGAGGTCGGCACCGACGCGACGACGTTCCGCACGCACCGCGGCGGGATCGCGACGATGACGCCGTCGGGCGGCACCGCCCAGCCGGTGGCCGGCAACCAGCAGGCGACGATTGCCAGCGGCGGCACCGACGAGGCGGCCGCGCCGCGCGTGGAGATGACGGTCGCGGCACCGCTCAGCACGTGGGATCGCTGGAACTACCAGCGCAGCGACTATCTCGTCCAGCCGGCCAGCGCCCGGCACCTCTCCCCGGGCGTCTACGGCGCCGAGGCCCTCGACCGGAGCGGCACGTGGCGCACGGTGGAGACGTACGGCAGCGTCTGGGTGCCCGCGGGTGTGCCGGCGGGATGGTCGCCCTACACCACCGGCCGCTGGATCTGGGATCCGCGCTTCGGCTGGACGTGGCTCGACGACGCGCCGTGGGGCTGGGCGCCGTATCACTACGGACGCTGGGTCCACCTCGGCCCCGGATGGGCGTGGGCGCCCGGGCCGGTCATCGTGCGGCCCGCCTACTCGCCGGCGCTCGTCGTGTTCCTGGGCGGCCCGGTCGTCGTGGGCCGGCCGCTCTACTGGGCGCCGCTCGGATGGGGCGAGCCGGTCATTCGCTGGTGGGGACCGCCGCGCGTGGTGGGCGTGGCGTGGTGGGGCGGCTGGGGCGGCCCGCGCGTGGTCAACAACGTCGTGGTCAACCGCACGACCACGGTCAACGTCACCCACATCACCACGTATCGCAATGTCACCGTGACCAACGCGGTGGTGGGCGTGCCCGCGGAGCGCTTCGGCCAGGGCAGCGCGCGCCCGACCCGCGTGGCGGATGCGGAAGCGCGCCGGCTCGCGCCGGTGGCGGGCGCCCCCGAGGTACGGCCGGTCGCGGCCAGCCTCGCGCCGGCGCGCGGAGCCGCCACGGCCGCCCGGCCACCCGAAGCGGCACGCTCGCGCCCGGTCGTCGCCACCCGCGCGCCCCAGGACCCCGCGCCGACGCTGCGCGCTCAGGGCCTGCCCGCGACGCCGGCCGCGACGTCACCACCGAAGCCGCGCATCGTGCCGGCGCCGGCGCGCGCGGCGACTCCGCCGGCCCCGACCGCGGCGACCGCGCCGCCCCCGCGCGGGGCAACCGCTCCCGGCCGGGCCGCACCCGACAGTGGCCAGCCGCCCGATCGCGGCGCGGCCACCCGCGGCCCGCGCTCCACGGGCGCGCACAGCGACGCGGTGCCGTCACCGACGCCGTCGCTGCGCCGCCAGGCGCCGCCCCCGGCGCCGCCCGCCCCGAGCGCGCAGGGCGCGCCGGTGCCGCAAGCGGAGCGTCCGCGCGGCGAATCACCGCGGCGTGGAGGCGGCAACGAGCGCGGTCACGATCGAAGCGGCGAGCGCAGTCAGGACAAGGGCGGTCAGCCGCGCGGAGATCGCGAGCGCTAGTTTTCGGCTTGCCCTCCCTGCCCGCGGGCGTCACACTCGGGGCCCCAGGGAGGAACCCATGAGCCTCGCGGCCGCCATCCCCATCATCTCCGCCGATTCGCACGTCACCGAGCCGCCCGACACGTATCTGGCCCGGATCGACCGACGCTTCAAGGACCGAGCCCCCCGCCTCGTGCACGACGACAAGCGCGGAGATCTGTTCGTCATCGACGGACTCGACAAGCCCATCCCGATGGGCCTGGTGGCGGCCGCCGGGAAGCCGGCCGAGGAGCTCACGATGTTCGGGGCCCGCTTCGAGGACCTGCACCGCGGCGGCTGGGATCCGCAGGCGCGGCTCGCCGACCAGGCGCGCGACGGCGTCAGCGCCGAGGTGATCTACCCCACCGTCGGGATGATGCTCTGCAACCACCCCGACTTCGACTACAAGCAGGCCTGCTTCGACGCCTACAACCTGTGGATCGCCGAGTACTGCGGAGCGCACCCCGACCGCCTCCTGGGCATCGGGCAGACCGCGATGCGATCCGTGGAAGACGGCATTCGCGACCTCCGCCGTATCCGGGAGCTCGGCCTTCGTGGGGTCATGCTGCCGGGAAACCCGGCGGTGGCCGACTATCACGACCCGGTATACGCGCCGTTCTACGAGGCGGCCATCGACCTCGGGCTGCCACTGTCCTTCCACATCCTCACGAGCCAGCAGGACAACTTCAAGACGCGCGGGCCGAAGCTCAACGCGTTCATGTCCATCATCCGCGGCTGTCAGGACCTGGTCGGGGCCTTCGTCTTCGGCGGCGTGTTCGAGCGCCACCCGCGCCTGCGGCTCGTGTGCGTGGAGGCCGACGCGGGCTGGGTGCCGCACTTCATGTACCGCATGGACCACGCCTACGACCGGCACCGCTACTGGCTGCCGTCGGGGACGCTCACCACGATGCCGAGCGAGTACTTCCGCGAGCACGTCTACACCACCTTCCAGGACGACTGGGTGGCCTTCCAGGTCAAGGACCTGTGCAACGTGCGCCGGCTGCTCTGGGCCAACGACTTCCCGCACAGCGATTCGACCTGGCCGCGCTCGCAGGAGCTACTGGCCAAGCACGCGGCCCATCTCACCCCGGAGGAGCTCCGCTGGGTGCTCCACGACAACGTGGCCGAGCTGTACGGCCTCCCGGCGGCCTGAGCGATGGCCTTCGATCTCGTCGTCCGGGGCGGCACCATCGTCGACGGCACGGGCCGTCCGGGCGTGCGCGGCGACGTCGGGATCCGGGGAGGGCAGATCGCCGCTCTCGGCGAGGTGAAGGGCCGCGCCGCGCAGACGGTGGACGCGGGCGGGCTGGTGGTCGCGCCCGGCTTCGTGGACGTCCACACCCACTACGACGCGCAGGTGATGTGGGATCGCATGCTCACGATCTCGCCCTGGCACGGCGTGACCACGGTGGTGATGGGCAACTGCGGCTTCGGCGTCGCGCCGACGCGGCCCGACCACCGCGGGCTCATCATGCGCACGCTCGAGAAGGTCGAGGGCATGAGCCTCGACGCCCTGGAGGCGGGGCTCGGCCAGGCGTGGCCGTTCGAGACGTTCCCCGAGTACCTCGACGCGGTCGAGCGGCGCGGCACCGCGCTCAACGTCGCGGTCCTCCTCGGCCACACCCCGCTGCGGCTCTACGTCATGGGGGAGGACGCGACCGAGCGCCCCGCGACTCCGGACGAGATCGCGCGGATGCGGGCCATCGTGCGCGAGGCCATCGACGCGGGCGCCATCGGCTTCGCGACCTCGAAAGCGTCGACCCACATCGGCTACGCCGGCAAGCCGGTGCCGAGCCGCGCGGCCGCCTTCGCCGAGGTCGAGGCGCTGGCCGGCGCCCTCGGCGAGGCGGGCCGCGGCATTCTCCAGGCCACCGTGGGCCGCGAGCTCTTCTTCAAGGAGTTCGAGACGCTCGCCCGGGCCACCGGCCGGCCCGTCACCTGGACCGCGCTGCTGGCCGGCATGATGGGGCCCGGCTCCCACCGCGAGCTGCTCGAGAAATCCCGGGCACTGGTCAAGCAGGGCCTCCAGGTGGTGCCGCAGGTCACGTGCCGCACCCTGAACTTCGAGTTCCAGCTCAAGGAGCCGTTCATCTTCGAGAGCATGTCGGTGTTCAAGCCGATCTCGGTCGCCGACCATGCCGGCAAGGTCCGCCTCTACGGCGATCCCGATTTCCGGCGCGCGTTCAAGGAGAGCTTCGACCGCCCGAAGAAGGGCGCGGTGTTCGCCGGGCTGAGCTGGGCGCGGACGTGGATCTCGTGGTACCCGCCCGATCCCTCGCTCGAGGAGCGCCTGGTGTCGGAGGTGGCGGCGGAGCGCGGCGTGGACCCGACCGACCTGGTCCTGGACATGGCCCTCGCCACCAACCTCGACGCGCGGTTCCGCATGGCCGTCTTCAACCACGACGAGGCCGAGGTGATCGAGCTGCTCACCGAGCCCGACACGGTGCTGGGGCTCTCCGACGCGGGCGCCCACGCCAGCCAGCTCTGCGACGCGTGCTTCTCGACCTACCTGCTGAGCCGCTGGGTGCGGGAGAAGCAGGCCATCGCGCTGCCCGAGGCGATTCGCATGCTCACCTCGCGCCCGGCCGAGGTGTTCGGCATCACCGACCGGGGCCGGCTCGCCACCGGGCTGGCCGCCGACGTCGTGGTCTTCGACCCGGCGACGGTGGGCGCCAGCAAGCTGCGCCGCGTGCACGACCTTCCCGCCGGGGCGGACCGGCTGGTCGCCGACGCCAGCGGGATCGAGGCGGTGATCGTCAACGGCACCATCGTGCGACGCGCCGGCCGCGACGCGGTGGCCCCGGACGGCCCGCTGCCAGGCGCGCTGCTGCGGAACGGCGGCGCCCGATCGACGACCTGATCGCAGCCGACATGATCCCGATCATCGACCTCGAGCCGTACCTGGCGGGCCGCCCGGGGGCCCGGGCCGCCACCGCGACCGAGCTGGGACGCGCCCTGCACGAGGTCGGCTTCTTCGTGATCGTGAACCACCGCGTTCCCCCGGCCCTGATCGACGCCACCTTCGCGGAGGCCCGCCGCTTCCACGCACAGCCGATGGAGGCCAAGCTCGCGCTGCGCATGAACGAGCACAACAACGGCTACATGATGCTCGGGCGCTACGCGGTGTGGACCTCGGACGTCAACGCCAACGACCAGCCGGACCTGAACGAGGCGTTCTTCGTGAAGCGGGAGCGGACCCCGGACGATCCGCTGGTACGGGCGGGACGCCGCTTCGCGGGACCCAATCAGTGGCCCGCGGCGCTGCCCGGCTTTCGGGAGACGGTGCTGGCCTACACCGAGGCGGTGGACGCGCTCGGCCGGGCGCTCCTGCCCCTCTGCGGGCTGGCCCTCGATCTGCCCGCCGAGACCTTCGACGCCGCCTTCGCGGAGACTCAGTTCAGCTTCCGGCTGACCCACTATCCGCCGGTGTCGGCCGAGCCGAACCAGTTCGGCATCGCGCCCCACACCGATTCCAACTTCATGACGTTCCTGGCCCAGAGCGAGGTGCCCGGGCTGCAGGTGCGCATGCCGGACGGCGCGTGGGTGGACGTGCCGTACGTGCCCGGCTCCTTCGCGGTGAACTCGGGCGACATGATGCAGCGGTGGACGAACGGCCGGTTCAAGTCCACCCCGCACCGCGCGCTGCCGCCGGTAAGCCGTCCACGCTACGCGATTCCCTACTTCATGGGACCGCATCTGGACACCGAGATCGCGTGCCTGCCCACGTGCCAGGGGCCGGGCAACCCGGCGCGCTATCCGCCCGTCACCTACGCGGCCTATCTCGACTGGTGGTACGACGCCAACTACAATTCGTCAGACCAGCGCGACGCGGTGGCCACGCGCCAGCGCGACGTGGCCTGAGCGGACGCTCCCCGGAGGCACAAACGATGAAGGTCGGAGTCGCCCTGAACATGCTGACCCAGGAAGGGCGGCCGGACGCCGCGGTGCTCGCCGATCATCTCGCGCTGGGCGATCTCGCCGAGCCCCTGGGGTTCGATTCGCTCTTCGCGCTGGAGCACCACTTCACCGGCTACGCCATGTCGCCGTCGCCGACCCAGCTCCTCAGCTATTTCGCGGGCCGCACCCGGCGCGTCATCCTCGGCACCGCGGTGATCGTGCTACCGTGGCACGACCCGGTGCGGGTCGCCGAGGAGATCGCGCTCCTCGACATCCTGTCGGGCGGCCGCGTGCTGCTCGGCTTCGGCCGGGGCGCCGCGAGCGTCGAGTACGCCGGGTTCCGCATCCCCATGGAGGAAGCCCGTGCCCGTTTCGTGGAGACCGCGCAGATCGTGGTCCGCGCGCTGAGCCAGGACGTCTTCGAGTGGCAGGGCGAGTTCTTCACCATCCCGCGGACGTCCATTCGCCCCCGGCCGATCTCTCATCCGGAGCGCCGGATCTACGCCTCCTCGGTCAGCCCGGAGTCGGCCGAGATCATGGCCAAGCTGGGCTTCGGCGTCCTGGTGATCATGCAGAACGAGTGGCCGAAGGCGGCCGAGGATATCCGGCGCTACCGGGAGATCGCGCAGGGCGTGGGACACCCGCCGCGGCCGCCGATCATCCTGACCAACGTCTCGGTGGCGGACAGCCGCGCCGAGGCGCACGAGCGCGCGGTGAGGTACTTGAGCCGCAAGTTCGACTCGATCGACGCCCACTACCACTTCTCGGACGGACACCTCGGCGCGGTGAAGGGCTACGAGGCGTACGGCGCGACCGCCAAGACCTACGCCAAGATGAAGGACCCGAGCTTCCGGCAGAAGGCGGCCGACTTCTACGTGAAGATCCAGGTCGTGGGCACGCCCGACGAATGTCTCCAGCAGCTGGCCGAGCTGCGGCGGCTCACCGGCCTGGACCACCTGGTCACCGAGTTCGCATTCGGCGGGATGCCGCACCACGAGGCCGAGCTGAACATGCGGCTCTTCGCGGATCGCGTCATGCCGACGCTGCAGCGCGACTCCGCGTTCGCGGCTCCGTCGCCGGCGGCACCGCCCGAGAGCTCGGCGGTCGGGCAGGCCGAGGGCATCTTCGCCCCCGCCTGAGCATCGTCGCCAAACCCGGTCCTCGACCGGCATCATGGAGCAGCCCCTATGACGGCACACGGCAATCTGGTCGCAGGCGAATGGGTGTCCGGCGTCGAGACGAACCGGAACCTGAACCCGTCGAATCTCGACGACGTGGTCGGCGAGTACGCGCGGGCCGACGCCGCGCAGGCCGGCCGGGCCATCGCGGCCGCGGTGGCGGGCGCCCCGGCGTGGGCGCGGGGCAATCTCCAGGAGCGCGCCGATGCCCTCGACCGCATCGGCGACGCCATCCTCGAGCGCAAGACCGACCTGGGCACGCTCCTGTCCCGCGAGGAGGGCAAGACCCGGCCCGAGGGCATCGGAGAGGCGGCCCGTGCCGGCTACATCTTCAAGTTCTTCGCGGGCGAGGTGGTGCGCCTGACCGGCGAGCAGCTGCCCTCGGTCCGGCCCGGGGTCACCGTCGAGATCACGCGGGAGCCGCTCGGCGTGGTCGGCATCATCACCCCCTGGAACTTCCCGCTCGCGATCCCAGCCTGGAAGATCGCGCCGGCGCTGGCTTACGGCAACTGCGTGGTCTTCAAGCCGGCGGACCTCGTGCCGGGCTGCGGCTGGGCCCTGGCCGACATCATCAGCCAGGCCGGCCTGCCCGCCGGTGTCTTCAACCTGGTGATGGGACGCGGCGCGGTCGTCGGCGAGGCCATCCTGTCTTCACCCGACGTGGCCGGGGTCAGCTTCACCGGCTCGGTCGAGACCGGACGGGCGGTCGCCCAGAAGGTCGTCGGGCGCATGGGCAAGGTGCAGCTCGAGATGGGCGGCAAGAATCCACTGGTGATCCTCGACGACGCCGACCTCGGCGTGGCGGTCAACTGCGCCATCCAGGGCGCGTACTTCTCGACCGGCCAGCGGTGCACCGCCTCGAGCCGCTTCATCGTGACCCAGGGCATCCACGACCGCTTCGTGGCCGCGATGGTGGAGCGCCTCAAGGCGCTGAAGGTGGACGACGCCCTGCGGGAGGGCACCGACATCGGGCCGGTGGTGGACCAGAGCCAGCTCGACCAGGACCTCCGCTACCTGGAAGTCGGCCGGAAGGAGGGCGCGCGGCTGGCGTGGGGCGGCGAGACCCTCAAGCGCGACGCGCGCGGCTTCTACCTCTCTCCCGCGCTCTTCACGGAGTCCACCAACGCGATGCGCATCAACCGCGAGGAGATCTTCGGCCCGGTGGCCAGCGTGATTCGCGTGCGCGACTACGACGAGGCGCTGGCGGTGGCCAACGACACTCCCTTCGGCCTCTCGTCGGGAGTGGTCACCACGTCGCTCAAGCACGCGTCGCACTTCAAGCGGAACTCCCAGGCCGGCATGGTGATGGTCAACCTGCCCACCGCGGGGGTGGACTACCACGTGCCTTTCGGGGGCCGGAAGGCGTCGTCGTACGGACCGCGCGAGCAGGGACGGTACGCCGCCGAGTTCTACACCACGGTGAAGACCGCGTATACCGCCCCGTGAGGCCGGCGGCCGGGCTCGGCGTGGGCCGGCTCTCCGATCTGGCGAGGCCGGTCTGGCCGCGGGGCGCCTCGTCCCCGGCGTGACCCGTCGGGTGATCTTCCTCGACATCGACGGGGTTCTCGCCCCGGTCCGCCGCTGGGATCGCTACGAGGATCTCGAGCCCGCCTGTGTCCGGGTCCTGAACGAGATCGTGGCGGAGGCGAGCGCGGACATCGTGGTGTCCTCCACATGGCGTCACGGCCGGACCGTGGACGAGCTGCAAGCCCTGCTCGAGGCCGCCGGATTCACCGGCTCGGTCATCGACAAGACTCCGCGGGGCGCCCCCGGCACCGACCGCGGCGACGAGATCGCCGCCTGGCTCGCGGAGCACACCGTGGCCGGCTACTTGATCGTGGACGACCATCCGGGCATGGGCCCGCTGCGCTCCCGCCTGCTGCTGACGAATCCGGGGCGCGGCCTGCAGAGCTCCGACGTGGCGCGCGCCGTCGAGATCCTGATGCGGCCGTGACGTGCCGCGCGGTGGCCCGGTCCGCGCGGTCGGCCCCGGCGCTCAGCGGATGCCGGCGCGCATGAAGCTCTGCACGAACTGACGCTGGAAGAGCAGGAACGCGATCAGCAGCGGCCCCGACGTCATCAAGGTGGCCGCGGTGATGATCGACCAGTCCACCCCCTGATCGCCCGAGGAGAAGACCTGCAGCCCCACCGTCAGCGGCCGGGACTGCACCGAGTTGGTCACGATCAGCGGCCACAGGAAGTTGTTCCAGTGGTAGCTGATCGAGACCAGCCCGTAGGCGATGTAGACCGGCCGGGCCAGCGGAACGTACACGCGCCAGAGCGTCTCCAGCGCCCCGGCCCCTTCCACCCGCGCCGCCTCGTCCAGCTCCTTCGGCACCGTCTTGAACGTCTGGCGGAGCAGGAAGATGCCGAACGCCGAGGCCATGTAGGGCAGCCCGATGGCCCCGAGGGTGTCGAGGAGGCCGAGCCGGCTCATGGTCCGGTAGTTCTCCACGATCAGCACGTCGGGCATGATCATCAGCTGCACCAGCACGAGCAGGAACGCGATCGACCGCCCCGCGAAGGCGAAGCGCGCGAAGGCGTAGGCGGCCAGCGTGCACAGCACGAGCTGGGCGGCCAGGATCATCGTCACCAGCAGCGTGGTGTTGACGAAGTAGCGGGCGAACGGCGCGGCCGCCCACGCCTTGGCGAAGTTCTCCAGCGTGAGCGGTGCTGCGAGCACGAACCGGGTCGAGAACTCGGCAGGGTGGAAGGCGGTCCACACCGCGTAGGCGAGCGGCAGCGCCCACAGGAGGCCGAGCAGCCACGCCCCCGCCGTCTCCAGCGCGCGGCCGGGCGTCATCGTGGATCGCTCATTGATAGTGCACCCGCCGATCCAGCAGCACGAACTGGCCCAGCGCCATCGCGGCGAGAATGACCAGCAGCACCAGGGTGAGCGCGGCCGCGTAGGCCTGATCCCAGAACTTGAAGCCCACGTCGTAGATGTAGTAGAGCAGCAGGGCGGTGGCGTTGTCCGGCCCGCCCCTGGTCATCACCACGATGTGGTCCACGAGCCGGAACGAATTGATCACCGCGTTGACGAGCACGAACAGCGTGGTCGGCATCAGCAGCGGGAAGGTCACGCGACGGAAGACGTACCATGGGCTCGCGCCCATGAGCGCCGCGGCCTCGCCCAGATGCGGCGACAGCGACTGCAGCGCGGCCAGGTAGAAGATCATGAAGAAGCCGGCCTCCTTCCACACCGTCACCACCACCAGGCAGCCGAGCGCGGTGTTCCGGCTGCCGAGCCAGTTGTGGCTCGGCAGGCCCAGCAGCCCGGTCACCTGCTCGAGCAGGCCGTAGCCCGGCGTGTAGAAGAAGAGCCAGATGTTGGCCACCGCGATCATCGGCAGCACGGTGGGGGTGAAGAAGGACAGGCGCAAGAACGAGCGGCCCGGGATGCGCCCGTTCACCCACACCGCCATCAGCATCGCCAGCCCGATCGACAGCGGAATGGTGCCGAGGGCGAACCACGCGTTGTTGCCCAGCACTTGCCAGAACACCGGGTCCTCCACCATCGCCCGGTAGTTGTCGGCCCCCACCCACACCGCCGCCCGCCCCGGCTTCGGGTTGGACAGAAAGCTGTGATAGAGCGTCGCCGCAACCGGAAAGTGCGTGAACGCCACCAGCAGCACCGCCGCCGGCAACAGCAGCAGCCACCCCTGCACGTGCACGCGCCACCCCGAAGCGCTCACTCCCCGCTCCGTTGGCGGACGTCGTCCGCCTTGCCGTCTGCGACGGACGGAGCCGGCGGGCGGGGGGCGGCGGGGGCCCTCCCGGGAACACGCTGACTCGCGACCCGGTGCCGGCATTCAGGGCGGGCCACGAGACGGAGACTCGGGACTTCGGCAACGCGCAGAAGACACGGTTCCCGGGAGGGCCCCCGTCGCCCCCCGCTCGCCGGGTCCGTCCGGTGCACGTGCAGGCCCTGGAGCGCTCGCGCTACCGGCGGTAGGGGCGGAGGATGCGTTCGGCTTCGCGCTGGGCGTCTTTCATGGCCTGCTCTGGCGTCTTGGACCCGGTGAGCGCAGCTTGCAGGCCGTCGTTGAGCGCCTTGGTCACGCGCTGGTTGTCGTGGGTGGACAGCTCGGCCACCGCGTACTGGAGCTGATCGCGGGCCACCGCGGCGGCCGGGAAGCCGGCCACGTACTGCTTCATCGCCGGGGTCTCCCACGCGTCCGGCCGCACCGCCACGTAGCCGGTGTCGATGCCCCACTGGGCGGCCCGCGGCGGCGAGGTGACCCACTTGATGAACTTGAGCGAGGCGGCCTGCTGCGCGGGCGTGCTCTTCTTGAAGATGTGGAAGTTGCCGCCGCCGGTGGGCGAGCCGCGGCGCTTGCCCGCGGGCAGCATCGCCACGCCGAACTCGAACTTGGCGTTGTTCTTCACATTGGTGAGGTTCCCGGTGGTCGTCCACATCATCGCGGTCTTGCGCTCGAAGAAATCCTTCGGCGTGGTGCCCCACTCGATGATCCCGCTCGGCATCACCTTGTGCTTCGCGCTCAGGTCCACCCAGTACTGCAGGGCCTGCACCACCGCCGGCTTGTCGTAGTAGGTCTCGTTGCCGGCCGGGTTCATCAGCAGCACGTCGTTCTGGGTCGTGAAGCCCTGGAAGAGCCAGTACGGGAAGCCGGACGACGGCACCTCGAGGCCCCACTGCGAGACGTTGCCACCTGCGTCGCGCTTCGTCAGCTTCCGGGCGTACTCGACCTGCTCGGCCCACGTCGCGGGCGGCTTGTTTGGATCGAGGCCGGCGTCCTTGAAGGCCTCCTTGTTCCAGTACAGCACGATGGTGGAGCGCTGGAACGGGATGCCCCAGGTCTTGCCGCCGGCCTGGCTGTTGAGCATGAAGGCCGGGAAGAAGCTCTTGAGCCAGGCGCGGTCCTCGGCGCTCGTGGCCTTCTCGTCGAACGGCACGATGGCGTCCTCGTCGATGAGCGTGAACATGTCGGTGGACAGCAGCACCGACATCTGGGGCGGCTCGCCGCTCTTGAGCGCGGTCAGGACCTTGACGATCGTCTCCTGGTAGGTACCCGCGTAGATCGGCTTGACCCGGATGCCCGGGTTCTCCTTCTCGAAGTCGGCGGCCAGGCCGTCGATGATCTTGGTGACCGGGCCGCCCACCGCGACCGGGTAGTAGAAGGTCACATCCACCGGCGCCTGGGCGGCCACCGGCGCGGCTCCCGCGCCCAGCGCGGCGAGCAGCAGTCCTGCGAGCAGTCTTGCCTTCATGATGATCTCCTCACGATCGAGAGAAGGTTGACAGGTCGGCGACGTCCTCGCGACGGCAGCCGGTCGCCGCGTCGAACACGTGCGTCGTGTCCTTGCGCCACGAAAGATGCACGGTGCGGCCGCCCAGCTCGACCCGGCCCGGCGCGCGGACCGCGACGGTCTGGCCGGCGGCCGCGCAGAGCAGAATCGAATCGGCCCCCAGATACTCCACGCGGCTGACGCGGGCCTCCACCGTCCGGGGCCCGGGCTCCGTCGCCACGCGGATATCCTCGGGTCGGACTCCGAGCAGGATCCCGCCCGGCGCGCTCAGGATGTTCATCGGAGGCGTGCCGATGAATCGCGCGGCGAAGGCGGTGGCGGGCCGCGCGTAGAGGGTATCCGGCGCGGCGTCCTGCTCGACGCGGCCCTCGCGAAGCAGGATGATCTGGTCGGCCATGGTCATGGCCTCCGTCTGGTCGTGCGTGACGTACACCATCGTGATCCCGAGATCCTGCTGGAGCGCGCGGATCTCCCGCCGCATCTCGAGTCGCAATTGCGCGTCCAGATTCGACAGCGGCTCGTCCATCAGGCACACCGGCGTCTCCGCGATGAGCGCGCGGCCGAGGGCCACCCGCTGCTGCTGGCCGCCCGAGAGCTGGGCGGGCTTGCGCTCCAGCAGCGCGCCCAGACCAAGCAGATCGGCCACCCGCGCGAGCCGCTGCTGCCGCTCGGCCGCTCCCACGCGGCGCACCCGCAGACCGAAGACGATGTTCTCGGCCACCGAGAGGTGGGGGAACAACGCGTAGGACTGGAAGACCATCGACAGGCGGCGCTCCGCGGGCGGCCGATCCGTGACGTCGACACCGCCGATGAAGACGCGCCCGCTCGTGGCCGCCTCGAGGCCCGCGATCAGCCGGAGCGTGGTGGACTTGCCGCAGCCCGAGGGGCCCAGCAGCACCAGCATCCGGCCGGCCGCGGCCTCGAAGCTCACGTCGTCCACCGCGCGGGTCGCGCCCCACCATCGGCTCAGGTGCTGCACGGAGATGGACGAGGCGGTCACGACGCGGGGCCGAAGGCCGGGCAGAGCGCGGCCACGGCGGGCGGCAGGTCGATCGGGCGCCGACGAGGCGACGACGGCGCGGGGGTCGGCGACGCGGTCAGCGCGGGCAGAGCAGGTCCCAGAGGGCGCCGGCCCGCTCCACGACCGCGTCGACGTCCTCGGCCAGCAGGTGACGCGCCGCCACCATGGCCTGCGCGTCGCTCCGGACGCGCGCGCGGTAGTCGTCGCGACCCGCGTAGCGCTCGTCGATCGCGCGGCGCGGGTCGCCGGCGCGGGCGCGGGCAGCCGCGGTGCGCGCGAACGGCAGCGTCGATCCCATCATGGCCATGAGGTCGCCCGGGGCGCCCTGATCGGGGTGCCGCGGGTTCCACCCCGTGAACGTGGCCAGCGGCACCCGCAGCTCGGAGGGGCGGATGCCCGGGCGATCGTTGCCGTCCCCGTCCACTGCGGGGACGACCGTGACGTAGGGCGCGCCGATCTTCGGCGGCACGGTCACGATGCCGCGCTCCACCTCGGAGCCGAAATCGAGACGCCGCGGCCGGGGCAGCTGATCGGGGAACCGCGCGCCGGGGATCGCCGCGAACACCGCGCGCGTGCTCTCGGCCGCGACCGCGCTGGAATCGGCCAGACGCGGCACCGCGCTCGCGGGCGGCTCGACGCCCTCGGTCACCCACCGGTCCAGGTTGACCAGCGCGGCGCGGAGCAGCGGCGAGTAGTCCACCACGCTGAAGGTGTGGAGCCCGCGGCCCCCGGTGTTGGGATCGGCGGCCGGCGGCGGGATGGCCCCCGGCGTGTGCTGGGTGCCCGCGAAGAGGTACTGCCGCACGAACGCTGGCGGCGTCACGTCCTGCTTGCCCGTCACGTCGGTGTGGACCAGCGAGCCGTCGCCGCGCCAGTACTCGGCGGCGGTGTTGATCGTGAAGATGCGCGGCGGGGTGGGCCGCGTGGCGAGGCGGTGGAGCAGCGCCCCCCGCTGGCCGGTCAGCGGATCCTCCTGCTCGCCGTCGGTGAACGGGAACAGGCTGCCGACCGCGTGGAGCGCGTTCAGCGAGGGCTGGCCGAAGCGGCAGTTGAACTCGCCGCGCCGCGCGCCGGCCACGTGCGGCACCACCGCGTCCCACACGAACCGGCCCTCCTCGTCCTCGTCGAGCCCGAGATAGAGGAGATGGCGGAGGAAGCGGCCGCTCTGCGAGACCCCGAACACGTACGAGTGGTCGATGGCGCTCGCGCAGGGGTTGCCCTGCTCGGCGCCGCCCCAGCGCAGGAACGAGGCGGTATCGCGCACCGCGGTGAAGCCGAGACCGACCAGCGGCGGATCCTCGGCGCGGTAGTAGCACTCGTAGATGCGCCCGGGCGCGAAGCCGCCGTCGAGGGCGACCGAGGAGGCGTCCGGGAAGCGCCAGGCCGAGCGCGGCACCGCCGCCGGGGGCCCGTCGGCGTGCTCGCGCACGTGCAGCTCGGCGTCGGGATCGTCCGGGCGCGCCACCGGATGTGGGATGTGGTAGCGGTCGGCCAGCGGCAGCACGTCCACCCGAGCGTTGGGCCGGAACTCGCAGCGCACGCGCTCCGAGACGCCCGGCACGCGCGGCACGGTCAGCGCCATCATCCCGTCGCGCCGCGGCACGTCGGGCTGCCACCCGATCCACGCCACCGTGTAGCCGTGCCGCATGAGGAACCCGTTGCCGAAATCCTCGCGAGTGGTCGGATCGTTCGAGCGCGGCGTGCTGTTGAACATGCCCAGCGCGATCTTGCGGCCGCGGTTCGGAACGTCCAGCAGGAGCCGACGGCGCCCGCCGTCGACGGGCCGCAGCAGGGAGAAGTCGGCCGACGACTCGACGAGGCCGCGCGCGTTGCGGGGCGCCCGCGACAGGTCGGCGATCGGGGCGTGCACCGGGCGGGCCGGGTCCACCGCGAAGTGGAGCACGCCCTCGAGCTTCTCGTAGGCGCCCACGGCGCCGAACCGGGCGCCGCCCAGCACGGGCTCGCGGCGCGCCACCTCGAGTCTCACCACCGCCATGACGGGTCTCCGATCAGAATCCGAGGAACGGCCTCAGCGCGGCCAGCACCGCATCCGGATTGTCCTCGTGCAGCGTGTGGATCGCGCGGGGAATCTCGATGAACTGGCCGTGGGGCAGCTCGCGCGCCATCCGCTCGGCCACGTCGCGGTCGAGGATCGGGCTCTCCTCGCCCCGCAGCACCAGGGTGGGCACCGGGATCGTGCGCAGAAGGCCCCACCAGTCCACCTCGACCGTCGAGCGTAGCGTTTTCACGCTGGGATGCCACGCCCACACGATGCGGCCGTCCGGGCGCTGCCGCAGGCTCGTGGCCGCCACCCAGCGGTAGTAGTGGATGCCCGGATACGGATTGCCGCGGAAGAGGTGCTGCGCGGCCTGCTCGATGCTGTCCCAGAACTCGGGCTCCGGCGGCCCGGGAGGCGCCTGGGTCGCGCGCTTGCTGATCTCGGGCCCGATGTCGAGGATCACCAGCTTTCGCACCGACTCGGGCCGCTTGGCCGTGAAGTAGATCGCGTTGCGGCCGCCCATCGAGAGGCCGACCATGATCACCGGAGCGAGGCCGAGCTGGTCGACCACGCCGGCCAGATCGTCGAACGCGGCGATCGGCCCGTACACGTCCGCGGGATCGCTGTCGCCGTGCCCGCGCTGATCGAGCGCGTAGACGTGGAAGTGCGGCTGGAGCGCGATGCTCAGCGTGTCCCAGGCGTGCGCGTGCCCGGTGAACCCGTGCAGGAGGAGCAGGGGCGGACGGCCCTCGCCGCCCCAGTCGAGCACGTGGAAGCGGAGCCCGCCCACGGTGACCTGACGATCGATCGGACGCAGCAGGTTCATCGCGCCCTCGCGCTCAGAGCTGGATCCGCCCGGGACCCCGTGGTCCGCCCCGGCCGCCCAGGTCCGGCGGCATCCGGTCCGGGATCACGATGTTCGAGGACTGCTCGCGCCGCAGCTCCTGCAGCTCCCGGATCGCGCGCTCGACCGCGACCTTGGCCCCTGCCGCGAACTTCTCGGCCGCGTCGCCGAGCGAGGTGGCCTCGATGTCGAAGGTGATGGGCAGCGCGCCCACCGGCGAGAGGAGCTGCGCCTCGCCCACGTACAGGATCTGGCGGCCCAGGTCGATCGCCCCGTCGGTCTTCACCGGGGTCATCACCCGGATCACCCCGATGCGGCGGTCGGTGAACGTCTCCTCCCGGTAGAGGGCGTTCGGATCCATCCGGAGCTCCATGGTCTCGTCGGCCATCGGTCGTCCTTTCTTTCGTCAGGCGAGCTCGGCGCGGGCGCTCATGGCCACCGTGCCGTCGGGGGTCACGGCCCACAGGTCGCAGGCCCGCCCGTCGGCGGCCGGGCGGCCGCGCAGCTCGAAAGCGTCGTTGTCGAAGAGCGGGGCGCGGGCCTGCGTCTCGTACGAGCGAAACGTCCGGCCGGGCGCGTGATCCCGCGCGAAGTCGATCAGCAGGGTCGAGGTCAGCGGCCCGTGGACCACCAGACCGGGGTATCCTTCGCGGTCCGTCGCCCAGGGGCGGTCGTAGTGGATGCGGTGGCTGTTGAAGGTGAGCGCGGAGAAGCGAAACAGCAGGACCGGGTCCGGCGCGATCCGCCGGCGCCACGGCACGTCGTCGGGCGCGGGCTCGCGGCGCGGCGCCTGGTTGCGCTCGCCCGCCTTCACCTCCTCGCGGAAGACGGTTCGCCGCTCTTCCTCGATGGCGAGGGCATCGCCCGCGAAGATGCGCTGCACCACCGTCGCGAACACCAGGGTCCCGGTCCCGCCCGTCTTCACCGAGATGTCGGCCAGCTCGGTCTCGCGCCGCACCGTCTCGCCGATGCGGAGCGGCCGGTGAAAGCGGAAGCGCTCGCCCGCGAACATCCGGCGCGGCAGCGGCATCGGCGGGATCACCCCGGTGTCGACGGGGCTGCCGTCCGGCCGCAGCGCGTCGGGGCCGAACCGCGGCAGGAAGTAGAGGCACTGCCAGCCCGGCGGCAGCGGGTCACCCGGCTGGAAATCGGGCTCCCCTCGTCCGAACGTGAGATTGAGGAGATTCGCGGGCGCGGCGGTGACGGTGTCGGTGGCGGTCTCCCGCCGGCCGACGTGCGCCTTGAGGTCCTCCAGACCGGCGATCGTACTGACCGGCGTGCTCACGACTCGCTCACGCCGGCACCGGCGGCCGGCGGCGATGCCAGTCGGTCGCGCGCTGATAGGCGTGGCCCGCGCGCAGCACGGTGGCCTCGTCGAAGGGCCGCCCGGAGATCTGCATCGACAGGGGCAGGCCGCTGGTGGAGAAGCCGGTGGGAAGGGCGAGGGTCGGCAGCCCGGTGATGTTGAAGGGGCCCATGTTCGACTTGGCGAACGGGAAATCGGGATCGAGCACGACCTTGAACGCGGGGGCGGGCCCGAGCACGGTCGGGGTGATCAGCACGTCCACCGACTCGAGCGCGCGGGCGGTGTCCTCACGGATCTGCGCCCGCAGGCGCTGCGCCTGCACGTACTCGGCGGCGCGGAACAGCCCGCCCGCCATCAGCTTCTCGCGGAGCACCTCGCCGTACAGCTCGGGGCGCGTGCGCAGATCGCGCTCGTGATAGGCGTAGGCCTCGCTGAGCATGATCACCATGAACGACGGGGTGGCGTGGATGCTCGGGATCGCCACGTCGCGCACCGCGGCTCCGAGCCGGGCCAGCTCGCCCAGCGCCCGCTCGAAGGCGGCCACCGTCTCCGGCTCCACCTGGTCGAAGAAGTAGTCGCGCACCACCCCGACCCGCAGCCCCTTCACGCCGCCCTCGAGGCCGGCGAGGAAGTCCGGCACCGGCTCGCGCGCGGACGCCGGATCGGCCGGATCGTGTCCGGCGAGGGCTTGCAAGATATACGCGCAGTCCTCGGCCGAGCGGGCCATCGGCCCGGTGTGATCGAGCGTCCACGACAGCGTGACGACGCCGGCGCGGCTCACCCGCCCGTAGGTGGGCTTGAGCCCGCTGATGCCGCAGAAGGCCGCCGGCCCGCGGATGGAGCCGCCGGTGTCGGAGCCCAGCGAGCCGACCGTGAGCCCGGCGGCCAGCGCCGCCCCGGAGCCGCTGCTGGAGCCGCCCGGGATGTGCTCGAGGTTCCACGGATTGCGGGCGGGCGGAAAGCGATGACCGGGGAACTGGATGCCGAAGGCGAACTCGTGGGTGATCGCCTTGCCGAGCATGACCATGCCGGCCTGCTGCAGGCGTGCCACGCACGTGCAGTCGAAGTCGGGCACCCAGTCGGCGAGCAGCGCGGAGCCGGCGGTGGTGCGGATGCCGCGCGTCGCGTAGAGATCCTTGTAGGCGATGGGGATCCCGGTCAGCGGGCCCGCGTCGCCCCGCTTGAGCGCGGCTTCGGCGGCGCGGGCGTCGGCGAGCGCGCGCTCCGCGGTCACCGTGACGAACGAGGCGAGGTGCTTGTCGAGGCGCTCGATGCGGCCGAGCAGATCGGTCGCGTAGTCCACCGGGGACAGCTCGCGGCGGCGGAAGAGCCCGCCCAGCTCCCGGATGCCCGCGTAGCACAGATCGTCGGCGCTCATGAGCCGCTCCCGTGCTGAGAATCGCCTCTCGCATCGAAGGTCACCGCCGGCTCGACGGTCCGCACGGTGCGACTGTCGAGGGCCCGGATCGGCCGGAGCGCGTTCATCAGGAAGCCGCGCACCATCGAGAGACGCGCCTCGGGGATCGGGAGACCGGCGAGGCGGGCGCGCTCCTTGACCTCGTCCAGCGTGACGTCAGCGGGTAGCTCGGCCATGAGAATTCTCCTTGTGGGCGACGGGCCATAGAGTAGACGGCTCCGAGCGCCAGAGCAACACGTCGAGCGGGCGCGGCCGAGGACTATGAGGGCCGAGCTCAGGCGCGAAGCATGGCGGCGGAGCGCTCCATGCGGTCGAGGCTCTCGGCGAGGGTCTCGCTGCGAAAGTCGAAGATCAGCTCGCTGACCCCGAGGGCCGCGAAGGCGCCGATGTCGTCGACGATGGCCTGCGGGCTCCCCGAGAACGGACGACGCTCGCGGCCGCCGTCGACGCCCTGCCCGGCGTCGTAGAGCGGCGCCTTGTAGGAGATGGTCAGCGTCGCGGGATCGCGTCGCTCCGCCTCGGCGAGGCGGCGACCAGCGCCTCGAGCGCGTCCGGCCGCGCGGTCTCCCCGCGGGTCGGCAGGTAGAAGCCGTAGCGCACGCCCGCTCCTACTTGAAGTGCGGCATCACCTTCTTCGCCATCAGGTCAATCTGGGCGGGATCGTCGGTCACCGGTCCCAGCACCAGATACTTGAGCCCGGCCTTCACCAGGTCGTCGATCCGGGCGTTGATGTGATCGACGGAGCCGATCATGTAGGACTCCTGCAGGTGCTCGTAGGTCCGGTGCGTGCCCATGGTCCGGATGAACGGCGCCTTCGAGGCCGCGACCGCCTTGGCGTGGCTCGGGGTGTCCACGAGGTGGATGAAGTTGCAGTGACCGAAGGTCAGCTTCCGAGGATCGCGCCCGAGGCTCTTGGCGTGCTGCTGGAGCAGCCCCCAGTCCCGCTTGACCCACTCCTGGGTGCCCGAGCAGCGCGAGAGCCAGTTGCCCGCCTTCACGATGCGGTCCATCACGGTGGTCGCGATGACCGGCACGTCGTGCTCGTCCGGGTCGGGCACCCGCGAGCCGCCCGACACCCAGATCTTCGGCATCTTCGGCGGCCGCGGATCGATGGTGACGTCGTCGAAGTGGTAGAACTTCCCGTGGTAGCTCACGCTCGGCTTGGTGAGCAGCAGGGTCACCGCCTCGATGATCTCGTCGGTCCGCTTGCCCCGCTCCTGGATGCGCGAGCCGGTCACCTCGTACTCGCGCGCGTACCAGCCGGGCCCCACCCCGAACACGTAGCGATTGTTGGAGAGGTGGCAGAGCGTGGAGATCTCCTTGGCGAGCAGGACCGGGTGGCGCACCGGCAGCACCAGGATGCCGGTGGCGATGTCCACCTTCGAGGTGAGCGCGGCCGCGTAGGCGAGCGACGTGAGCGGCTCCAGCCACGCGTTGCCGTAGAGGCCGGGCGCGGACAGCAGGTGGTCGATCACCCACACGTCGATGCCGTACTTCTCGCACCGGACGATGGAGTCGCGGATCCGCTGCATGTTCTTCGGATCCGTCTTCTTCCCGCTCCACGCGTAGGTGGGAATCCACGCCCCGAACTTGAGCTTGGCCATGAGGTCTCCTTTCGAGTCGGCCAACACCCTAAGGTGGGGGCGCGCGCGAAGTCAAGGCCGCCACTCCGCCGGAGCCGGCCGCTCGTGGGGGAGACGCGGCCGCGAGGAACGGCCGCCGCGACGACTAGAAGGAGCTGACCTTCAGGAGGACGAGGCCGAAGGCCCCGCGCGAGGACGTGTCGGGGTACACCGAATCGACGTAGCGATCGTAGCCGGCCTCCACCGACACGCTGGCCCGGCCACCCAGCATCGGGCCGAGCCCGCAGGCCAGGCCGCCACTCACGCTCATGATGCGACCGTCCACCGTGCGATCGCTGGTCTGCGATGTGCTGTAGGCGCCCAGCGTCCACGCGTTCCACCGCGACGCGACCGGCCCGTAGGTCAGCAACAAGGACAAGGTGGTGGTCTGGTACTGGCCCGACGCCCAGTCGTAGCGGTCGGTGCCGGTGCTGACCGATGGCATGAGGGTGACCGTCTTCAGCGGCCGCAGGGTCAGCGTCAGATCGTGATAGAGCGAGGTCATCTCGCGATCCGCGTTCGCGAGATCGCGGCTGTAGCCGTAGACCGACGAGCCGGAGAGGTCGAACTCCGACCGCGAGTAGTACACCGAGGCGGCCACGCTGTCGAAGCTCTGCCGCTCCACCGCGAAGGGCCGGCCCGATCCGGTGAGCCACGTGCGCTCCAGGGTTCCGGTGGCGTAGGTGAGGCCGAGGATCGGCCAGCCGCGCGGCGTGACCTGCGCGCCGATCGCGGTCTGCGTGCGGTTCGTGCGGGGCACCGCCGGATTGCGGTCCACGTTGTCGGACAGGTCCGACTGCGAGAGCTTGAAGCGCAGCCGCCCGAGCCGCTGGGCCACCCAGACCTCGGTGCCCTCGCGATCCCGCTGCGACGCCGGCACCGACACCATCGGCTCGAGCCGCTTGCCGACCGAGCGATAGTCGGCGCCGCCCTCGAGCCCGTTCAGCTCGGCCTTGAAGCCGAGCGAGATCGGCTCTTCCTGATCGTCCAGCCCGAGCGAGGCGGCCGCGGCCGGACCGTAGCCCAGCCCCGCGTCGGGGCGAGAGGCCATGAGCGTGCTCGGCAGATAGGCCACCGTCCCGTACGCCGAGAACTTCATCTCCTGCGGCGAGCCGGCGGTGGCACCGAAGCGCATCAGCTGCCAGCGGTCGCTGTTGCCGAGGATGGCCCGCAGATCGGTGGAGTCCGCCCTGCTGGAGGTCCGCAGGGTGAGCGGGTCCGCCTCGATCGCCCCCGGCGTGTCGCGCAGCATCACCGCCCCGAGATCGCTGAGGCCGCCCGTGGGCATCATGTCCTCGCGGGACGGATCGTCGACGGGGCGGCCGAGGCGCGAGGCGAGCAGCCAGGGCGGCAGGTCGGGCGGCCGCTCGTCGACGGAGGAGTCGGCCGGCCACTGCGAGCCGCCGTGGGCCACGGCCACAGGCAGCGCGAGGGCGATCGCCGCGAACGCGAGAACGATGAGAGGACGCATGAAAAACATGCAGGCCATGCCTTCGACGTGATTCGAGTCTACGGTGGCGGGAATTATTCGACCATGGCAGCCGCCACGCACCGCGGCGTAGCGCGTGACGCCCTGGTGACGGCGCGCCCGATGGCCGCGCGGCTCTAGCGGTCGAGGTGCTCGAGCGCCTCGGCGAGGAAGGCGAGCGACGGAGAGTCCGGAGCGCCGAGGCTGCTCGCCGCGATGGCGATGGCCGCCGCCGTGGTCATGAGCCAGGACCAGCGGCTCATGGCGAACGCGCTCCGTGACCCACATCGAAAGAACCGCGATCGATCTGCTGGCCCGAGAGGGGCGGTGCATCGTCACCGATTCCCCGGCGGCCGACAGGGGCCGACCGGCGCGGCGCGCGAACGAAGCGCCCACCGGCCCCTTGACTTCGTCGCCCCTCCGCGTTATCCGTGTCGGACCCCCATCGAGGAAAGGTGCCCCTGGACCATGGACGAGCACGCGCTGCGAGAGCTGATCGCTCAGGTGAAGCTCGGCGGTCTCACGCGCCGGCGATTCGTCCAGGGCCTGGGAGCTGTCGGGATCGGCGCGCCGATGGCCGACCGGCTGCTGGGCGCCGCCGGCGTGGCCCACGCGCAGACGCCCGAGCCGGAATTCAACCCGACTCGGCGGGGCGGCGGCGGCATCCTGCGCATCCTCATGTGGGACGCCCCCACCCTGCTGCACCCGCACTTCGGCCGCGGGCTCCGCGACTTCGCGGTCCAGCGCATCTTCTACGAGCCGCTCGCCGCGCCCGCGGCCGACGGCACCTTCGTGCCCGTCCTGGCCGAGGAGTTGCCGAGCCTCAAGGCGCGCACCCTGGCCAAGGACGGCAGCTGGGTGATCTGGCGCCTGAAGCGAGGCGTGGTCTGGCACGACGGCGCCCCCTTCACCGCGGACGACGCCATCTTCAACTGGGAGTTCGCGCTCGATCCGTCCACCGCGGCGGGCACGAAGGCGGCCTACGACGAGATCGCCCGCATCGAGCGGATCGACCAGTACACGATGAAGCTCTACTTCAAGAAGCCGCAGCCCTTCTGGGCCGGCGCCTTCACCGGCGGGGGCTTGCTGCCGCGGCACATCTTTCAGTCGGTCAAGGGCGCGGGCGCGCGGGAGGCCATCGGCATGCTCGCCGCGGTCGGCACCGGACCGTACAAGCTGGTCGAGTTCCGGCCCGGCGACTTCATCCGCGCCGAGATCAACCCGAAGTACCACGTGGCCAACCGCCCCTACTTCGACCGTCTCGACATCAAGTGCGGTGGTGACTCGGTAGGCGCGGCCCGCGCGGTCATGCAGACCGGCGAGTACGACTTCGCCCACTACGTGCTGATCGAGGAGGAGGTCCTCCGACGTATCGAGCAGGGTGGCAAGGGCCGGGTCCTGGCCGTCCCGAGCAGCGGGGTCAGCTTCATCCAGTGCAATCAGACCGATCCCTACCGCGAGGTGGACGGCGAGCGCTCGAGCATCAAGGCCCCGCATCCCTTCCTCACCGACCAGACGGTGCGCAGCGCGCTCAGCCTGCTGGTGGACCGCGTGTCGATCCAGGATCACCTGGTGGGCCGCACCGGCCAGATCACCCCCAACTTCCTGAACTCGCCGGATCGCTTCCGCTCCCGCAACACCACGTGGGAGTTCAGCGTCGAGAAGGCCAACGACCTGCTCGAGCAGGCCGGCTACGTGCGCGCCGCCGACGGGGTGCGGGCCAAGGGCGGCCGCCGGCTGCGCCTGCTGTTCCAGGCCGCGGCCAACTCCACGGTGCAGAAGATCCAGGCGGTGGTGAAGCAGGCCGCCGCGCGGGCCGGCATCGAGATGGAGGTGAAGGCGATCCCCGCCTCGGTGTTCTTCTCGGCCGACGTCACCAACGTCGACACCAACGTCCGGTTCCACGCCGACCTGCAGACCTACACCGTGTTCACCGGCCTCGACCCCCAGCTGTTCATGGCCCAGTTCGCGTCGTGGGAGATTCCCGCGAAGGAGAACGGCTGGACCGGGCGCAACATCTCGCGCTGGCGCAACGCCGAGTTCGACACGCTGTGGCGGAAGGCGGACGTCGAGATGGACCCGGTTCAGCGGGCCGCGCTCTTCATCAAGATGAACGACCTCGTCGTGCAGAGCGCGGTGGCGATCCCGGTGACGTGGCGCAACGTGGTGCACGCGGCCGCGAACAACCTGAAGGGGATCGACCTCAACTCGTGGGACTCGATCTTCGGGCGGATCGCGTACTGGCATCGCCAGGGGGGGTAGGCCGGCGTCGACCACCCCTCACCCTGCCCGCTCCCCTGGGGAGAGAGGGAACGCGCGAGCCTAGAGGTCCTTCACCTCGACCGCCTGGCCGGTGGTGGCGCTGCGGGTGACCGCGTCGGTGAACTCCATGTAGCGCACCCCGTCCTCGAAGCCGGTCCGCGTGATCGTCTCGCGCCCCCGAATCGCGTTGACGAACTCCTCCTCGACCCGCCAGCCGATCCGCGTCTTCGGCGGCACCGGAATCTCCTTCAGCGCGCTCTCGCCGCGACGGCCGCCCGAGAGCCGCCGCGCGTCCGCCTCGAGACGCACGGTGCCCTCGCTGCCGAAGAGCCACGCCTCCGGCGCCGGGGCCAGCGCGGTGATCGCGCTGAACCGTAGATGACCGACCGCGCCCCGCCGGAACTGAACCAGGATGTCCACGTGATCGGGCACCCGGATCTCGTGCGCGCCGCCGGCTCCATCCTTCCGGCGCGGCACCGCGATCTTGGTCATCGCGGTCACCCGCTGGGCGGGGCCGAGCCAGCGCATCATGGCCTCGTACCAGATGCCCATGTTGAGGATGTTGTGCCCGCTCAGCGTGACGTCCTGCCGCCAGTGGATCGGCGCGTCGGGCTCGACGAAGCGGCCCTGCCCGGCCTGGAGCTCCACCGCGAGCACCTCGCCCAGGAAGCCATCCGCGATGAGGGACTGGATGGTCGCGTCGACCTCGAGAGTGTGCGGCGCCGGCACGAGCTGGGCGATCAGGCTCGGCGCCTTGCGGGAGGCCTCGAGCATGCGCCGCCCCTCCGCCGCGTTCATGGCCATGCGCGCCTCGCAGAGCACGTGCTTGCCCCGGCCGAGCGCGGCGATGGTCATCTCCGCATGCGTGTAGGGCCACGTCCCGATGCAGACCGCGTCGATGTCGGGGGCGTTGACGATCTCCTGCCAGCTGCCGTGGACCCGGCCGATGCCGAATTCGCGCGCGACCGTCTCGCCCGACTCCTTGGAGCGATTCGCCACCGCCACCAGCTCGACGCCGGGCTGGGCCTTCAGTTTCGGGATGTGATGCTTGCGCGTGTTGGCGCCGGCCCCGATGAAGCCGACGCGGATCGTCTGGTCGGTCATGACGTGCCTCCGGCCTGCTGGATGCAGGCGTCGAGCAGTTCGAGCGCGGCGCGGGTGAACGCCCACATGTTGGCCTCGCGGTCGGCGCGCCCTGTCTCGAGGGTGCGGGCGGCCTCGATCGCGCCCGCGACCGCGAAGCAGGAGTGCCCGGCCGCGTCGCCGTAGCGGTTGCCGGTCGGACCCGCCGCGCCGGTCTCCGCGAGCGCCCACGTGGTGCCGAGCCGCTCGCGGATGGTCTTCGCGTTCAGCCGCGCCGCCGCCTCGGTGCTGGAGCGGATGCCGCGCACCGCCTCGTCGGCCAGCTGGAGCAGGCCGCGCCGCGCGGTCTGGGTGTAGACGACGCCGCCGCCCACGAAGTACGCGGACGCGCCGGGAATGGACAGCAGCGCGGCGGAGATCAGCCCGCCGGTCGAGGACTCCGAGACCGCGACCGTCTCGCGGCGCGCCATGAGGCGCGCGGCGACGGAAGCCGCCAGCGATCCGAGCAGGTCCGGCACGGCGGGGAGGATAGCACGTCGCGATGGTGCGGCGCGGCCAACTGGAATCGGGCGTCGGCCCGTCGCGGGAGATTTCGGCGTGATAGACTCGGCGCGCATGATTCCGCTGTCGGTCTACCTCCCGTTCAACATGGACTGCCTGCGCGGCGATTTCACGCCGGCCAAGCGCGGCGGCGGTCCGCCCGCCGGCGCCGGGCGATGGCTCATCCTGCAGGAGCAGAAGCTGCTGGTGGCTCCCGACGGCGACGGCTTCCGGCTGCCGGCGGGCGGCGCGGCCGGAGAGCCGCCGCCCGGAGTGACCGGGCTCGGCCCGCGCTACTGGCTCGGCACGTGGGCCGGCGAGCCGTGCTGGGTCGCCGCGCTGCCGAAGGACGTGCCCGAGCCGGCGGGGCTGCGGCCGGAGACTGTCGTGCCGATGCAGGGCACGCGGCTGCCGGACGACCTGCTCACCCTGGGCGGCATGGCGATGCAGCTGCTCTGGTGGGAATCGACCAGCGGACACTGTCCCCGCTGCGGGGCGCCGACCGGCCGGCTCGACGGCGAGTGGGGAAAGCGCTGCGACGCCTGCCGCTACGAGCACTATCCGCATCTGCATCCCGCGGTGATCGTGCTGGTGCGCGACGGCGACCGCGTGCTGCTGGCCCGCAAGGCGATCTGGGCGCCGGGCCGCTACGCGCTAGTCGCGGGCTTCGTGGACAACGGCGAGTCACTCGAGGGCTGCGTGGCCCGCGAGGTGAAGGAGGAGGTCGGCGTCGACGTCAAGAACATCCGGTACGTGGGCAGCCAGAACTGGCCGTTCCCCAGCCAGATCATGATCGGCTTCGTCGCCGACTACGCGGGCGGCGAGATCACCATCGACGGCGAGGAGCTCGAGGACGCGCGGTGGTTTCCGCGCACCGAGATGCCGGTGGGTCCGGCCCGCCACTCCATCGCGGGCTGGATCATCCGCAACTTTTCGGGCACCGCGGCCACCTAGCGTCCGACGATCGAGGAGCAGGAGCCATGCGCGACGAGCAGAGCATCGAGACCGAAGCCACCGAGCTGCTGAGGACCCTGATCCGCAACCAGTGCGTCAACGACGGCACGGTGGCGTCGGGGCACGAGACGCGCAGCGTCTCGGCGCTGGAGGCCTACTTCAACGGCGCCGGCGTGGCCTGCGAGCGCTACACCTCCGAGCCGGGGCGCGAGAGCCTCATCGCGCGGATCGAGGGATCGGACCCGACGGCGCCGCGCCTGCTCCTGATGGGCCACACCGACGTGGTGCCGGTGAGCCCGGAGGGCTGGCGGCGCGATCCGTTCGGAGGCGAGCTGGTGGACGGCGTGGTCTGGGGCCGCGGGGCGATCGACATGCTCAACCTCACCACCACGATGGCGGTCGCCACCCGGCGCCTCGCCCGCGACGGATTCCGGCCGCGCGGCACCCTCATCTACCTCGCGGTCGCCGACGAGGAGGCGGGCGGCACCTACGGCGCCGGCTACCTGGTGGACCGCCGCCCCGAGATGGTGAAGGCCGACTACGTCATCACCGAGAGCGGGGGCGTGCCGATCCCCACCGGCCGCGGCCACGTTCTCGGGGTGACCGTCGGGGAGAAGGGCGCGAACTGGCGGCACCTCACGGTGGCCGGCACGCCCGGCCACGGCTCACGGCCGTTCCGCACCGACAACGCGCTGGTGACCGCGGCGGAGGTCGTGCGCCGCATCGCGGCCTATCAGCCGAAGACGCGCATCCTCGACGTGTGGCGCGAGTACGTCCGATCGATGGAGCTGGGGCCCGAGCTGACCCGCGGGTTGACCGAGCCCGAGCACGTGCTCGAGACGGTGCGCGGGATGGACAACCTGGCGCTGGCCCGCGAGGCGCACGCCTGCACCCACACCACCTTCTCACCCAACGTCATCCACGGCGGCGTGAAGACCAACGTCATCCCGGACCGCGTGGAGATCGACGTGGACATCCGCGCCCTGCCCGGCGTGACCAGCGAGGACGTCGACGCGATGCTCGCGGAGGCGCTCGGCGACCTGGCGCCGCGGGTGACGATCCGGCGGGGCCGCGGGCAGTCGGGGTCGCTCAGCACGCACGACACCCCGCTGGTCGCCGCGATGGAGCGCGTGACCTCGCGCCTGATGCCGGGCAGCCGCGTGGTGCCCAAGATGACCACCGGCGGGACCGACGCGAAGTTCTGGCGGTGGCAGGGCGTGCCCGCCTACGGCTTCGGCCTGCAGTCGCTCCGCATCCCCTACACCGAATACCCGCTCATGTTCCACGGCCACAACGAGCGCGTTGACACCGAGAGCCTCCGGCTCTCCACCATGATGTGGGAGACCCTCGCCCGCGACTTCCTCGCCTAGCCTGGTCGCCTGGGCTGGGGTCAGGTCTTGCATTACGACATTTCCGGGCGGGCGCGGCGACGCGCCGCCTAGAAAATGTCGTAATGCAAGACCTGACCCCGTCTAGAGGTCCTTCTGCAGGGAGTCGATGCAGTCGGCGACGATGGCGACCAGCTCGTCGACCTCGGCGGCGGTGATGCAGAGCGGCGGGGCGAGGCGCAGCACGGTGCCGCGCGCGTAGACGATGGCCCCGCGGTTCCAGGCCTTGCGGTCCAGCTCGGCCACGTGCTTCTGGGCCAGCGGCTTGCCCGAGCCGTCGGGCTCGACGAAGTCCACGCAGACCAGCAGTCCGCGGCCACGCACGTCGCCCACGATGGGGTGCTTGCCCACCGCGCGGCGCAGGCCGTCCACCAGCCGCTCGCCCATGGCCGCCGCGTTGGCCACCAGGTTGTCCTGGTCCATGATCCGCAGATTGGCCAGTGCGGCCGCGCACGCGACCGGATGCGCGGCGTAGGTGTTCGGGTGGACGTTCTCCTGGGTGGTCGTGTCGGAGAACGCCTCGGCGAGCCGGGTCCGCGCGATGCTGGCCGAGAGCGGGATGTAGCCCGAGGTGATGCCCTTGGCCACCGATAGGAGATCCGGCACGACCTGATCGTGCTCGACCGCGAACCACCGGCCGGTGCGCCCGAAGCCGGTGATCACCTCGTCGGCGATCAGCAGGACGTCCAGCTCGTCGCACAGCGCCCGCACCGCCCGCAGCCAGCCGATCGGGGGCATGATGAAGCCACCCGACGAGAGCACCGGCTCCATGATCACCGCGGAGACGGTCTCCGGCCCCTCGCGCACGATGGCCTCGCGCAGCTCGGCGATACGGCGCGCGATCAGATCGGCTTCGGTGCCGCCCTGCAAATCGCGGAAGGGATGCGGCGGCGCCACCTTGGCGAAGCCGGGCACCGCCAGCGGCGCGTAGGCCTGCGAGAGGTGCGGCAGGCCGCAGACCGCGAACGTGCCCATGGTCGCGCCGTGATAGCCGCCCTGCAGCGAGATGACCTTGTGCTTGGCCGACTTGCCGGAAGCGAGCCAGTACTGCCGGGCGATCTGCATCGAGCGCTCGTTGGCCTCGGATCCGCTCACCGCGAACATGGTGTAGCGCAGATCGCCGGGCGTGAGGGTCGAGAGCTTCTCGGCCAGCTCGGCGGCAGGGCGATTGGAAAACTGTCGCGTGGTCGGGTAGTAGGCGAGCCGCACCGTCTGCTCCGCGATGGCCTCCGCGATCTCGCGCCGCCCGTGGCCCACGTTGACCACCGCGAGTCCGGCGAAGCCGTCCATCAGCTTCTTGCCCTGCTCGGTCCAGACCCACACGCCCTCGGCCCGGTCGATGACCAGCTCCTCGTCGGAGAGGAACGGGTGGTCCTGCGTCTTGTGGGTCCAGAGGTGCCTGATGGCCTTCGCGTCGGTGGTCATGGATTCGTCTCCGGCAAGGGTGCGCCGCTCGTCTGGTGAGCCGCCATCCTAGCACTGCCCGGTGCTGATTTTCAGCCACCGGCTGACACTTTGCGCCGGCGAGCCGGGCGGGACACCCGGGATTTGACCCGGCATTCCGGCAGGTTACCCGTGGCCTGCTCCTTGCTCCTCCATGGCGGGTCGGACCCCACGATGAACACCAGCAGACACGACGCGGCATCGACGAGATCGCTCAGCGGTACGGACGCGGCCGAGATCGCGTCGCTCCGCGCGCGCCTGCGGCGGCTCGAGCAGGAGAACCTCCGGCTGCTCGACGACGAGCGCGCCCGTCAGCAGGAGACCAAGGCGCTGGCCGGCATCGGCCGCCTCTTGTCAGAGCGCCTCGAGCCCGACGTGGTCGGCCAGCGCATCGCGGAAAGCCTCCGGTCGCTGCTCGACGGCCGCTCCGCCGTCGTCTACCGCATCGACACCGACACCGCGAATCTCCTCGCGCTGGCCGTGTCGCAGGAGGCCGAGCCGGGCACCGGCTGGCGGCCGGTCCGGCCGGTGGGATCGGGCGCGCTCGGTCTGGCCATTCGCGATCGCCGCACCGTCACGACGCCGGACGCACTCGCCGACGCGCGGGTCGAGATCACCCCGGAGCTGCGCGCGCACCTGGAGAAGCTGCAGGACCGCGCGGTGCTCGCGGTGCCGCTCCTCACCCAGCATCGCCTCATCGGGGTGCTGGCGGTGCGAAACGTCACCGGCACCGTGTTCGACGCGCGCGCGGTCCAGCTCGCCGAGACGCTCGCCGATCAGGCCGCGCTCACCCTCGAGCAGGCGCGCCTCTTCGCCGAGCAGGAGCAGCGGCGCCGCGAGGCGGAGGTCCAGGCCGACCTGGCCCGGACGATCGGCGAGACCCTCGACCTCGAGACGGTGCTGCGACGAGTGACCGGGGCCGCCAAGGAGCTGTGCCGGAGCGACGGCGCGGTCATCGGCCTTCGGATCGCGGGATCGGACGCCGTGCTCCTGCGCTCGTGGACCGAGCCCTGGTACGACGCCCTCGTGGCCACCCGCATCCTGCCCGGCAAGGGACTGGGCGGCCACGTGCTCGCCGACGGACGGCCGTGCCGCACCGGCGACGACATCGGCGGGCCGCGAGTCGGCGACCATTATCACGAGCAGATCAGCCGGCTCGGCATCCAGGCCCAGATGGCGGTGCCGGTGCTCATCGACGGGCGCGTCGAGGGGCTGCTCTACGTGGACAACCGCTCGGCCCGCACCTTCAGCGACCAGGACGAGGCGATCCTGGTGCGCCTGGCCGCCCAGGCCGCGCTGGCCATCCGCAACGCGACCCTCTTCGCCGACGAGCAGCTGGCCCGCGGCACCGCCGAACGCCTCGTGCGCGCGCTCCGCGAGAGCCAGGAGCGGTTCCAGTTCGTGGCCCGCGCCACCAACGACGCGGTGTGGGACTGGGATCTGGTCAGCGACGAGCTGTGGTGGAACGAAGGCGTGCAGACCCTCTTCGGCTACGCGCCGGAGCAGATCGGGCCCGACGTGTCCTGGTGGCACGACCGCATCCACCCCGAGGATCGCGAGCGCGTGGTGCGGGACATCCGCGCGGCGGTCGACCGCGGCAGCGAGAGCTGGAGCGCAGAATATCGGTACCGGCGCGCGGACGGCTCGTACGCCCGCGTGTTCGACCGCGGCTACGTGCTGCGCGACAGCGAGGGGCGCGCGACCCGGATGATCGGCGCGATGATGGACATCACCCAGCGCAAGCAGCTCGAGGACGAGCTGCGGCAGGCTCAGAAGATGGAGGCGGTGGGACTGCTGGCCGGCGGCGTGGCCCACGACTTCAACAACCTGCTCACCGTCATCGCCGGCCGGACCCACCTGCTGCTGGCCAAGCTCAAGGCGGACGATCCGTCCCGCCGCAGTGTCGAGCTGATCCAGAAAACGTCGGACCGCGCGGCCGCCCTCACCCGCCAGCTCCTGGCCTTCAGCCGAAAGCAGGTGCTGCAGCGCAAGGTCCTCGACCTCAACGCCACCGTGGCCGAGGTGAGCGGGATCCTGCGACGACTGATCGGCGAGGACGTCGAGCTCCTGCTGACCCTCGGCCCGCGCGCCGGCTGCGTCAACGCCGATCCCGGTCAGCTCGAGCAGGTGCTGCTGAACCTGGCGGTCAACGCGCGCGACGCGATGCCTCGGGGAGGCACGCTGAGCCTCGAGACCGACCAGGTGCGGCTCGACGCGGCGCCGGCCGGCCGACCCGACGCGCTGCCGCCCGGCCCGTACGCGGTGCTGCGCGTGATCGACACCGGCACCGGCATGGACGAGGCGACCCAGGCCCGCATCTTCGAGCCGTTCTTCACCACCAAGGAGCGCGGCAAGGGCACCGGCCTCGGCCTCTCGATGGTGCACGGCGTCGTGCGCCAGCACGGGGGCACCATCACGGTGCGCAGCACGGTGGGCGCCGGGGCCACGTTCGAGATCTACCTGCCGCAGGTCGAGGTGGCGCCCGACGGCGAGGAGCCCGGCGAGCCCGCGCGGCCCGCGGCCGGGCACGAGACGGTGCTGCTGGTCGAGGACGAGGACGACGTGCGCGCGCTGGCCCGCGAGGTCCTCGAGCGGCAGGGCTACACGGTGGTGGAGGCGCCCGACGGCGCGCAGGCTCTCTCGCTCTTCGAGCGCGACGGCCGCCGTATCGACCTCATCCTTACCGACGTGGTCATGCCTCGCATGAGCGGCCGCGAGCTGGTGGATCGCGTGCGGGCCAGCCGCCCGGCCATGCCGGTGCTCTACATGTCCGGCTATACCGAGGACGCCATCGTGCGCCACGGGGTGCGCGACGCGAGCCTGCTCCTGCTCAGCAAGCCGTTCGGCCCCGCCGACCTGGTGCGCAAGGTCCGCGAGGTCCTCGACAAATCCCGCTAGCTACCGCGTCACCAGCGGCTCGCCGATCAGCTTCCAGTAGGGGAGCGCCACCGCCAGCACCACGAGGGCGGCCAGCACGGTCATCAGCAGCCCGAAGCGGAAGATCTCGCCGGCCGTGAGATGCCCGCGCTCGTACACGACGAGCGACGAGCCGCTCTGGGCCGGGTAGTAGAGCACCGCGTCCCCCGCGATCGTCACGATCAGCCCGCACAACACCGGATTCAGTCCCGACGCCACGCCCGCCGACATCGCGACCGGGATGGTGGTGGCGAGGAAGCCGGTGATGTTCGGGATCATCAGGCGCACCACCGCGGAGGCGGCGAGCAGCACGCCCACCACCATCAGCGGGGTCTGGGCCACCCCGTGCGCGGCCCCGACCACGCCGGCGGCCAGCCAGTCGCTGGCGCCCGAGCGCGACAGGGCCTGGGCCAGCGAGAGCGAGGCCGCGATGACGAAGAAATTGCTCCAGCCCACCTCCTGCTCGAACTCCCGCCAGGTGAGCACACCCCAGCGCGGCATCAGATAGCCGATCCACGCGAGCAGCGCGGGCAGGGTCGGATGCCAGTGGTGCAGCGAGTCGGTGAGCCAGAGCAGCCCCGCGCCGGCGGTGATGAGCGCGGCGCGCAGCTCGACCGCGGTGAGCGGCCGCCGGTCCGCCGCTGGCGGCACCGCGACCTCGTCCCGGAAGCCGTGACGATACCGCAGGTAGATCGCGATCGAGGCCAGCGCGAGCAGCGCCGCGTAGGGCACGCACATGAGCACGAGCCAGTGCGACCAGGAGATGGCGCCGATCAGCCCGGCGGCCACGATCGGGGTGATGCCGCCGGTGAGGAACACGGTGGAGGACAGGCGGTTCACCGAGTTCAACACCAGCATGATCGCGCGCGACAGGGGCGCGCCGCGCGGCACCCGGCCCAGCTCCAGCGCCTGGTCGTAGACGTGCACCAGGATGCCGGTGCGCGTTGTGGCCGACGGCAGGATCAGCGTGAGCGGGATCAGCGCGAGCAGCAGATGCCCGTAGAGGGCGCCCGCGCGCCCGCGGCCCCGGGCCAGGAGGACACGCGCCACCCGCTCGGCCAGGCCGCTGCGGGCCACCGCCACGCCCATCGTGAGCACGCCGATCAGGAAGTAGGCGATCGGATCCGCGAAGCCCACCAGTGCCTCGCGGATCCCCGGCACCGCGCGGGTGAACACCAGCGCCACGATCGCCACCACGCCGGTCACGCCGGGAGGCAGCGTCTCGAGCCCCCACAGGCCGATGGCCAGCACGATGACCGCGAGGACGCGCTGGCCGTCGACGCTGAGACCGGCCGGGGTGGGCGCGGCCAGCACCGCCAGGCTTCCGAGCAGCGGGATCACAGCGCGGAAGCCTGACGGTGGGCGCACCGGGCAACAATACTACCAGTGACCGTCGTGGCGATTACCAGTGACCGTAGTAGCGGGGCGCGTACCAGCCGGGCGCGTAGCCCGGGTGGGCGGGATAGACGTAGGTGATGCGCGGCCGAGGCCGGGGCACGTACGCGAACGGCGGCGCCAGCGGCACCACCGCGCAGCCGGCCAGCAGCAACGCGGCCAGTGGAATCCAGAGCCATCGCATGATCGGATCCTCCTCGTCCGATCAGACGGGCGCGCCCACTCCGAATATTCCGGGCCCCGCGCGTAAACGCGCGGGGAGAATGGCGCGTCTAGATCTTTGGGCGCGACGTCGCGGCGTCTAGCGCGGCTGCTCGCCGAGCACGATGACGCCGGCCGCCGCGAGCCGGTCGATCTCCTCGGCGGAGAGT
>Ga0209971_1000035_pt1 | contig 46507 bp, 47 predicted proteins | sample InoplaM3SAM_FD_187588 | JGI IMG/M metagenome (GOLD analysis project Ga0209971, IMG submission 187588) | Arabidopsis thaliana rhizosphere microbial communities from the Joint Genome Institute, USA, that affect carbon cycling - Inoculated... | ecosystem: Host-associated > Plants > Roots >... | reverse complement strand
GTGCCGGTTGACGTTCTCGCGATCGGCGCGCATCCGGACGACGTCGAGCTGACGTGCGGCGGGACGCTCGTTCTCCTGAAGGCCCGGGGGAGGCGCTTCGGGATCGTGGACCTGACGGGCGGCGAGATGGGCACGCGGGGCACACAGGAGACGCGCCGCCGGGAAGCGGAGCGCGCCGCGGAGATCCTGGGCGCCGAGTTCCGCGAGACGCTCGACTTCGGCGACGGCGGCCTCTCGACGTCCCGGCAGAACGAGCTCGTCCTCATGGACGTCATCCGCCGCGAGAAGCCGCGCCTCGTCATCACGTCGTATCCGGAGGACCGGCATCCGGACCATGCCCGCGCGGGCCAGCTCGTCACCGACGCGGCGTTCTACGCCGGCCTTCGCCGGATCGAGACGAACCACCCGGCGCACCGCCCGCAACACACGATTTATTTCCCCACGGGGATCATGCACGAGCCCGACTTCGTGGTGGACGTGACGGCGGCGATGGAGACGCGCCGCGCCGCAATCCTCGCGTTCGCGAGCCAGTTCCATCGGGAGGGATCGGAGGAGCCCGAGACGGTGCTCTCGCAGAAGAAGTTTCTCGACGCCATCGAGGCGCGGGCCCGGCACGTCGGATTCCTGGTGGGGGTCGATTTCGGAGAGGGGTTCCTCACGAAACGCCCGCCCCGGATCGACGACCCCGTCGCCGCGTTCGAAGGATTCGAGCCGGGCTTCTAATCCGTGAAGATCGGCATCACCTGCTATCCCACTTACGGGGGCAGCGGCGTCGTCGCGACGGAGCTCGGCCTCGCGCTCGCCGACCGCGGCGACGAGATCCACTTCATCTCCTACGACCTTCCCTCGCGCCTGGCGCTGCCGCGGCAGGGCGTCTACTTTCACGAGGTCGTCGCGCCGACGTATCCGCTGTTCGTCTCGCCCCCGTACACGCTGGCGCTCGCCACGAAGATGGCGGAGGTCGCCGCGAACGTCCACCTCGATCTGCTCCACGTCCACTACGCGCTGCCCCACGCGATCTCCGCGATCCTCGCCCGCGAGATGAGCGACGGCAACGGCGTTCGGCTCAAGGTCGTGACGACGCTGCACGGAACGGACATCACGATCGTCGGGCAGGACCGCTCTTACCTCCCGATCACGCGCTGGGGCATCGAGCAGAGCGACAGCGTCACGGCGGTGTCGCGATACCTGACCGAAATGACGCTGCGCGAGCTCGGCGTCCGCCGCAAGGTCGAGACCATTCCGAACTTCATCGACCCCGATCGCTACCGGCCCGACGGCGCCTCGGCGTTCGCCCGGACGCTCGTCCCCGAGGGTGAGGTCGCGGTCATGCACATCTCGAATTTCCGGCCGGTCAAGCGGATCGCCGACGTGCTCGCCGTCTTCGACCGGATCCGGCAGAAGGTCCCGGCGCGGCTGCTCCTGATCGGCGACGGCCCGCAGCGATCCATGGCGGAGCGGGTTGCGCGACAGCGCGGATTCGCCGACCGCGCGACCTTCCTCGGCAACGTCGCGGCCGTCGAGACAGTCCTCCCGATCGCGAAACTGCTGCTGCTTCCGTCCGACGCCGAGTCCTTCGGACTCGCGGCGCTCGAGGCGATGGCCTGCGGCGTTCCCGTCGTCGGGACGGCGGCGGGCGGCCTGCCGGAGGTCGTGGCCGACGGCGCCTGCGGCTTCTTGAAGCCCGTCGGGGACGTCGAAGGAATGGCGGAGGGGGCCCTGGCGCTCCTGGAGGATCCGGTTCTCTGGAAGCAGTTCTCGGTGGAGGCGCGCCGTCGCGCGGTCGAGGAGTTCCCGACCGGGGAGATCGTCTCGCGCTACCGCTGGCTCTACGAAGCGACTCTCGGTTGAGGCGGGCCGCCCCGGCGGGGGCGGTGGACTCCGAGCTCGACGAGAGCGCGGTCCCGCTCGGCCGTCGAGCAGAACGCGGAGCGCCACGAGTTCTCGGCGAGAAGACGCATCGTGCGTTCTCCGAAGCCGAGCTTCTCGCGGACGAGCGCGTGCTCTCGAGCCGTGGTCGTCGCGAAGAGGAGCGGATCGTCGGCGCCGAGAGCGACGCACACCCCGGCGTCGAGAAGCCGCGGGAGCGGGTGCTCCGCGAGATCTTCGACGGCGCCGGTGACGAGGTTGGAGGTCGGAGACACCCACAGGGACGTCGACTCTTCGGCGAGGCGCGCGAGGAGGTGGGGGTCGTCCACGGCGGCGACGCCGTGGTCCACGCGGTCGGGCCGGAGGTAATCGAGCGCCTCCTGGAGCGATTGGGCGCCGGCCCACTCCCCGGCGTGCACGGAGGTCTTGAGCTCGAGCGCTCGCGCCCGGACGTAAATGCCGGCGAAGGCGGCCGCCGGCGCCGCGATCTCGTCCCCCCCGAGCCCGAAACCGACGACGGAGGCGAGCCGGGTCTTCTCATGCAGGTCGAGCACCCGGTCCGCCGCCTCGGGCCCCCACTGCCGCACCGCGTCGAGCAGGATGCGGCAGGGAGCCGCGCCCATTCTCTCGGCCTCCCGGAAGCCGTGGTCGATCTGCGTCAGGCAGCTCTCGGGGTCGAGGCCGAACCGGGCCGGGATCTCGGGCGAGACGTAGACCTCGGCGTACGAGGCGCCCCCGTCGGTGATCGCGAGGGCGACCGCTCCGGCCGCCTCCCCGTACTCCTCCGGGGAGCGGAACAGCCGGCAGACTTCGGCGTACAGCGCCAGGAAACCCTGGCGGTCCCGGACCGCGGACCTCTCCGCCTCGAAGACGGCGACGTCGGCGAACCGGTGCCCCCGCCGGCGCGCCAGAGCCGCGAGGAAAGGGACGGGAACCGTCCCCTCGAAGTGAAGATGGCAGTCGGCGACCCGGAAAGGTGACATTTCGGCCCGAACAGACGGATCTTACCCCCCCGCGAGGGGCGGGGGCCCGAGAACCTTTTGGAAGGCGCTACGTTAACCTAGCCGGAATGCGCAAAGCTCTCCTTCTCGCCTCTCTGTTCCTGGTCGCCGCTGCCGCGACCGCCGAGGAGCAGGTCTTCGAGAAGGCCTTTTCGATGGAAGGGGTTTCGAGGGTCTCGGTCGAGAACGTCAACGGAAAGATCGAGGCTTTCGCCTGGGACCGGCCGTACCTGAAAGTCCGTGCGGTCAAGACCGCCCGCGGCGGCCGCGCCGACGAGACCCTCCGGCTGACCGAGATCCGGGTGCGAAAGGCGGGCGACGAGATCCAGCTCGAAACGGTCAACCCTCGGCGCCGGCGGCTCTTCGGATTCCTCGACTTCGGGTGGCGCAACGCCCACGTCGACTACGAGATCCACATGCCGGCGCTCGCGCAGGCGAGGCTCGAGACCTGCAACGGCCGGGTCATCGCGACGGGGCTCGGCAACTCGATCGCGTGCGACGCGGTCAACGGCTCGATCGAGCTGCGCGACGTCTTCGGTCCGGTGCGCGCGACCACGGTGAACGGTTCGGTCCGCATCGTGTTCCGGGGTCCGCTCAAGGAGTCCCGCGTCGAAACCGTCAACGGGAGCGTGGACGTCGCGTTCGATCGCGCGTCGTCGGTCCGGTACACGCTCGAAACCGTCAACGGCCGGATCGAGGGGGACTTCGACCTGGCCGTCGAAGGGAAGTACGGGCCGAAAGAGGCCCGCGGCAGCTACAACGGCGGCGCGGAGTCGCTGCGCTGCGAGACCGTGAACGGGTCGATCCGGCTCAAGACCAACTGATTCGGCGCCGGCCGCAACCTGTTAATGTCCCGGCCAACGATGGCCGAGACCACTCGGACCGCCTCCCGTTCGATGCTGATCCTCGCCTACCTGGGGCCCCTCGGGGTGATCCCTCTCCTCTTCGGCCGCGACGACCCGGAGGTCCGCTGGCATGCTCGGAACGGGCTTCTTCTCTTCGGCGCCGTGGCGGCGATCGCACTCGTGGCGACGCTCGTCGGGACGCTGCTCCCGGCCCTCGGCTGCCTCTACGCGATGCTGATGTTCTTCGTCCTCGTTCTCTATGCGTTCGTCGCAATCCTCGCGGTCGTGAAGGCGCTCGACGGCCAGCGCCTCCTCGTCCCCGGCGTCTCGAGATATGCCGGACGGGGATGACACCCGCTTCCTCGCCGCAGCCGTCCTCGCGGCGATGATGGGGCTCGCGGTCGGCGACTCCCTGCGACCGGTGGAGGAACAGCGGACCGCGCGGGCGGGGGTTCTCGCCATCGACGCCTACCGCGCGACGTTCGGGTCACTCCTCGGACGGACCGGGATCGTCCATTGCCGCTTCGAGCCGTCCTGCTCGGCCTACGGGCGCGAGGCGATCCGCCGGTACGGCTCTCCCCGGGGCTTCGCCCTCACGGCGCGCCGGATCGCGCGCTGCCACCCCTTCGCGAAAGGGGGACGGGACCCGGTGCCCTAGGGCGCCTGCCTCTGCCCGACGAACGCGAACGCGTCCTGCGTCCGGTTGTCCAGCGTGTACGCGGCCGCGACCACCCCGCCGCTCGAGAACGCCGGCGCCGTCTCCTTCACCGCGACCGTGATTCGCAGACCCGCGGCCTGCGGCGCGCCCGCCGTCACGAGGATCGCGCCCAGCCGCAGGAGCGAGCCGGGCGCCACGGTGTAATTGAGCGTCCCGCCGTAGATCTCGGTCGTGACCGGATCGATGACCCGAACTTCGATCGGCAGCGCGACGGCCGACGTGTTCGTGACGTCGAGGTTCGTCCGGAAGTTGGGGTCCCCCGAATTCACGCCGAAGATCTGGAGGACGTTCACCGAATCGGAGGGTGCCGTCTTCTTCCCGAGAGACTCGGTGAGCGGAATCGCGGGCAGGAAGAACCCGTACGTTCCGGCGGGCGCGGCCGTATAGATCCGCCCGGCGCCCAGGATTGGCCCGGACGACTGCCACGAGAGCGCGCCGACGACTCCGTCTCCCGCCGGGACCGTCGCGAGCGTCACGTCCGGAAGGAACCGCGTCTCGCGCGGCGCGAGCGTGATGGGCGCGGAGACGACGGGCGTCGCGGGCGGAGCGCCGTCGCCGACGGCGGGATGGAACGTCAGGGTAACGGTGGAGGCGGCCGCCGGATCGGGGTTGAAGAGCCAGAGGTCCGTGCGAAAGAGCGCACCGAACTGACCCTGCACGCGGCCCGCGGTCACGAACCAGCCGGCGGTCGTCGCCGGCGAGTAGGCCGCGCGCGCCGGACCCGCGGCGAAGAGGAGCACCGCGGCGATAAAGATCGCGGAGAGACGGCGTCTCATGGGGGACCTCCTGTGGGAGATGGGACGAGGGGGATCGGAGGAAGGTTTACCGGGGCGGTTGCGATGGTGCCGTCGGCCGGACTCGAACCGGCATGGGTTGCCCCATACGCCCCTCAAACGTACGTGTCTACCAATTCCACCACGACGGCATCGAGACTACGGATTCGGCGGCGCTCCCGACGGATTCGCGGGCGCCGGATTCGCGGGGGGCGGAGCCGGCGGCGGCGCGGCCGGGGCGCCGGTCGCGGGCTGACCGGGCGCAGGCTGCGCCGGCTGAGCTGGAGCGGGGGCGGTCGTGCCCGCCGGGAGCTGCCCCGGAACGGGCGCCTTCTGGGTCGCCCCGGTCGCCGGGAGGGTCTTCACGACCGACGAACGGGGTCGCGCTTCGAGCACCGTCAGCACCAGGGAAAGCAGGATGAAGCCGACGAAGGCGCCCGTCGTCAGCTTGTGCAGAAGCGTCGTCGCGCCGCGCGCTCCGAACGCCGTCTGGCTGCCGCCACCCCCGAATGCGCCGGCGATGTCCGCACCCTTCCCCTGCTGGAGCAGGACCACCAGGATCAGGAAGAAGCAGACGAAGATGTAGACCACCACGAGCGCGATATAAGCAATACCCAAAGGGCCTCCTGCCGAAAAGGGCAGGAGAGTCTACAGAGAGCTGACTACCCGGTCAAGCCGAGCCGGCGCGCGCGATGGCCGCGAACGTCGCGGCTTTCAGCGACGCTCCCCCGATGAGAAATCCGTCGACGCGCCCCTCCCGGAGGAGGTCGGCGGCGTTGTCCGGATTGACCGACCCGCCGTAGAGGATCCGGAGGTCCCGCCGAGCGGAAATGAGCTCGCGCAGCCGGATTGCCGCCAGCGCGGCGTCGTGGGGAGTCGCGGCGAGGCCGGTTCCGATCGCCCACACCGGCTCGTAGGCCACGACGAGGGGCTCGGCCGCGGGGTCGTCGGCGAGCGTCTCGACCTGCGCCGCGAGCGTCGCCTCGGTCCGGCCCTGCGCCCGCTCGGCCGCGGTCTCCCCGAGACAGTAGATCGGAACGAGCCCCGCCTCCCGGGCGCGCGCGAGCTTGCGGGAGAGCACCGCGCCGTCTTCCCCGAAGAGCGTTCGCCTCTCGGAATGGCCGACGATCACGTATCGGCAGCCCGCGTCCGCGAGCATCGCCGCCGACACCTCTCCGGTGAACGCGCCGGCGGCGTGCTCCGAGAGATTCTGCCCCGCGATCGACCATCGGCCGCGCGCGTCGCGGGCCGCGTCGAGGAGGGTAAACGGGGGCGCCACGACGAGCTCGCTCTCCCCGACACGATCCCCGATCTGCGAGCCGAGTTCCTCCGCGAATGTGCGCGCCTGCCCGCGCAGCATGTTCATCTTCCAGTTGGCGACGAAGAGGTTCATGAGAGTGCGTCGATGCCGGGGAGCTTCCCGTTGTTCGCGAGGAACTCGAGCGACGCGCCGCCCCCCGTCGAGACGTGCGTGAAGCGGTCGGCGACGCCGGCCTGCTGGACGGCCGCCACGCTCTCGCCGCCGCCGACCACGGTGACCGCGTCGGACTCCGCGAGCAGGAGCGCCAGAGCGCGCGTCCCCTTGTCGAAAGGCGGTTTCTCGAAAACGCCGAGAGGTCCGTTCCAGAAGATCGTCTGCGCCGGCTCGAGCAGCCGCTCGAACTGCTCGAGCGTCTTCTGCCCGACGTCGAGCGCCATCGCGTCCTCCGGGATTTTCCCGATACCGACCGTGCGCGCGTGCGCGCCGTCCTCGGGCGAGGCGGCCACGACGAAGTCCGTCGGCAGCGCGATCTCTTTGCGGTTGGCGCGGCAGAAGTCCAGGATCTCGCGCGCGACGGGGATCTTGTCCTCCTCGATCAGCGAGCGGCCGACCGGGAGCCCGATCGCGCGGACGAAGTGGTTCGCGATTCCGCCGCCGACGAGGAGCGTGTCGGCCCGCCGCGCGAGAACCCGCAGCGTGTCGATCTTTCCGGAGATCTTCGCGCCGCCGAGGATCGCGGCAAAGGGCCGCTCGGGGTCGAGCAGGCGCGACAGCTCGCGCACCTCCTTTTCGAGGAGGAAGCCCGCCCCCTTGTCGGCGACGAGAGCGGGCACCCCCGTGACCGAGGCGTGCGCACGGTGCGAGGAGCCGAACGCATCGTTGACGTAGACGTCGGCGAGCGCGGCGAGCGAGCGCGCGAAGCCGGGGTCGTTGCTCTCCTCTCCCCCATGGAACCGGAGGTTCTCCAGAAGGAGCACGTCTCCCGGCTCGAGGCCGGCGACGAGCTTCTCGACATCGGGCCCGATGCAATCCTCCGCGAAACGGACCGGCCGGCCGAGCTGCCGCGCGAGCTCGAGGGACACCGGCGCCAGCGAGAGCTCCGGTTTCCGCTGACCCTTCGGCTTGCCGAGGTGAGAAGCGCACACGAGCCGCGCGCCGCGCTCGACGGCGTGGCGGATCGTCGGCATCGTTTCGACGATGCGGGTCGCGTCCATGACGTTCCCGCCGGCGAGGGGAACGTTGAAGTCGACCCGCAGAAAGGTCCTTCGGCCCTCGATCGCGAGGTCGCGGATGGACTTCATGGTTGCGGATCGTAGAACGGGACAGGGGAAAGGGAAAACGACACGGGCTCCGGCGTCGCCCGCTTCCCGTTTTCCGTTTCACGGCCCGATAGAATCGGGGGATGCGTCGAGTCTGGCCGGCAGCGCTTCTTCTCCTGTTCGTCGCCGACCTCGCGTTCGGGGCCGCGCAGATGGCACGGGGCAAGGGGGGCGCGGTCGCCGCCGCGGAAGAGAACGCCGCCCGGGTCGGGATCGAAATCCTCCGGAAGGGGGGCAACGCCGCCGACGCCGCGGTGGCCGTCGCGTTCGCGCTCGCCGTGACGTGGCCGGAGGCCGGGAACCTCGGGGGAGGCGGCTTCTGGATCTCCCGCGACGTGAAGGGCCGCACGCTCGCGGTGGACTTCCGCGAGACCGCGCCGCGGATCGCGCGCCGCGATCTCTTCATCAAGCCGGGGGCAAATGGCGAGGTCCCGTCGTCCACCGATGGGCCCTTCGCGTCGGGAGTGCCGGGCTCGGTGGACGGACTCTGGCGAGCGCATCGCGCGGCGGGGCGGCTTCCGTGGAAGACGGTGTTGGCGCCCGCCGTACGGCTGGCGCGAAACGGGTTCACGGTGACCCAGGCAATCGCGGAGTCGATCGCGAAGCCGAAATATCGCGCGAAGCTCGCGGCCGACCCCGAGACGGCGGCGATCTTCCTTCCGAACGGCGCGCCGCCCGTTCCCGGGACGGTCTTCCGTCAGCCCGCACTGGCGCGGACCCTGGAGGCGATCCGGGACCGCGGCGCCGACGGCTTCTACCGGGGCCGCGTCGCCCGGGAGATCGAGGAGGGCCAGAAAAAGGTGGGCGGCCTCATCACCCGCGGCGACCTCGCCCTCTACTCGGCGAAGATCCGTCGCCCGGTCCGATTCCGGTTCGGCCCGGCGGAGGTGTTGACGACGCCCGCGCCGTCCTCCGGGCCGGTGCTCGCCGAAATGGCGATCCTCGCCTCCCTCGTCGGACTCGACCGGCTGAAGAAGCGCGACCCCGCGTCGTCGCACTACCTCGCCGAGATCGAGAAGAGGGCGTTCCGGGATCGGAACCGGTGGCTGGGCGATCCCGCATTTCCGGGAGTTCGCGAGCGCCCGTTCACGGACGTGGCGCGGCTGCGTGGGGTCGCGGCGACGATCAAGCCGGATCGCGCGACGCCTTCCGAAGCGCTCCGGAACTCGCGGGGCGAGCGCGTCTCGACGACTCATTTCTCGGTCGTGGACGCCGCCGGCGGCGCGGTCGCCGTGACGACGACGCTGAACGACTCGTTCGGAAACGCGCGCGTCGCGCCGGGCCTCGGCTTCCTGCTGAACAACGAAATGGACGACTTCGCCACGGTGCCGGGGAAGCCGAACCTGTACGGGCTCGTCCAGGGCGAGGTGAACGCGGTCGCACCGGGCAAGCGGATGCTCTCCGCGATGTGCCCCTCGATCGCCGTGATCGCAAAGCGCAACGTCCTCGTGTGGGGAACCCCCGGCGGGTCCACCATTCCGACGACGAACTTCCAGGTCCTGATGGGGGTTCTCCTTCGTGGAGAGCCGCTCGAAGCGGCCGTCGCGGCGCCGCGCTTTCATCAGCAGGACTTTCCCGACAAGATCCAGATCGAGCGGAACCGCTTCGACTCCGGTTGGATCGACGCGCTGCGCCGCATCGGCCACACTGTCGAGGAGCGCGAGCCGGACAAGGACCCGATCGGACGCGTGCACGCGATCTCCCGCCGCGCCGACGGCGGCCTGACGGCCGTGGCGGATCCCCGCGGAGGCGGCGTCGGGCTCGTCGTCTCCGGGGCGCCGGGGACCGCGAGGTCCCCTGCTGCGGGCCAGACGCGTTGACGACGGAGGTCCTCCGACCGGTTTATCGCGAAGGCCGCCTCCTCCGGATGCTCGACCAGCGGCTGCTGCCGGCGGAGGAGGTGTGGCTCACCTTCGAGAAGCCCGCCGAGGTCGCCCTCGCGATCCGCGAAATGGTCGTCCGCGGGGCCCCCTCGATCGGTGTTGCCGCCGCGTACGGCGCTGCCTTTTCCATGCGAAGCGGCGCCGCGACTCCTCCCGCCGAGCGCTTCGAGACCGCGCGGAGGGTGCTCGCGGCGACGCGCCCGACCGCAGTGAACCTGTTCGCGTCGCTCGACCGGATGGCGCAACGGTTCGGAGGGGTCGCGGGCGAGCCGCCCGACCGGATCGAGGTCGCGCTCGTCGAGGAGGCCGACTCGATCGCCGACGAGACCCTCGAATCGTCCCGGCGCCTCGGACGCCACGGGGCGGAGCTCCTCGCCGGAGGAACGACGGTGCTCACGCACTGCAACGCCGGAGGGCTCGCGACCGGCGGCTACGGCAGCGCCCTCGGCGTCATCCGCGCCGCCGTCGAGGGGGGCAAGGCGATCCGCGTGCTCGCGTCCGAGACGCGCCCGTTCCTGCAAGGCTCGCGGCTGACGGCCTGGGAGCTCTCGCGGGAAGGCATTCCGGTCGACGTCATCACCGACGGAATGAGCGGCCACTACCTTTCCCGGGGCGAGGTCGCGGCGGTCGTCGTCGGCGCCGATCGGATCGCGTCGAACGGCGACACGGCGAACAAGATCGGTACTTATTCGATCGCCGTGCTCGCGAAGGAGAACGGCGTCCCGTTTTACGTCGCGGCTCCGACGACGACGATCGACCTTTCGAGCCTCGACGGCGCATCCATTCCGATCGAGGAGCGCTCCCCCCAGGAGGTCCTGTCGTTCGCCGGGCACCCGATCGCGCCGGCCGGCGTCGGAGCGAGACATCCCGCGTTCGACGTCACGCCCGCCCGCTACATCGCGGCCATCGTGACGGACGAGGGCATCTGCCGGCCGCCGTACACGGAGTCGCTTTCGGCGGCGGTCAGGATCGCGCAAGAGCACCGTCGCACCCCGAAGCCCGCCTCCTGACCAATCTGGCTATAATGGCGTCATGAAGAACGCCAGAATCTCCGAGCTGCGCGACAAGCTGTCCGAGTACCTCGTACGGGTCCGGAACGGCGAGACCGTGATCGTGTACGACCGGGACACGCCGATTGCCCGAATCGAACCGATCGCGCAGGCGGCGGATGACGTTCCCGATCTCCTCCGGCAGGCATATCGGCGAGGAGTCGCGACTCCGCCGAAGATCCGGGACCGCGCGAAGCTGCCTCGACCGATGAAGACGAAAGAGCCGGTTGGTCTTCTCGAGGCGCTCCTGGAAGAGCGACGAACCGGCCGATGAGGTTTTGGGACTCTTCCGCTGTCATTCCCCTGCTGCTGGATGAAGGGCGGTCGACGGATGTCGTTCGACTCTTCGACGCTGACCAACTTCAGACCGTCTGGTGTCTGACCGAGGTCGAGGCGGCCTCCGCTATCTCACGAAAGGCTCGCGAGGGGATGACACTCGAGCGCGAAAATGCGGCACGCTCTCAGCTCCGCTTCTTGCGGGAGCGCTGGGCGGAGGTGAGCTCGTTCGAAGGCGTGCGGACGCGCGCCTTGAGGCTTCTGTCGATTCACTCGCTCCGCGCCTCCGACGCCCTCCAGCTCGCCGCCGCCCTGATTTCGTGCGACGAGCACACGGAGAGTCTGCCTTTCGTTTGCCTGGACGATCGCCTCGCCGAGGCCGCCCGAAAGGAGAGGTTCCCGGTCCTCCCCTGACCGAACGACCCGCAATGCGCATCCTCGGCATCGAAACCTCCTGCGACGAGACCTCCGTCGCCGTTCTCGACGGGGACGGTCGCGTCCTGTCGAACATCGTGTCCTCGCAGCTGGCGGCGCACGCGCCGTATGGAGGCGTCGTGCCCGAGATCGCGGCGCGCGCGCACCTCGAGAACCTCCCGGTGACGTTCGAGCAGGCGCTCTCGGAGGCGCAGACCGGCGTCGAGGGCATCGACGTCGTGGCCGCGACCGCGGGACCGGGCCTGATCGGCGCGCTGCTCGTGGGCTTGTCCGCCGCGAAGGCGCTCGCCTTCGCGCGGGGCGTGCCGCTCGTCGGCGTGAATCATCTCGAGGGACACCTTTTCTCCGCCTTTCTCCGGGGACGGGACGAGGCGGCGCTGCCCGTCGAGACCCCGTTTCACGGGCTCGTTGTCTCCGGCGGTCACGCGGAGTTCGTCCGCGTCGAAGCGGACCGGATCGTCCCGATCGCCCGCACGCGCGACGACGCCCCGGGGGAGGCGTTCGACAAGGTCGCGCGCCGCGCGGGCCTCGGCTACCCGGGAGGGCCGGTCGTCGACCGCATCGCGACCCGCGGAGACGGGAACCGCTACCCCCTGCCGATCGGGCGGGCCGGCGACGGGTCGCTCGACTTCTCCTTCTCGGGTCTGAAGACAGCGATGCTGCGCGAGCTCGGCAAGCGCGGCGTCGACGGACGGCCACTCGATCCCGCTCTCCTCGACTCGGAGATGGCCGACCTCCTCGCGTCGTTCCAGCGCGCGATCGTGACGGCGCTGGTCGACCGCGTCGAAAGCGTCCACCGGGACGAGGGGATCCGGATGCTGGCGCTCTCGGGCGGCGTCGCGGCGAACTCGGAGCTGCGTCGGACGCTCTCGGCGTGGGGAGCGTCGCGGCGGGTTCCCGTGCTCCTCCCCGCCCGCGAGTTCACCACGGACAACGCCGCGATGATCGCTTTCGCCGGACTGCTGCGGTATCGCGGCAACGGCGTTCGGGCGCCGGAGGAGGCCGCCGCCCGGTCCCGGTGGCCGCTGGGAAGCTGATCCCGCGTCGGGGTCCGGGCCGATTGGACCTTAGACTCTGGGACCTCGTATGACCGACCCCCGGCGAATCCGCAACTTTTCGATCGTGGCGCACATCGACCACGGCAAGACGACTCTCTCCGACCGGATCCTCCAGAGGTGCGGGGCGGTCGCCGACCGGGAGATGCACGAGCAGATGCTGGACGACATGGAGCTCGAGCAGGAGCGCGGCATCACCATCAAGGCGCGCGCGGTCACGCTGAAGTACACGGCGCGGGACGGAATCGAGTACACCTTGAACCTGATCGACACGCCGGGTCACGTCGACTTCTCTTACGAAGTCTCGCGCTCCCTCGCGGCGTGCGAGGGCGCGGTCCTCGTGGTCGACGCGACGCAGGGAGTGGAAGCGCAGACCCTCGCCAACGCGTACCTGGCGATCCACAACAACCTGACGATCGTGCCGGTCATCAACAAGATCGATCTGCCCTCCGCCGAGCCCGAGAAGGTCCGGGAGCAGATCGAGCAGGTCGTCGGGATACCCGCCCACGACGCGGTGCTCACGTCGGCGAAGCAGGGAATCGGCATCGACGACCTGATCGAGCGGATCGTGCGCGACGTGCCTCCGCCCGGCGGCGACCCTTCCGCGCCGTTGAAGGCGCTCCTCTTCGACTCCTGGTACGACCCGTACCGCGGGGTGACGTCCTTCGTCCGCGTGTTCGACGGCACGCTCGTCCCGAAGAAGAAGATCCGCGCGATTGGTACGGGCCTCGTTGCGGAGGTCGAGGAGGTGGGAATCTTCACGCCCGGCCGCCAGCCGGTGCCCTCCCTCTCCGTCGGCGAGGTCGGTTTCCTCTGGGCGAACATCAAGGACCTCCACACGACCCGGATCGGCGACACCATCACGGAGCTCGATCGACCGACGGCCGAGCCTCTCGCCGGCTTCGCCGAAGCGAAGCCGATGGTGTTCGCGGGGCTCTTCCCCACGGAGGCGGACGACTACGCGAACCTGCGCGATGCCATGGAGAAGCTCCGGCTGAACGACGCCTCGTTCACGTTCCAGCCGGAGAGCTCGAACGCGCTCGGCTTCGGCTTCCGCTGCGGCTTCCTCGGCCTGCTCCACATGGAGATCGTCCAGGAGCGCCTGGAGCGCGAGTTCGACCTCGACCTCATCACGACGGCGCCGGGGGTGAACTACCGCGTGACGACGACGAAGGGCGAAGTTCTCGAGGTCGTCAACCCGAACCACCTGCCTCCGCCCACCACGATCGAGCGGACCGAGGAGCCGTGGATCTCCGCCACGATCATCACGAGAGACGACTTCCTGGGAGGCCTGCTGAAGCTCTGCGAGGACCGGAGGGGGGTCCAGAGGTCCCTCGAGTATCTTTCGGCGAACCGCGTCGTCCTGTCCTACGACTTCCCTCTGAACGAAGTCGTCCTGGACTTCTACGACAAGTTGAAATCGATCTCGAAGGGGTACGCCTCCTTCGACTACGAGTTCGCCGGGTACCGGGAGGGGGACCTCGTCAAGCTCGACATCCTGGTGAACGCGGAGCCGGTCGATGCCCTCTCGATCATCGTCCACCGGGAAGAATCCGCCGCCAAGGGCAGGTTGCTGGCAGCGAAGATGAAGGAGATCATCCCCCGCCAGATGTTCGAGGTGGCCATCCAGGCGGCCATCGGGTCGAAGATCATCGCCCGGGAGACCGTTCCGGCCATGCGCAAGAACGTACTCGCCAAGTGCTACGGCGGAGACATCACGCGGAAAAGAAAGCTCCTCGAGAAGCAGAAAGAGGGGAAAAAGCGGATGAAGCGGGTCGGACGGGTGGATATACCGCAGGACGCGTTCCTCGCGGTGCTGAAAGTCGAATGAGCGAGACGGCGGCGGCGGAGGTCCATCGGCCGAAACACTCGTCCGCGCGGGAGTGGTACGAGTCGCTTCTCGTCGCCGGTATCTTCGTGCTGTTCGTCCGGACGTTCGTCGTCCAGACGTACCAGGTGCCGACCGGCTCGATGGAGAAGACGATCCTCGTCGGCGACCACCTTCTCGTCAACAAGTTCGCCTACGCGCCGCGGCTGAGGGGATGGGAGAAGCTCCTCCCCTACCGCGACGTCCATCGTGGCGACATCATCGTCTTCAAGAAACCGGGGGACGACGTCAACCCCGGCAACGTCCTCGTCAAGCGGGCGGTCGCGGGCCCCGGCGAAACGGTGCTCGTGCGTGACAAGAATCTCCTCGTCGACGGAAAACCCGCGGACTCCCCGGCCGTTCAGCACACCGACCCCGAGGTGTTTCCGAACGACCACGCCATTCCGGACATGGCGCGGCGCCGCGATCAGTTCGGACCCTTCCGTGTGCCTCCCGACTCCTGGTTCGGCATGGGCGACAACCGCGACAACTCGCTCGACAGCCGCTACTGGGGGCCGATCCCGCGGGAGAACATCTTCGGTCGGCCCACGATCCTCTACTGGTCGTACGAGGCGGAGCCGAACTCCCACGTCTGGCGCGGGCCGCTGGCCAAGATCCGGCAGCTCGCCGACGTCGCGATCCACTTCTTTTCCCGGACGAGATGGAACCGGATGTTCCGGCTCGTGCGCTGACGGAGCCCGCCGCGACGCCGGTCTCCGTCGAGCCGGTCGAGCCGGCGTTTCCCGACGACCTCGGCGCCGAACCGCAGGACGAACCTCGTTCTCGGGCGCGCGAGTACGCGGAGGCGATCCTCGTCGCGGTCATCTTCGCGCTCTTCGCCCGGACCTTCCTGTTCCAGGCCTTCCAGGTGCCCACGTCTTCGATGGAGAAGAACATCCTCGTGGGCGATCACCTGATCGTGAACAAGTTCATCTTTGCTCCGCACCGCGAGGGCGTCCTGTCGCGCCTTCTCCCGTACCGCAGCGTCCGGCGGGGCGACGTCATCGTGTTCAAGTTCCCGGAGGACCCGCGGCGCGACTTCATCAAGCGCACGGTCGCGCTTCCCGGTGAGACGGTGGAGATCCGGGACAAGGCGATCTACGTCGAGGGGAACCGGCTCGAAGAGCCGCGGATCTTCCACGCCGACGATCGGGTGTGGCCGGACGACCCCGGCTTGCCCGACTCGTCCCGCCGCCGGGACCAGTCGCATCCGTTCACCGTGCCGCCCGACTCCTACTTCGCGCTCGGAGACAACCGGGACAACTCGTACGACAGCCGCTTCTGGGGGCCCGTGCCCGCGACCAATCTGAAGGGACGGGCGATGTTCGTCTACTGGTCCTTTCCTCTCGCGCCGTCCGGGCATCGATCCGTCCGGGAGCTCGTCTTGATCGCGCTCAACTTCTTCCGGCAGACGAGATGGGATCGAACTCTCCTGCCGGTCCGCTGAGGCCGGACGCTTCGACCCCCTCGTCCTGCGGTAAGATTTTGCGAGATTCCGGAGGAACCTGAATGAGAGGGAATCGAAGCGTTCGCGGGCGCGGGAACATCGGCTGTCTGCTCTGGCTGATCGTGGTCGTGGCCGTCGGGCACGTCCTGTGGAAGGTCGTGCCGGTCAAGATCAAGACGTCCGCGTTCTACGACGTCATGCAGGAACAGGCTTCCTTCGGCTCCATCAAGAGCGAAGGGGCGATCCAGTACGAGATCCTCCGGCGGGCCGAGGAGCTCAAGATTCCCGTCACGAAAGAGAACTTCAAGATCGTCCGGTCGCGCGAGGCCGTCACCGTCGAAGCCCATTACGAGATCCCGATCGAGTTCTTCGGAGGCCTCTACAAGTACGTCTGGAAGTTCGACCCGGTGGTCAGCCGGCCGACCTTCGCCGTGTGACGACCGGCGGGGCCCGGGGTCCTGCCCCGGATTCCAGTCCGCGCCTGTAACCTTTTGACCCGCGGGAATAGCCGTTCCCGGGGCCACGTTCGGCGGCTCCAGGAGGAAGATTTCCCATGCGCGTCCTGCGTCCCGCACTGCTCCTCGCTGCCCTGGCCGCCCTCGCCTGCAACGCCGTCGCCGAGGCCCCGGCAATCGGCGCTGCCGCCCCGGACTTCCAGCTGACGACGATCGACGGAAAGGCCTTCACGCTCTCGTCGGCAGCGAAGGACCACAAGGCGGTCGTCCTCATGTGGATCTCGACCCAGTGTCCCTACTCGAACGCCTACAACGCCCAGATGAAGGACCTCGCCAACGCCTTCGCCTCGAAGGGCGTGCTCTTCGTCGGGATCAACAGCAACAAGACGGAAGACTCGGCCGCCGTCATCGCGCACGCGAAGGCGAACGGCCACACCTTCCCGATCGTGAAGGACCCGAACAACAAGGTGGCGGACCTCTATGACGCCCGCCGCACTCCCGAGGTCTACGTCATCGATCCGGAGGGCAAGCTGCGCTACCACGGCCGGATCACCGAGAACCACGAGGATCCGGCGAGCTCTCCGGACCTGAAGAACGCGCTCGACTCGTTCCTCTTGGGCAAGCCCATCGCGCGGACCGAGACGAAGGCGTTCGGCTGCACGATCAAGCGGGTCTGAACCGGCTCGAGGTTCCCGGGGACAGGGTTCGAGGTTGAAGACGGGAATCCGGAGGGCGGTCATCGCCCTCCTTTTCGCTTTCAGCGCCGGTTCGACGCCGGCGGCTTCGCCGTCGCGCGTCGCGGGTGAGCTCGACGCGCCGGGACTCACGCGAATGCTCGCCGGGCAGAAGGGCCGCGTCGTCCTGTTGAACTTCTGGGCCACGTGGTGCGTGCCGTGCCGCGAGGAGTTTCCGGATCTCTCGAAGCTCCAGAATCGGAACCGGGCTGCCGGATTTCAGCTGATCGGCATCTCCACGGATTTCGCGAAGCAGCGCGCCGCCGTGGACACTTTCATCGCCGAGCAGCGGCCGGCCTTCCCCAACTACTGGAAGAAGAGCGGCGGCGACGAGGCCTTCATCGAGGCCGTCGACTCCAAATGGGGGGGCGAGCTCCCCTTCTCGGTTCTCTTCGACCGCTCGGGCCGGAAAGTCCGCGTGTACTCCGGCTCCCTCCCGGTCGCCGCCGCCGAAAAAGAGATCCGACGGCTGCTCGCTTCGCGGTAGGCTGACTTTCGGTGCGGATCTGGATCGGGAATTGCTTCCACGTGCGCTGCGGTTGCGAAAAGCGGGCAGAGGCCCCGGAACAAGGAGACCAATCTCATGAAATCCCGGTCGTTCGGTAACGCGGCGGTCGCTTTTTCCGCCGTCGCTCTGTGGCTCGCGACCTCGGCCGCTTACGGAGCGACGACGCGCGTCGTGCGCCGGGGCGCAGGGGTCCGGCCGGCTTCGACGTCGACCTCCGCGGTCTCCTATTCCGTCGAGGTGCCCGTCGTCACGCGGGTCGTCGGCACGGCGCTGTTCCGCACGGCGCTCGACATCTCCAACAACACGGCCTCCGGCACGACGGCCGCTCCGGTCGTCGCGCGCTTCCAGTACTCGTACAACCGGCCGAACCCCGACGGCACGGTCAGCTTCTTTCGCACGCCGATCCAGTCGCTGAACCTGCTCGCGTTCGACAACTTCCACACCGACGACTTCGTGCAGTACCTGGGGACGCTGCCCGGAGTTCTCCAGCCCGGAGCGGACCAGAGCTCCTTCGGTACCCTCCTCGTCACGTTCGAAAACCTTCCGTCGAGTCAGGGGTGGGAGGGGACCGTCTTCGCGCGCACTTACAGCGCCAACCCGACCGGCGGCGGAACCGTCGCGATCGCGTATCCCGCGTCGCTCTTCTTCGAGTCGGCGAACGCGACGCTGGTCGCCACGATCCGCGACACGCAGACGGCGCCGGACGCGCTGCGCCAGGCCGGATCGCTCCGGACCAACATCGGAATCCGCAACACGGACGTCCGCGGGACCGGGCAGACAGTCAGCGTGAACCTCGAGTTCTACGACGTCACGCCGGGCAACGCGACCAACGGGCAGCGGGTCGGAAGCGTGCTCACGCTCTCGAATCTCCAGCCGGGCGAAGTCCGACAGTTCAACAACATCCGCGCCGCGGCGGCGATCCCGGACAACGTCTTCGGGATGCTCGTCTTTGCCGACATCGTCGGGGCCTCCGCCTCAAGCCCGACGATCGAGGGCTACGTGAACATCCTGGACGGCGGGACGCAGGACGGCGCTTTCTTCGAGATGAAGTGCGCCGACAGCGACGGCTGCGGCTAGAGAGCTCAGTGAGGTGTTAACCCCTCTCCCGCTGGCGGGAGAGGGTCGGGGAGAGGGGGTTGATTTCGCCGCGGCGCTTCCCCTGCACCGCCGCTAGATCCTCGCCCGCAGACCCGCCGAGCCGATGTCGCGGCGGAAGTGCTTCCCGTCGAAGTCGATCCGGTTCGCCGCCTCGTACGCCCGCCCGAGGGCGTCGGCGAGCGACGGCGCGGTCGCGGTCACGACGATCACTCTTCCTCCGGCGGCGAACAGCCGGTCTCCCTCCTGCTCCGTGTGGGCATGGAAGAGCTCCACGCCCGGCACCCGCGCGGCCTCGGTCAATCCGGAAATCACCTTCCCCCCGACGCTGACGCCGGGGTATCCGGCCGAACACAGCACGACGCCGGCACAGACCTCCGCCTTCACCTCCAGCGGAGAGAAAGCCTCGAGCTCGCCGCGGGCCGTCGCCGCCGCGAGCACGGCGGCGAGGTCGCTCACGATGCGTGGCAGGATCACCTCGGTCTCGGGATCGCCGAAGCGGGCGTTGAACTCCAGGACCTTCGGGCCCAGGTCCGTGACCATCAGGCCCGCATAGAGCACTCCGCGGAAGGGCCGGCCTTCCGCGGCCAGACCCCGCAGGGCCGGCCACATGATCTCGCGCAGAACCCGCGACGAACCCTCCGCGTCGAGCACTCCGGCCGGCGAGTGCCCCCCCATTCCGCCGGTGTTGGGGCCGCGGTCACCGTCGTAAACCTTCTTGTAGTCGCGCGCGGTCGGCAGCGCGAGCGCGAACTCGCCGTCGCAGATCGCGAGGAACGAGGCCTCTTCTCCTCGCAGGAACTCTTCGACGATCACGCGGTCGCCGGCGGCGCCGAACACGCGCTCGTCGAAGAAGAGCGCGAGAGCCTTGTCGGCCTCCGCCGCGGAGTCCACCGTGAGAACGCCCTTTCCGCCGGCGAGACCGTCCGCCTTGAGGACCACGGGATATCCGAACCGGTCGATCGCGGCGCGCGCCTCCCCGGTCGATCCGCACACCGCGGACCGCGCCGTCGGGATCTCGTGCCGGCTGAAGAACTCCTTCGCGAACACCTTCGAGGTCTCGATCTGTGCGGCGAGCCGGCTCGGCCCGAAGATCGGCAACTCCCTTTTTGCGAACTCGTCGGCGATCCCCAGCGACAGGGGGAGCTCGGGGCCGACCACCGTCAAGTCGATCCGGAGCTTCTCGGCGATGTCGGCCAGCTCGACGATCTCGTTCGACGCGACCGGAAGACAATCGGCGACCTCGGCGATCCCCGGATTTCCCGGGGCGCAGTAGATCTCGCCGACCTCGGAGCCCCGGGCGAGCGACCAGCAGAGCGCGTGCTCGCGGGCGCCCCCGCCGACGACGAGGATTTTCATGTGCGGTCATTTTAGCCCGCGCCCTTCGACCGTCGCCCCTTCCCGCGACCGCGGGGCGCGCCGCGCGACCGTCTCTCTCGGGATTCCCCTCGGACCGGTGACACCTCGAAGCGATCGAACCGGCCGGTGAACCCGATCAACGTTTCGAGGCTCGAGTACGGACCCAGGGTGAGGCCGAAGCGGCCCCGCTCGGTCGCGGCCACGGCGCCGTCGCGGATCGCGCGCGCCTCGAAGACGATCGCCCGGCCGGACCAGGAACGCGAGCCGTAGTTCACGACCCGGACGCGGCACAGCGTGACGTGGTCGCTCGAGCTGCCGTGATCCCTCTCGATCGAAAACGCCAGCTCGGTCGAGGGCGCAGCCGCCTCCGGCGAGACCAGGGAGAAAAGCAGAAAAAGCACTGTCATCCCGACTCCTTTCCGGGCCGGGAGAAACGCCTGCTCGATGAGGACCGGGCGAGAGTAGCGCGGGGGCCGGCGGGGCGGAAGTGTCGGCGTATTTGACACCCGCGCCGGGCGCGGCTACTGTTTCTCCGGGTCTTTGAATCACATCGAGAGTGGGTGAGGGACCGGCCCGCAACCCTCCGACGCGACGCGTCGCGAAGGAGGTACGAGCCCACGGCAACCGGATCCGCGCGTCGCGGCGCGGCTCGCCAGGTGCCAATTCCGGATTCTCCCGAAGCGCGGCCGAAGGCCGCGCGACGGAGAAGAAGATGCGAGAGGCGCCGCGACCGATTGAGTTCGACGACGCCTCTCGATTCGGGAGGCGTTTTCGTTCATGAGAAAAGACTTTCGAAAAGCCGTCGCCGAGGAGGTGCTGCTCGCCGACGGCGCCATGGGGACTCTCCTCGTGTCCCGCGGAGCGTCGCCCGAGCAGGCGAAGTCGCCCCTGAATCTCTCCGACCCGGAGGCGGTTCGCGAAGTCCACGAGGACTACTGCGACGCGGGCGCGCGAATCCTGACGACGAACACGTGGGATGCGAATCGCGTGAAGCTGACGGCGCACGAGTGGAGCGACTCTCTCGACCGGATCAACCGCGAGGGCGTCCGCCTCGCGCGCGAGGCCGCGGTCGGCGAGATGGTCTTCGTCGCGGGATCCATGGGCCCGCTGGGCGCGCTCGTGAAGCCGTACGGGACTCTGACGATGTCGCAGGTGCGCGAGATCTTCCAGGAGCAGGCGCGCGCACTTCTCGAGGCGGAGGTCGATCTCGTCCTGCTCGAGACGTTCGGCAGCCTCCTCGAGGCGGCGGAAGCGGTGCGGGCCGTCCGCGGTCTCTCGAGCGACGTGCCGATCCTGGCCGAGATGACGTTTCTCGCGGATGGGCGCACCGCTTTCGGGGAGAGCGCGGCGAGCTCGCTCCGGACCCTCGTTGCCGCGGGCGCCGACGTCGTCGGAATGAACTGCACCCTCGGACCTCAGGAGACGCACGACGTCTTCGGGCGTCTCGCCTCGAGTGTCGCAGTGCCGCTTTCGGTGATGCCCAATGCGGGATATCCGACGATGCTGCACGGCCGGAACGTCTACCTGTCGTCGCCCGACTACCTGCGCGAGTACGCGCAGGCGTTCGTGGACGCGGGCGCCGCGGTGATCGGCGGCTGCTGCGGCACGACTCCCGAGCACATCCGCGCGATGGCGAAGGTGGTCTCGGGAAAGCGGCGCGCCGCCTCGCCCCCTCCTGCGTCGGTCGTGATCGAAAGCCCGTCGATGCCGGCGGGCGAGCCCGTGATCGAGACGTCCCGCCTGAAGCGGCGCCTCGCCGACGACCGCGCGTTCGTCGTGACGGCGGAAATCGAGCCGCCGCGAGGCGTCGACCTGTCGGCGGCGATCGACGGAGCCCGGCTCGCGAAGGCGCACGGCGTCGACGCCGTGAACGTCACCGACAACCCCATGGCCCGCCTGCGCATGTCGTCGATCGCCGTCGCCGCCCTGATCCAGCGCGAGGTCGGTCTCGACTCCGTCGTGCAGATCACGACCCGCGACCGCAACGTCCTCGGCCTCCAGTCGGACCTGCTCGGGGCGGCGGGGCTGGGACTGAAAGCGCTCCTGTGTCTCGGCGGCGATCCCTTGAAGATCGGCGATTACCCACAGGGCAAGCAGGTTTCCGAGGTGGACGTGCTCGGCCTCCTCCGGATGGCGAAAGGCTTGAACGCCGGCGCCGACCTCGCCGGCAACTCCATCGGGTCCGTCACCCAGTTCGCCATCGGCTGCGCCGCGAACCCGGCGGCCCAGGACCTCGACGTCGAGCGTTCGAAGCTCCGCGCGAAGATCGAGGCGGGCGCGAGCTTCGCCCAGACGCAGCCGGTCTACGACGTCGAGTCACTCGACCGGTTCCTCGCGTGCGAGGAGTCGCGCGCCATTCCCGTTCTCATCGGTCTCATTCCGCTGCGGTCGCTCAAGCAGACGATGTTCTTCGCCAACGAGGTGCCCGGCATCGTCGTGCCCCCGTCGATCCAGGACCGGATGCGCCGCGCCGCGGAGAAAGGCCCCGACCACGAGAAGGAGGAGGGGCTGGCGATCGCGCGCGAGCTCGCGGTCGCGATCCGTGAGGTCGCCCGCGGACTGCACGTCATGCCGATGGGCAAGTACCCGGTCCTGGCGGACATTCTCGAAGCGCTCCCCGCTCCGGGCGAAAGGGCGCGCGCGCAGGCCTAGGAATAGCGGCGCGCAGGCGCAGGGGACAGACCTTCGGTTTCCGCCATCCGGTTTTTATGGGCGACAGACTCCGTGGAAACCGTGGTCTGTCCCCGGATTCGGAATACCCGTCCTGTCGGGGCCGTTTCGATCGAGGCAGCTTCCGATTCCATAGAATCCGGAACGTACCCGGCGGCGCGACTCCTGCGCTGGTCCGGATGGAGGGAAAGATGAGAAAAGCCAACCGCGCCGTCACCGCGCTCGCCGTTTTCGGGCTGGCCGCCGTCCTCACCGCCGGAGCGCAGGCCCGCCTGAAAGGCAGGGTCTCCGATTCCGCCGGCAAGCCGATCGAGGGAGCGACCGTCACGGTCACGACCCCCAACCTGCGGACGTTCAAGATGACTCTCAAGTCCGACAAGAAGGGGGAATGGGGAACCATCCTGAACGACGCGACGATGCCGTACCACGTCCGGATCGAGAAGGAGGGCTACGCCCCCGCCGAGTCGGACAAGAAGGTGCCCGTCGGCGAGGTCGGAGAAGTGAACGCGACGCTCGTGAGCAACTCCGAGGCGGCCGCGGCCGCCGGGGCGGCTGCGCAGGCGGTGGCGTCGCCCGCGGACCAGGCGGCGTTCGTGTACAACGACGGCGTCGACCTGCTCTCCGCCGGAAACAAGGCGGGCGCCGAGGCGAAGTTCCTGGAGGCCGTCGGAAAGAACCCGGACCTGCCGCAGGGCTGGCAGGCGCTCGCCACGCTCGCCTACGAAAAGAAGGACTGGGCGAAGACCATCGAGTACGGCCAGAAGGCGGTCGATCTCGATCCGACGCTCACCAAGATGTACGGGATCATGTCCGCGGCGGCCGCGCAGACGGGCGACAAGAAAGCGGCGGCGGAGTGGCAGGCGAAGTTCGAGGAAGCCAACCCGGAGACCCCCGAGGCGCTCTACAACAAGGGGATCGACGCCTACAACAAGAAGAAGATCAAGGATGCCGAGGCGATGCTCCTGAAAGCGGTCGAGGCGAAGCCGGACTTCGCGCTCGCGCACTTCTGGCTCGGGATGGCATCCTTCAACCTGAACAAGAAAGCGGCTGCGAAGGAGCATCTCGAGAAGTACCTCGAGCTCGAGCCCGAAGGGAGCGAGGCCGCGACCGCGAAGGAGCTGCTGCCGCTCGTGAAGTGACCGTTCGGTCCGAGCGAAGCGAGAATCCGAACGGTCATCCCGGGAGCGAGGGATCTCTCCATCCCGGGCGCGTGAGCGCGAGGGATCTCTCGACGGATCCGAACTAGATCGGGACTCGGTCCCGGACCCGCCGCGGCCGGCCCGACGACGCGGGGACCCGCGACGCGGTGGGCGGATTCAACAGCCGGTGGAGCCAGCGCAGGATCGCGTCGAACACGTCCGGGCGCCTCGGACCGTCCTGTCTCATGCCGTCGATGCGAGCAAGCCGGCAGCCACGTCCACTCGCGAGGCTCAAGTCTCTCTGCGCCACGGACTTGGGACTTCGGGGGAATGGGCCGGGCTGACCGCGAGCGGCGCCTGCCGACCCACTGCGACCGACATTTTCTGCCACAATCCGGACGTGGGCCGAAAGGGCGCCTTCAAGGATCGACCTCTCTGGCGCCGGCTCCAGACGATCCACCACGAGATCAAGGACGGTCGCTACCCGAACGCGACGAACCTCGCCAAAGCCCTCGACGTCTCCTCGAAAACGGTCCAGCGGGACCTCGACTACCTGCGCAACGAGCTCGCCGCGCCGATCGAGTTCGACCGCGACCAGAACGGCTATTACTACTCGCGCGCGGACTACGTGCTGCCTTTCCTTCCGGTGGACGGGCGCGACCTGTTTTCGATCGGTGTCGCCGCGCAGGTGCTGTCGCTCTTCGGGGGCACGCCGCTCGGCCGGGACCTGAAGAGCTGCTACGAGCGCCTGGCGAAGCTGATGCCCCCGGCGGTCCGGCTCCGGCCGGAGATCGTGATGGAGAAGCTCGCGTTGCGCGCCGCCGCCTTCCGCCCGGTCCGGGAAGAGACGTGGCAGGCAGTCTCCGAGTCGCTGCAGCGTGGCGTCGCGCTTTCGATCCGGTACCACCGGCCCGGAGAACCTCCCGGCGATTCGCGAACCGTCAAGCCGTATTCGCTCGTCGTGTTCGGGCGGGACTGGATGGTCCTCGCGCTCGACGAGACCGATGGAATCGTGAAGAACTTCTATCTCGCACGGATGGAGGACGCACACCCGACGTCGCAGCGTTACACGATCCCGCGCGATTTCGATCCAGACGCCTTCTTCCGCAACACCTTCGGGATCTTCGTCGGAGGGGCGAAGCCGTTCCGTTTCCGGGTCCGGTTCTCGAAGGAGATCTCGGAGGAAGTCCGCGAATTGAAGTTCCACCCGAAGCAGAAGCTCGAGCGCGGTCCGGACGGCGAAGCGATCCTGGAGCTGCCCGCGGAATCCCTGAAGGAAGCGCGACGGTTCGTTCTCGGTTACGGAAAGGACGCAGTGGCGCTCTCGCCGCCGGAGCTCGTCGAAGAGCTGCGGAAAGAGATGGCGTCCCTGCGCGAGGCCTATGAGGAAAAAGCTCCGAGGTCCAGGGTCAAGAGTCCAAAGTAGCGGCGCGGCGCTCCTCGTCCTCCTCACCGCGGCGTGCGCGTCCTCGACCGAGGGGATCGCCCCCGTCAGCTACACGGATCCGTCCGGGATCTGCCCGGTCGGAAGGACCGGCTGGAAGCTCGAAGTGCTCGACCGGCGGGCCGAGCGGAAGACCTCCGAAGACGTCGTCGCCCTGATCGGCGAGTCGATCCGCCGCTCCTTCCCGGGTTGCCGGTGGGACACGGAAGCGGGTGCGGACGCCGGCGTCGTGCGGATCGAGGTCCATCGCTTTGCGACGGACCCCGTCGAGAACACGTGGGATGCAGCGGCGGAGTGGACGGTCACGGCCTCCGACGCCGCCGGGGCGATCCTCACGGAATTCGAGGCCAGCGAGGAGACCTCCCGGCCCAACTACCGGGGCTCCAACAACGCGAAGGAGTCGCTGCGCGAGGTCTTCGACCGGGCCCTCCGCCGGACCCTGACCGGCCTGCGGGTCGTCACCCCGGCCGGGGTCACCTCGTCCCCCTGAGAGGACGGGGGTTCGCCGCGGCCGCTCCGGTAGAGAAACCGGGCATACGGAATTGACTGTGAGAACAGGACTTCCCGACGATCCGCACGCGCCTGCACACCCCGGCCGGTGGAACGCTTCTCGCAGCACCCCTGCTCCCGGAGGCTTTATGAAGAAGGCAACTCGAGTCACGATCTTCGCCGCCGCGCTTCTCGCAGCGACGTTCCCGCTGTACGCGCAGAAGGGAAGCGGCGCCAACCAGCCGTACGAGCTCTCCGCCATGTTCTCGGGGACCTGGCAGGGTTCGACCCCGGGCAACGAGCTCCTGCTCCAGATCCGGTCGGCGACCACCGATCCCAGCCACCTGTACGACCTGTACGTCCAGGTGTCCGGGAAGTACCAGGGCCGAAACACCCGACAGCAGGGCTTGCTCCGGCTGGAGCCGCAGGGCAAGTCGGTTTACGTGGGGTACATCCCCCACTTCGACCCAACCGTGTCCGCGCTGTCCACCGACGTGGCCCGGTTCACCGAGGAAGAGGCGAATGCCGCCTGCGGCCTGGTGATGGACCCGAAGGGCGACGGCTTCGCCGGCGAGACGGTCGGCTCGACGTGCGTGCGCGCGATCCGCGGCGCGCTCGGCAAGTGGACGATCGAGGTCGAGCCCGGGACGCTCCGGATCCGAGACGTGAAAACGGGCGAGACGCTGCGGTTCAAGAAGGCCGGGAAGTAAGAGACTCTCCCTCTCCCCGCTCGCGGGGAGACGGCCGGGGTGAGGGGCGGTCCCCTACTCCATCGGAAACAGGCTACCCATCGTCGGCGGCGACTCGGGTTTCGCCGGCGGCGGATTGGCCGGTGCAGCGGGTTTTTCGTCCTTCGGCAGGAATTTGTCGACGATCTCCTTGACGAAGCGGGAGAAGTCCCCCTTGAGGATCCACCGCAGAACGCCCGGCTCCTCGCGGGACAGGGCGCGAAGGGTGCGGCCGCGGTGCCGGCCGAAATTGATCGTCGGCTCTCCGTTGATGAGCCGGATGCGCCCCTCCGGGTCCATGTCCTGATCGATCCCGGCACAGAAGAGCTCGTGGAGCTCGGCGACGGTCCGCGGCAGATCCGCGTAGCGGTCGAGCTGACCCGCCAGTACGCGGAGCGTCATCCTCGCGTCCGCGAGCGCGCCGTGAGCGCCGTCGTGATCCGCCTCGCAGTAGAACCGCGCCGCCGCCGATAGGTTCCGGGGCTCCCGCGAGAAGAAGATCCGCTGCCCGTCCAGGAGCCTCCGGCTCGTGACGTCGAAGACGATCCCCGCGCGGTGAAACTCGTTGCGCAGCACGGGCAGGTCGAAGCCCGTCATGTTGTAACCGCCGAGGTCACACCCCTCGAGAAACGCCGCCAGCTCCGCGGCGCTCTCGCGAAAGCCGGGCAGGGTCGCGACGTCGGCGTCGCGGATGCGGTGGATCGCGGTGGACGCCGGTGGAATGCGCATTCCCGGGTTGAAACGCCTGACCCACTCTTCGGTCCGGCCGTCGGGGTGAATCTTCACGCAGGCGATCTCGATGATCCGGTCGATCCGCGGGTTTGTTCCCGTGGTTTCGGTGTCGAAGACGACGAGCGGGCGATCGAGAAGAACGGGGATCTGGAGCACTGCGGAGGATGTTACCAGCCCGATGCGTTTCGGGCCCTTCCCCCGGGCATGGCGTGCCTCTTGCTTTTGATCCACCCATGGTCATTCCGCTCTTCGCCCGGGTCACCGGTTTCAAAGTCGAGAACCTCTGGCGGCGCGGGTCTCGCGGGACGGTCCGCTGTACCGCTCGTCTCTCGCGGAGGCTGCGGGCCGAGGAGCTCGAGCGCATCGCGCGGCTCGAGACCACCTCCGTCGACGGGACCGTGATCGTTCACGAGGGAAGGGCGGACGACGTCGAGGAGTGGCACACGAAGCTCCTCGACGCGCTCGCGGGCGTCGCCATCCCGCGGGAGCGCCGGGCCGCCGTCGGGGAGCGAAAGGCGCGTCGCGTCGTCCGCAAGGGGGCAACGGATCGGGCGAAGCCGGACCCCGCCGCCTGAACCCGTACCCTCGCTCTCGCCCCCTAGTAGTTCTCGGAGAAGAGCCAGAACACGGTTTCGCTGATTCGCGCGAGCAGCCCGCGCTTCTTCCACTTCGCGCGTGTGAAGATCTCGCTCTTCTCCAGGTCGGCGAGGATGGACTTCTCGACCTGCTCGGCGAACCCGCGGTCGTAAATTGCGACGTTCGCCTCCGCGTTCTTCTTCATCGACCGGTTGACGAAGTTGATCGAGCCGATCGTCGTCCAGATGCCGTCCACGACCATCACCTTGTTGTGCATCATGGTCGGGCGGTACTCGTAGATCTTCACGCCCCCGTCGAGCAGCTCGCCGTAGTGAAAGCGCGACGCCATACGAACCATGGGAACGTCGATGTGCGGGCCGGGTACGAGCACCCGGACGTCGACGCCGCGCTCGACCGCGTGAACGAGCCCGCGGCGGATCTGACCGTCCGGGACGAAGTATGCGTTCTCGATCCAGATGGTCTTGCGGGCCGCCTGGATCGCCATGTAGTACAGGAGCTTCGCCTTCGAGCTCGAGTCGGTGCGCGAGGAGGCGATCGCCTGCGCGAGCACCGACCCGGAGGCCGCCACGGGCGGGAACTGTTCGGTGCCGTGAAGGACCTCACCGGTCGTGTGAACCCAGTCCTCCATGAAGATGGCCTGGAGCTGCGTGACCACAGGGCCTTCCACCTGGACGTTCGTATCGCGCCACTCGTCCGGGTTTCGAGCGTTACCCAGCCACCGGTCGTCGATTGCGAAGCCGCCCGTGAAGCCGATCCGCCCGTCCACCGTCAGGATCTTGCGGTGCGTCCGCTTCCCGATCTTGTAGATCGAGTAGATCCGCAGCGGCTTGTACCAGCGGAGCTTCACGCCCGCCTTCTCCATGAGGTCGGAGAGCGGCCCGGGATGCGAGCCGAAGTCGTCGAGCAGGAGACGGACGTCGACGCCCTCGCGCGCTTTCTCGGCCAGGGCGTTCGCGAACTCGGTCGCGATCTTCCCCTCGTTGAAGATGAAAAGCTCCATGTTGATGCTCTCTCGCGCCGAGCGGATCGCGGCGAGCATCGCGGGAAAGGATCCGTCGCCGTTCTCGAGAAGCACGGCGCTGTTGTGCGGAACCATCTCGGTGCCGAGGACGTCGAGCGAGCGGCGGAACTCGGCGCTGTCGACACCGTAGTCCGGCTTGTACGTGTAGCTCGTCCGCTTGTCCGAGAAGAGATACGAGCATCCCGACAGCGGGAGCACCCCGAGGACGAGAAGGAGGAGACGGGGCAGTATGCGGAGCGCGGTTCGTTTCAACGTTCTGCCAGGGTATATGTTCTGCTTCGTGCGTCCGACGCGGGCAACGCGCGTTCTTCGCCCGACCTCATGAAAGCGTCACGTCAGCCACTGCTTTTGCGATGAGACGCAAGCCGCGCGCCCCGCGCAAGCCGAGAGTCTACAGAATCCGGGTCGAGTTATACCTGATCGTCCTCGCGGGAGCGTTCGCGCTTTCGGTGGCGATCTCTCTGCTCAACCGGCCGAAGGAGGTCTTCTACGATCTGCCCCACTCCTTCGGCGTGCGCGATCCGGCTTTCCTTCCGTCCACGCAGGCGTTCGATCGCCCGTCCTGGGCCCACGGAAACCGGGTGACTCTCCTCCGCAACGGGATCGAGGTTTTTCCGGCGATGCTCGACGCGATTTCCTCGGCGCAGAAGTCGATTCACATGGAGATGTACATCTTCTGGAGCGATCGTGTCGGGGGGCGGTTCCGTGACGCGCTCGCGGAGCGCGCCTCCCGCGGGGTCGAGGTGCGCCTCCTGCTCGACGGCGTCGGGTCGCCGAAGCGCCTGAAGAGGACGGACGTGGACATGCTGAGGCGCGCGGGATGTCGGGTCGAGTTCTTTCGGCCGGTCCGCCCGTGGATGCTCGACGTCCTCAACCGGAGGACCCACCGGCGCATCCTGGTCGTGGACGGCGCGGTCGGATTCACTGGCGGCGTCGGAATCGCGGACCTGTGGGAAGGCGACGCGGACTCGCCCGAGCACTGGCGGGACACGATGGCGCGGATCGAGGGGCCGGTCGTCGCCCAGATGCAGTCGGCGTTCGAAGACAACTGGTCCGAGGTCACCGGGGAGATTCTCGTCGGAGACAGGTACTTCCCGCAGTCGGTGACCGCCGGCGACGTCCTCGCGTCGGTCGTTCCTTCCAACCCCCGGGCTTCCAGCTCCGCGAGCCAGACGCTCTACTCCGTGGCGATCTCGGCGGCCGAGCGGCGGATCTCGATCGCCAACTCGTACTTCGTGCCGAACGACACGTCGCTCTCCCTGCTCGTCGCGGCGAGCCGCCGCGGGGTGAACGTCCGGATACTCGTGCCGGGAAAGATCAACGACGTCCCGGTCACCAAAGCCGGAGCGCGTTCGCGATTCGGCGAGCTCCTCCGCGCGGGCGCGAAGATCTACGAGTACCAGCCGACGATGATGCACGCCAAGACCATGGTCGTCGACGACCTCTTCGCCACGGTGGGATCCACGAACTTCGACAGCCGCTCGTTCCGATACAACGACGAGATCGAGCTCGCCATCTACGACTCGAAGGTCGCCGGCCGGCTCGAGGAGATGTTCGAGGCCGACCTCGCGAAATCCCGGCCCTACACCTACGAGCAGTGGGCCAGCCGGTCGATCTGGAACCGGTTTACCGAGTGGCTGCTCCTCCCGGTCCGCTCGCAGCTTTAAAGTCTTAGCGGGGTCAGGTCTTCACAGATCACGGCGCGGCGCCCCCGCCACGATGGTCTTGCCACACTGCGGAGCAATGTGGCAAGTGGAGACCTGACCCCCGGGTACCCCGCTAAGATTTTTAGGTAACGAAATCTGCGCGGGGTTGACAATCGTCGTCACTCCGCGGTCGGACGCTCGAGCCAACTCGCTGAAAACAGGACCTTAGATCGCGCGACCCGCGTGGCTGAGCCATTGCAATCTCCGTCCCGCGAGGAACAAAACCTCAACCTCCTCCTTTCGCTCCCCGGGCGGCCCCACCCCGACCCGGGGCTTTTTTTTCCCGGGGCGGGCCCACCCCCGACCCCGGGAGCTTTTTTCTTCGGACCTGATACTTTCTCCGGGTGCGCGTCCTCGCGGGCGACATCGGCGGAACCAAGACCGCCCTCGCCGTCGCCGACGTCGGCCCCGGGTCACTGGTCCTCACGCGCGCCGCGATCTACCCGAGCGCCGACTGGCCCGGACTCGAGGAGATCGCCCGCGACTTCCTCGCCGGTGCGCGGATCCGCCCGGATGCCGCCGCGTTCGGGGTGGCCGGTCCGGTTCAGAAGGGGTCGGCCAAGGTCACGAAGCTCCCCTGGCGGCTCGATGAGCGCCGACTGGCTCGACGGCTCGACATCCCCCGCGTTCGCCTCGTCAACGACTTCGTCGCGGCCGCCCTCGGAATCCCGCGCGTTTCCTCCCGGAAAATGACCCTGCTCCTCCCCGGACGCCCCGATCCGGGCGGCCCGATCGGAGTCATCGGCGCCGGGACGGGCCTCGGGCAGGCCGCCCTCCTCACGGCGGGCGGCGCCGTTCTGCCCCTGGCCTCCGAGGGTGGTCACGTGGACTTCGGCCCCCGCGACGGGCGCGAGGATGCCCTCCTCCGCTTCGTTCGGAAGCGTTTCGGGCGAGTGGACCGCGATCGGCTCCTCTCGGGAGAGGGCCTCGGCCACATCTACGAATTCGTCAAGTGGCAACGGCGTCGTCCGGATGCGCCCGGTGTCGCGCGCGCGTTTCTCCGCGAGGATCGAGCCGCAGTCATCAGCCGGTTCGCGCTCTCGCGACGCGACCCGCTCTGCCGCGAAGCGCTGGAGATGTTCGTTTCGATCTACGGCTCCGAAGCGGGGAACCTGGCTCTCCAGTACCGCGCGACCGGCGGCGTCTACCTCGCCGGCGGCATCGCTCCCAAGATCCTCCCGGCGCTGCGCGGCCCCGCGTTCCGCAACAGCTTTCGCAACAAGCCGCCGCTGGTGGATCTCCTCTCGAAGATTCCCGTGCGGGTGATCCGGGATTCGAGGCTCGCCCTCTATGGAGCGGCCGACGAGGCCTACCGGATGGCGATCGAGACGACCCGGTTGCGGTGGAAGACCACGACCCGGTCGGCTCCCCGGTAGGTCCAGCGGACCCGGTCCCCCCGCTCGTCCTCGATCCGATTGATCTCGTCGGGCTCGCCGAGGAGCCGCCGCACTTCCGACTCGCTCATTCCCTCCTGGACGGTCTCGACCGGTTTCTCGATGCCGAGCGCGACGACCTGGCTCGCGTCTCCGACGACTCGCTTGCGCTCGGATTCCTTGACGGCGACGCGGGACCCCAGGAGGGGGCGGGTGATGGTATCGACGAAGCCCGAGACCGTGGGTTGCTTCTCGTAGATCCACCAGCCGATCGCGAGGAACACGGCCAGGGTGAGAAGCCCGCGGACCCGCTGTCCGCTCATCCTCGGGATTGTACGCCGGCCGCCGCGAAACCTCTCGAAGGAACTCTCAAGTGCTGTGGCGAAGGGGGTTACTCTAGGACGGCTCCGCCTCCATCAGGAGGAGGTTGGCCCGGCGGCGCAGCTCCTCGATCTTTTCGAGACACCAGGCTCGCTGGTCGGGACGCACCACCCAGAGGATCTCCTTGACGGAGAAGACGGCGTCCTCGAGCGACGGCTCCTCCGGCCCGCGGCCCCGCGTCCACTCCTCCCGCAGGAGGGAACGACGGGCGTTTCGCAGAGCCTCGAGGCTCCGGCCGCCCTCTGTCGAGAGCAGGAACCGCAAGGTGATGGTCGGAGAGGCAGCCATCGCGAGAGCGTCGCCATTCAGCGAAGTGCTCTCGCCGCCTGCGGACACCTCCACCAGGCCGATTTCGGACACTTCCATCAGAGAGGTAGCGAAGGATGTGCCGTGAGCGCCGTCACAGCGCAACGGGCCGAGGGGAAAGCACTTCGGGGCGCGAGCCGCGGCCCCGGGACGGCGCCCACGACGGGAAAGTGTTACTGGCGGTGACAGGGAGCGTGGCCCGGGCCGTCAATCTCGGAGGTCGGATGGGTCGGGAAGACCGGACGCGACGCGGTTCGCCCGGTCGACGAGTTCGCGAATCTTGTCGCGGCACCAGGCGCCCTGCGACGCGAGCGCCGACCAGGAGACGTCAGTCACCGTGAACACGGCGTCCTCGATCGAGGGCTCCTCCCATTCGAGTCCGCGCGTGCGTTCCTCCCGGATCATGAGCCGCCGGGCATAACGAAGCGCTTCGACCTGCTCCTCGGAATCGAGTTCGAGCCGGAACCGCAACGTGATCCGGCGCGTCGGATCGAACCGGAGGGCGAGACCATCGCGAACGTCGCCGGACGGCGTCGCGTCGATCGTCTCCCGGAAGCGGATCGGGGCGGACACGGTCGATTTCGATTATAGGTCGCAAGTTTCGGGTTCGCCCCGGGAGTTTGACTACATAATCCCCGATCTTCGAATGACGGAAAGAACCCCCATCACGGTCGCCGCCGGAGACGGAATCGGCCCTGAAATCATGGCGGCCACCCTCGCCGTGCTCGAGGCGGCCGGTGCCCGGATCGCGATCGAGGAGATCGAGATCGGGGAGAAGGTCTTCCTCCGGGGGGCGAGCTCCGGGATCGAGCCCTCCTCCTGGGAGTCGCTGCGGCGGACGCGAGTCTTCTTGAAGGCTCCCATTACGACCCCCCAGGGGGGAGGGTTCAAAAGCCTGAACGTGACGACGCGCAAGACCCTGGGTCTCTACGCCAACGTCCGGCCGTGCGTGGCCTATCACCCGTTCGTGCAGACCCTGCACCCCGGCATGGACGTCGTCATCGTCCGGGAGAACGAGGAAGACCTCTACGCGGGCATCGAGCACCGCCAGACCGACGACGTCGTCCAGTGCCTGAAGCTGATCAGCCGGCAGGGCTGCGAAAAGATCAGCCGTTACGCCTTCGAATACGCCCGCCGGAACAAGCGCCGCAAGGTCACGTGCTTCACCAAGGACAACATCATGAAGCTGACCGACGGCCTCTTCCACCGGGTGTTCGAGGAGGTCGGCGAGGAGTATCCGGACCTCGAGAAGGAGCACTGGATCGTGGACATCGGAGCGGCCAAGCTCGCCGACACTCCGGAGGCCTTCGACGTCCTCGTGCTGCCGAACCTGTACGGCGACATCCTCTCGGACGTCGCCGCGCAGATCGCGGGCTCGGTCGGACTCGCGGGCTCGGCCAACATCGGCGATCGCTGCGCGATGTTCGAGGCGATCCACGGCTCGGCGCCAAGACGCGCCGGGCAGAACCTCGCCAACCCGTCCGGCCTCATGCTCGGCGCCGTCCTCATGCTCGTGCACATCGGGCAGCCCGACGTCGCCGAGCGTGTCCACAACGCCTGGCTGAAGACGATCGAGGACGGGATCCACACCTACGACGTCTACACCGAAGGGGTGAGCGCCCGGAAGGTCGGCACGCGCGAGTTCGCGCAGGCCGTGGTCGAGCGGCTCGGGAGCCGTCCCGAGAAGTTGAAGCCGGCGAGCTACGGCGAAGCCGCCGCGCCCGCGGCGGCGGCTCCTCTTCGCGAACGGCCGCGCACGGACCGGGTTCTCGTCGGCGTGGACGTCTTCGTCTGCTTTCGGGGCAACGTCGCGGATCTGGAAAAGCGGCTTCGCTCCCGCCCCGCCGACGGCCTCGAGCTCGCGACGATCAGCAATCGCGGAATCAAAGTGTGGCCCGACGGATTCCCGGAGACCATGCAGACCGAGCACTGGCAGTGCCGTTTCCTCGCCGCGGGGGCAACGACGCATTCCGCGGTCGCGGGACTTCTCGCGAGAGCATCGGAAGCGGGGCTGGACTTCATCAAGACCGAGAATCTCTACACGTTCGACGGGGAGCGGGGATATTCGTTGGGCCAGGGCGAATGAACCCGGTCTCCGTTCAAGCGAAGATCACGAGCGCGTAGTCGCCGACGACCTGGAATCCCAGGGCCTCGTAGGCGGCGCGCGCCGACCGGTTCTCCTCTCCCGTGAACAGCACCGCGCGCTGGACGCCGGCGGCTCGCGCGTCGACGAGCGACCCCGCGACGACCGCGCGGCCGTAGCCACGCCCGCGAAGCTCCGGCGGAGTCCAGACGCCCCCGACCTGCACGATGTCCGGAAGCCGCGCGTTGAAGGCGGAGTACGAGACGGGCTGCCCGCCGTCGAGCACGATCCAGTGGGAGCCTTCCCGCTGGAGGCGGTCGATCTCGGCGCGTGAGCTCGCGGCGAGATCCGGGCCGTCCGCGATCCCGAGGGCCTCGATCGCGTAGGCGACGCGCCAGCGGGTCACGAGATCGAGCTCGTTCCGTCGGGGCGCGCGACAGGACAGACGTCCGGCGGCGAGTGGTTCGGGCACTTCGAGCCGGTCGAGCTGCAGCTCGTAGAGCCCCTCGCGGCTGTCGAGCGCGGCCGGGCGGTTCCGCAGTTCGAGCGACGCACGGGTGTCCTCGACCTGGCGCGCCCGGCCCACCAGGCCGCGGAGCTCCCGGCCCGAGCGCGCGACGGCGGCTCGCGCGACGGGCTCGAGGGTCCCCGGTCCGGGGGCCTGCAGGACGAGCATCCCGTTCCAGAAGTGCGCCGCAACCCCGACGATCGCGCCGTTCTCGATCGCGGCGACGTAGGTGCCCTGCAGCGGGGCTCCGCGATCCACGAGCCCGGCCGCTCGCGCGTTGCCCCGCAGGAACATGGAGCTCGCGGCGTAAGGGGCGAGAAAGGCCTCGAGTGCGGCCTCGTCCCCGGAGGAGAGGGTCCGGATCTCCACGTCAGAGCGCCAGCCCGGCCAGAGCGCAGCCGAGCACGACGACGGCGACGGCCGCCTTCGACTTCCAGAGATAGACGACGGCGAGAGCGACCGCGAAGAGCGCGAGACGGCGCCATCCGGAGACTCCCGCGCGGAACAGGTGGACGCTCGTCGCGGCGATCAGCCCGACGACGCCGGCGGTGATCCCGTCGAGCAGATCGTGGAGGGCGCGATTCTGCACCACGCGCTCGAGCGTCGCGTGCCCGGAGAGAGTGATGGCGAATGCCGGAAGGAAGATGCCGAGAGTCATCGCGAGGGCGCCGGCGCTGCCTGCTGCGACGTAGCCGACGAACGTCCCGAAGATGATGAGCGGCGCGGGCAGGATTCCTCCGAGGGCCAGGCCGTCCAAGAACTGGCGGTCGGTGAGCCATCCGTTCCTCTCGACGGCGTCGTGGCGGACGAACGGGATCGCCGTGTAGGCGCCGCCGAACGTGAGCAGGCCGGCGCGAAGCCCCGAGGCGAAAACGGCGCCGACCGGCGCCTCCCGGCGGGCGGCAACTCTCCCGGGGCTCCCGGCCGCGCCGGCGAACCCCGGCCGCCGCAGCGCGAAGAGCACGGTCGCCGCGGCGAGCAGGATGGCGACCGCGACGGCCATCGCGACGAGCCGCCGCCTCGAGAGCACGTACGCCACGCCGCAGGCGGCGAGCCCGATCGCGAACGGCACGCGCGCGAGCTCGGCGGCGGCCGCCAGAACGGCGAGACAGAGCAGCCAGCGGTCGCGCAGGGCTCCCGCCCCGATGCGGTGAACCGCGCGCACGACGATCGCCACGACCCCGACCTGCGCCCCGGCGAAGAGAGAGGCGACCGTCGGCGAAGCGAGGCCGAACGAAACGTAGAACGCGGAGAGCGCCAGCATCAGGAGGAGACCGGGGAGCATGAAGCCGAGGCCGGCGAGGATTCCTCCGGGACGGCCGCCGGCGAGGAGCCCGAAGTAGACGCAGAGCTCGTGCGCCTCGGGTCCCGGCAGGACCTGGTAGACGGCGAGCGTGCGGTTGAATCGCTCGGGCGACACCCAGCGCTCCTCTTCGACGAGCTCGCGCCGGATCATCGCGATCTGTGCGACCGGGCCACCCCACGCGAGGAAGCCGAAACGCAGGAAGCGGAGGAAGATCCCGCGAAGCGGCTCGCGCGGAGGCTTCGGTTCCGCGGCGTCGGCGGGTGTCGCGGCGGTCAGAGTGGAACGGGGTCGCCGGAGAGCGTCAAATGAAACGGCAGGTCGGCGTCAGGCGCTCGCGTCGCCGCATCCCTCGTCCTGACAGTAGCGCTGCACAGTGGCGAGGAGTTGACCGAGCTGGATCGGTTTCCGGATGTAGTCCCGGATGCCGAGCGGCGCGACCTGTTCCGGGAGATTCGCGCCCGCCGAGATGACGACGACCGGTATCGAGGCGAGGTCCGGGTCGTGTCTCTGCTCCTCGCGGAACTGCCACCCGTTCATGACCGGCATCGTCAGGTCGAGAAGGATGAGACAGGGACGGACACCGTCACGGAGCTGCTCCAGCGCGTGGCGGCCGTGCTCCGCGCCTCCGACCCGATATCCCTCTTCGGCGAGCACCTGGGAGAGCGCCTGTCGGAGGTCCGTGTCGTCTTCGACGATGAGGACCTGGCCTTTTGACTCTTGAGGTTGCATCTCGATGACGCCCGGAGCGCGGCTCAGTATAAGGCCGCTGGCTCCTCCCGGGCGGGGGCCGCGGGCGCGGAGGCGGAAGACCGGGGGAGCTCGACCGTGAAGGTCGAGCCCCGGCCGGGCTCGCTCGTCACGCGGACGGCGCCTCCGTGCGCCTTCACGATCTGCCGGACGATCCAGAGGCCGAGGCCGAAACCGCCGTAGTCGCTCTTCGAAACGGCCCGCTCGAAGCGGTCGAAGATCCGCTCCTGGTGCTCCCGGGCGACCCCGATTCCGTGATCGCACACCGTGAGAAGAACGCTCGCCGCATCGCCCGCCGCCCCGATCTCGATCGGGCGCCCCGCGCCGTACTTGATCGCGTTCGAGAGCAGGTTCGTCACCATCTGCTCGATGCGCGAGCGGTCCCACGTCCCGCGCGTGTCGGGCTCGAATGCGAGCACGATCGAGCAGCGCGCCCGGGCGACCTCCTCCTCGTGTCTCGCCACGACCTCGCGAACGACGTCGGCGAGATCGACGTCTTCCAGCTCGAGCTCGAGACCCTTCCCCGTGATCCGGGAGATGTCGAGGAGATCGTTGATCAGCCGGGTGAGCCGCACGACCTGACGCTCCGCGGCCGCGAGGCGCTGGTGGGCCCTCGGATCGCGGGCGGATTCGGAGGGTGTCTCCGCATGCCGCAGCAGGCTCTGAACCTGCAACTGGAGCGTCGCGACCGGCGTCTTCAACTCGTGCGACGCGATCGAGAGGAAGTCGTCCCGCGCATTGACGGCCTCCCGCGCCTCGCGGTACAGCAGGGCGTTGTCGATCGCGAGGCTCGCACGGTGCGCCAGATCCTGCGCGAATACGACGTCATCCGGGCGATAGCGCAGATCGGATTCCGCGGATCCGAACGTCAGCACCCCGATGGTCCTGCCGCGCACGGAAAGCGGCACCGACATGTACGAGCGGAGGCCGAGCTCCCGGAGCATGCGGTAGTGCGTCTCGTCCTTCGACACGGCGCGGAGGATGTCGTCGGTGATCTCGGAAGCGAACTCGGGTCTCCCCGTCCGGAGGACCGCGGCGGGCCCGTACGCGTCGTCCGGTCCCTCCGGGTAGCGCGCCGAGATCGTTTGAAGCGCGGCGACCCGGGCGGGATCCGCATGCTCGATCGCGAGACGCTGGAGCCGACCCTCGGCGTCCGCGACGTCCACGACGCACCAGTCACCCATCTCGGGAATCGAAAGCTCCGCGACGCTCGCCAGCGTTTCCCGGTAGTCGAGCGAGGACGCCAGAACTTCGCCCGCCTTCGCGAGAAAGGCCGACCGGCGCTGGGATGCCTCCGCACGGGACCGGGCTTCACGCTCGGTGTCGTAGAGCAATGCGAGCCTTCGAGTCACGGGAATGGAGAGTCCGAGCAGCAGCAGGAGAGCGCCGCCGCCGGTCACGAGGATCATGGCGGACGCCCAGAGGTTCTCGCGCGCCGCGCGCGCCTGGGCGCGCCGCAGATCCTCGCGCTTGTGGGCGAGGTACCGGGCGAGGGTTCCGTCGAGAATGGCGCGGCGAGGGCTGGTGATCCGCTCGATGAATCGCCCGAGCTCTTCGGTCGTCCCGCCCGACTGTTTCAGCACCAACCCTGCGGCCGCGGCCTCCTCGTAGCCGAGGTCGGCGCGCTCGACCGACCGAAGCAGGGCCGCCTCCTCGCCGGTCGCTCTCTCCCCGAGACGCCGGATGTGCAGGACGACCTCCGTGCGCGCCTGCCGGAGCCTCTCGAGAAGATCGGGCTCCCCGAGCAGGAGGTAACCGCGAAAGCTCGCGGTCCGGTGTTCGAGAGCGGCGCGCAGGAACCCGAGCTCGATCAACTGCTCCGCCTGGCTGTTGGATGCGCGGTGGCTGTCGAGCGCGACCTTGAGAGCGTACGCGGACAGCAGTGTGACGACGAGCACGAGGAGAGCCGCGGCCCCGAAACCCAGCGTGACCCTCCGCCGGAAGTCCAGGCGGGCGGTTCCCTCGCGCATCACGTTTCCCTCAGAGCTGGGACCGGAGCAGCCCCGCGAGGCGCTCCACGACTTTTTCCCAGAGCGGGCGGTGTTTCCATTCTTCGAGCGTGACCCGGTGCGACCGGGCTTTGTCGTTCTCGAACACTTCGGACTGCCGGCGCGCGAAGTCGGCGTCGAAGACGTTCAGGTTCGCCTCGTCGTTCAACCGGAAGGAGCGGTTGTCGAAGTTCGTCGACCCCACGGACACCCAGAGGTCGTCGACGACCATGACTTTGCAGTGGTACATGGTCGGCCGGTATTCGTAGATCTCGATGCCCGCGCCGAGAAGGTCGCCCCACCTCGACCGCGACGCCTTTCGAGTGAGTTCCGAGTCGATCTTCGTCCCGGGCACGATGATCTCGACGTCGACCCCTCTCTTCCGGGCGGCGACGAACGCCTCGATGGCGAGGTCGTCCGGCACGAAATAGGAGTTCGCGATCAGAAGGCGCTGGCGAGCCGAGGCGATCGAGAGCAGATACATGAGCCGGACGCTTTCGCTCCCCTCGCGGGGAGAGCTCTTGAAGACCTGGGCGTACGAGGAGCCCGCCGGTTCCAGTTCCGGGAAGTACTCCTCACCGTGCAGGACCTTCGACTGCGTCTTCATCCAGTTGTCCATGAACGCCGCCTGCATCTGCGCGACCGCGGGACCCTCGAGCTGGAAGTGGGAATCGCGCCAGTGCTCCGGATCCTGCGCGTTGCCCGACCACTTGTCGGCGATCCCGACGCCGCCGGTGAACCCGACTCTCCCGTCGACGACGAGGAGCTTGCGATGGGTGCGGTTGTTGATGCGCGAGAGGTTGTACCAGCGGAGTGGGTGGTACTTCTCGACCTCGACCCCGGCATCCCGCATCTCGTCCAGGTACTCCTCCTTCGCCTTGCCGCTGCCGACCCAATCGAGAAGGACGTGGACCTTCACTCCGGCTCGCGCTCTCTCGGACAGCGCGTCGGCAAACTGCTGGCCGACGTCGCCGGACCAGTAGATGTACGTTTCGAACGCGATCGTCTTCTTCGCGCCTCGAATTGCTTCCAGCATCGCCGGGAAGATCTGGTCGCCGTTCAGCAGAGTGCCGACACGGTTGCCTGCCCGGACGGCGGGGCCGAGGAGCGACCCCATCGAACGGAGGAACTGGGGGTCGCCCACGGCATACAGCGGCTCGATCTGGTGCTTGATCTTCTTTTCGCTGGAGGAGAGGTTGAGAACCAGGATGACGAGCGCAAGCGTCGCTACGATTGCGATTCCGACGGCCATCGCGATCCTCCGGAAGTTCTTCATCGCACAGTAGCAGAACGGTCGGGTGACGCCGGGTCCGGCCGCGAACGCCGCCGGTCGTATACGATCGCCGCATGAACGATCGTCCGCGGGTCGCACTCGTCACCGGCGGCACTCGCGGCATCGGCTTCGCCGTCGCCCGGCGCCTCGCCCGCGAGGGTTTCGCCGTCGGCATCTCGGGACGAAGCTCCGAGAGCGTCGCCGGGGGCCTGGAGAGACTCTACCGGGAGATCCCGTCGGCGCAGTTCGACGGGCGCCCGTCCGACGCCCGCCGCGAAGAGGATCAGCGGGCGCTCGTCGCCTGGATGGACGAGAGGTTCGGCCGCCTCGACGTGCTCGTCAACAATGCCGGAATCGGCGAGTTCGGATCGGTCGAGGAGGTCGAACCCGAGCGCTTCCGCGCCATCGTGGAAACGAACCTCTTCGGTCCCTACTACGCGACGCACTTCGCGGTCCCTCTGATGAAGAGAGGGGGCGGCGGCTTCATCGTCAACATCGGCTCCCTGGCGGCGGTGAACGCGTTTGCCGGCGGCTCCGCGTACAACGCGTCCAAGTTCGGCCTGCTCGGCTTCTCGGAATCGTCGATGCTCGACCTCCGCCATCAGGGGATTCGCGTCGCGGCGATCCTTCCGGGCTCCGTCGCCACGGAGTTCGGGCACTCGCACGAAAATCGAGATCATTCCTGGATGCTCACGGGAGACGACGTGGCGGAAGCGGTCGCCGACATCGTCCGGTTTCCCGGCCGCGCCATCGCCTCACGAATCGACCTGCGCCCCTCACGCCCGCCGAAGCGCTGACTACCGCGCCCGCGTCGAGACCGCGCCGGTCGTCTCTTCGACCGAGACCGCGTCCTGCAGCGAAGGTCCGACGGTCGGATCCTGGACCCGTTGGACGAGCTTCAGGTAGCGCTCGTGCAGCGCGCGGAGCTCGTCCTCGGACAGCTCCTCCGCGCCGACGAGACGGTTGCTCGCCCCCTGGAGCGCGGCCACGACTTCGTTCAACTTGAGCTGGATGGCGCGCGACTCCTTGTTCTGAGCGCGCTGGATGAGGAAGACCATCAGGAACGTGGCGATGGTCGTTCCGGTGTTGATGACCATCTGCCACCCCTGCGAAAACCGGAAGAGCGGACCGGTCACCGCCCACGCCAGGACGAACCCGAACGCGATCACGAAGGCGGCGGTGGTGCCGGTCCACTGCGTGACGCGCGTCGAAAATCGCTCGAGCACCGGCCCGGCCGGGGACGTTGGTCTGGGATCCATGCCGGCACCGAGTGCAAGCGCCTTGCCGTAGAGCCCGGTTCGACGAGGACCCTCCAGGATCAAGGAGTTGCGACGCGGACGATCCTTCCCTCGATCTTCGACGTCACCCGGCGGCCCGGCAGGGCCCGGAGCGCCTCCTCGGTGACGGCCCGCCATCCGAGCGCCCCCGAGTCCAGCCGCCGGGGGCTCGTTCCGCCGCGCCCCTTCGAGAAGAGCGCGTAGCCGTCGCGGTACCCGTTCTCCCACAGGTAGTCGAGGGAGGCCGCGGAGTAGACCTTGCCGGGATCGAGCGGCTGCCAGTCCCGTTTCGCCCGGGTGGAGACGGAGACGTCCGACGCTTCGACCGTGTAGACCGGCTCTTCCGGCGTGCCCCCGACGTGGTAACGGAAGCGGATTCCGGAAACCTGCAGGAAACGCCCGTGTCCCGAGTGCACCTTCGCGACCGACGTGCGAAGGAGCTCGAGCAGCTCCATCCCCGTGATTTCGAAAGAGACGACCGAGTTGTCGAAGTAGAAGATCCCCTCGAGGTCGTAGTTCACGATCGGACCCGGCGGGATGTTGTCGTTGATGCGGATCGCGCCGCCGTTGACGAATCCGAGGTCGGTCTTCATCCGGTCGCGGATCACGTCGGCCAGAAAATTGCCGAGCGCGGTCTCGCGCCCGCGGACTGCCGGCTCCTCCCCCTCGAGCAGGCTCTCGGTCTCGCCGACGACCTCCTGAAGGTCCCGCCCCGTCTGCGCCTTGACGGCGACGGCGAGCTCGGCGAGCGATCGCCGCACCTCTTCTTCGACAGCCTCATCCTTCTCGACGCCGGCGTCGAGCGCGACTTTCCGGATGGAGTCCCGGATCTTCCCGTCCGGTGAGACGCGGACGTCGTGCACCACCGCCGTCTTCGCGTCCGCGTCCGCTTTCGTGATCGCGGTCGTTCCGACGCGGCGCTCGAGAAAGAAGTGCTCGTGCCCGCCGACGACGAGGCCGACCGCCGGGAACTCGCGAGCGAGCCGGACGTCTTCCTCCATGTCCTGGTGGGTCAGCGCGACGACCGCGACGGCTCCGTCCGCCCGCAGCCGCTCGAGCGCCCGCGTGACGGCCGCGCGCCGAGCGGGCAGTTCGTAGTCGTAGTCCACGTAATCGCGCGGCTGCGTATCGATCGTGAGCCCGAAGAGGCCGACTCGCACACCCTGGAGGACTCTGACGACGGTGTCGCGGACGTTCGAAAGCCGCTCGGAGAACGGACCGCCCGGCGCGGAAGCGACGGTGCGATAGCGCGTGTTGGAGGACAGCCACGTGAAATCGGACTGCGCGAGGCGGCCCAGCAGGACCCCGGGATCGCGGTCGTCGAACTCGTGGTTGCCGAACGTGGCAATCAGGTTCGGGTCGAAAGCCGCCGGATCGCCGTCGAGCAGGTTCAGCACCCGGACCATCGGCTGCGCGCGCAGGTACTTGCTCATGACGGATGGGAACAGAACGTCGCCCCCGTGGAGGAGGAGAACCGGACGGCCCTCGGCCTCGAGGCGCTTGCGCAGCGTTCGAACGCGACCGAGGCCGCCGACGCGGCCGCCCTCGAGCCCCTCGATCTTGTAGACGTCGTTGATCTGGAGGATCGTGAATCGCGCCTCGGCGCGCGGGGCGGCCGGCTCGGGCGCGGGTCGCGGCGCGGTCGTTCCCGCGCAGGCCGCCGTGGCGATCGCGAGAACCGCGGCCAGCCATCGGGCAAGAGCGGCTTCGGGATGCGGCGTCATCGTCTCGGCCTCCCGTCCGGGCGGGCCGCGCGAACCCACACGCGGACGTGCTCGAGCCGCGGTGGGCGCTCGCCCTGCGCCTTCGCGAGGCGCTGCAGCCGGAGCGAGAGCGCGGGCGGGTGCGCTGCGACGAGATCGGCGACGGTCCGGATCCCCGCCTGCTGCAGGAGGCGCGCGGCCGGAACACCCATCCCCTTGTGGAGCGCGATCGACGCTTCCCGCGCCGCGCGATGCACCGTCGCGATCGGGACTCCCGTCCGCGACGCGACTGCCTCGAGCCCTTCGCGCCGCACCGCGCGGTCGAGGCGCTCCGGCGTCGGTATGCCGGAAGCGCGCAGACGCTCGACGGCGGCAGCGTCGAGGCCCGAGAGCTCGGAAAGCACCGGTCGAACCGACTGCACGTTGCGGTCGAGCGTCGCAACGGCCGCAACCACGGTGAAGGCGACGGCGATCCCGGCGACGGCGAATCGCATCCGGCCTCGAAGGCCCGAAACGAACGAGAAGTACGCGAAACCCGAAAGAGCGAGCGGCGGGAATCCCCCGAAGCCCGCGAAAGGCATCTCGAGCACTTTCCACTGCTCGAACCCGGGAACGGTGTAGATCCACTTGGTGCGCGCCCAGAAGTTCAGAAGCTCCCATACGGCCCCCGCCGCGAGCCCGCCGGCGAGAAGGCGCAGCAGCCGTGCGGGGCGTCCCTGCTCCAGGTCGCGAAGAAGCGACGGCGCGCCCGAGCGGTAATTGACCACCTCGAAGATCGCGAAAGGCGCTCCCCAGACCATCCAGAACGTCCACCGCGGGAAGAGGAGCGGCAGGACGGCGCACGCAACGCCCGTCCCGACGCACGCCGCGAGGAGCCGCGGCGTGACGCGGAACGGCCGCCACCGTTTCTCGCGGAAGACGCCGAAAGCATCGAGGACTTCGGCGTGGAAAAAACATGCCGGCAGCACGGTCGCGAACGCGAGCGTGCTCATGAGGAACGATCCCCAGAGCGTGCGCAGCCCGAAGACGTAGTACCAGTTGGCGAGCCGGAGGTTGAACGCCTCGAAGAGGAACCAGAACGGCAGCGACCAGAGCATCATCGCCGCGAGCTCCCGCCGCCGCGCGCTCACCCAGGACCGGCCGCGCCGGAGGTGGATCACGGCGTCGAGCACGAGGAGGTACCCGTACCAGGCCGGCAGGTACCAGACCGTATTCCAGGCCTCCAGGTCCGCGAGGAGCGCCCAGAGGCCGAGACCGAAGAGGACGATTCCCGCCGCGCCCCACACGGGAAACTTCGCGCGGCCCCGGGGTTCGGCGCGTTCGACGGCGGCCGGCACGGCGAAGCTCACCGTAGGTTGCTCTTCGGAAAGCCGACCCGGTCGGGCTCGGCGTTCATTCGCTGGAGCATTTTCCGGATCAGCTCGGTTTTCGTCCTCCCGGCTTTCTTCGGATCGACGATGTACCGGACGATCGCCTCGAGCCACGTATTGTCGCTCACGCGGAAGAGGATGACCGGTCGCTCCTGAACCTGGAGAGCGTCGACCGGGGTCTCGGCGAGGAGCTCCCGGTAGACCTTCACGCGCTCCATCATCGTCTCGCCGAGCTCTTTCTCGGCAACCTCGCTCATCGTCTTCGCCACGTACTCCAGATCGCTGTCGTACGCGATCTGAAACTTGATCTCGTTCCAGATATAGGGGAAGAGGGGCCAGGAGTAGTTGTAGACGGCCGTCGTGAGCACCGTGGAGTTGGGAAACTTGATGATGCGCCCGCTCGGGTGGTCCGAAGAGAGGTATTGCCCACCGAACTCCCAGAGAGTCGTATCGAGGTACGAGACGTCGATGACGTCGCCGGCTGCCTCCCCGATCCGGATGCGGTCGCCGACCCGGTACGGTTTCCGGATCAGGATGTAGACCCAGCCGATGAAGCTCGTGAGCGGCGCCTGAAGCGCGAACCCGAGTATGAGAGAGATCAACCCGAGCGAGACGACCGCGGTGTACCAGTTGACGAACACCGCCGTCACCACGATGAGCACGATCGCCAGGCCGACGACGAGGTGGAGGATCCGCCGCAGGTTGTAGCGCGAGACCGTATTCTCGAGCCGCGGCACGAAGTAGCTTTCGGCGAGCCTCTCGGCGAGGAGTACCAGGAAGATGAAGACGGCGCCGAGGCTCACCCGCCGCAGGACGTCGGCCGTCCGCGCGGGCAGCGACACCACTCCCGTCGAGATCAGGATCCAGGACGCGAGGAAGACGGCCGAGAGGACGCCCCAGGTGCCGGCCCAGACCCGGTGGCTCGTCCGGGTCGGGACCTTGTGAGCCTCCGGCGGCGGCGTGGCCTGCTCGAGCGCCTCCTTGACGTCGCCCTGCGTTTTGAGCTGCTCGGCCTTCGCCTTTTCCTCGGTCGGCGCCACGTCGGACCGAAGTCTAAGGTGCGCGGTCGCTCCGGGCTACTTTCGGCTCGGGATCTTCGACTCCGTTATTGCGGCGGCCCCGACGGCGGCTGCGGGTCCGGCACGCGATTCTTGATCGGCGGGATCGACTTCAGGTAAGCAAAGATCGCCTTCAGCTCCTCGTCGCGCATCTTTCCATACCACGGCCACGGCATCGGCGGGAGGATCGTTCGCGAAGTCCCCATGTGCTTGCCCGTGCGCATGGCCCGGAGGAACATGTCCTCCGTCCAGATCCCGATCCCGGTGTTCTGGTCGGGCGTCAGATTGGTGGTGTAGCTCACGCCCCAGGGCCCGGCCCACGCGGTGTTCGTGACCGCGCCGACCATGCCCCACGGCTCCTTCAATGCCGGCGGCGGCGGCATCTTGAGACCTTCCGGATGGCCGGAGAGCATCCGGGTCATGTCGGGCTCCGGGCCGTTCTTCCCCATCTTGTAGGGGGTGTGGCAATCGTTGCAGCCCATGACCGTCACGAGATATCTCCCGCCGCCGACGAGGTCCGACGACGGAGCGGGGGGAAGAGCGGTCGCGGGCGCGACCTCGGCCGATCCACCCGGGTAAGCCTCGGTTCCGTAGGCCGCGGGAGCCTCCTGCTGGCGACACGCGGCGAGGACGGCCACGAAAACCGCTGCCATTGCGAA